>Ga0209589_1011634_pt1 | contig 12291 bp, 4 predicted proteins | sample CowpeawhiteBW_FD_187525 | JGI IMG/M metagenome (GOLD analysis project Ga0209589, IMG submission 187525) | Root nodule microbial communities of legume samples collected from California USA - Cow pea white BW (SPAdes) (version 2) | ecosystem: Host-associated > Plants > Roots > Nodule | place: USA...
TTTTATATATATATATATATATATATATATATATATATATATATATATATATAAAAGAGAATGTTTGGTGAATATTGAAAAATTATATAAATAAAAAAAAATGCTTGATGAGTATTGATAAAATAATGTTGTACTTGTGATGAGAGGAAAAAGAAAAAAATACTTAAAAAATTGAGAGAATAAAAAATCAAAGACAATAAATCGGTAGAAAAAAAAAATCAATAAACATAAACAAACATAAAAGAATAAAGAAAATGAGAGATACAAAAAAGATGAAATAACATTATTATAATGTAAATATAGTTGTTTGAATATTAAGGAAAAAAAATCACTTTTAAAATTGAGAGAAAAAAAATTAAAGCGATAAATCGGTAGAAAAAAAGAAATTCAATAAAAAAACATAGAAAAATAAAGAAAATGATAGATAAAAAACAGGAAAATAAAAAAGGAGGAAATAACATTATTATAGTGAAAATATTGTTGTTTTGAATATTAAACAATTGAGAGTACAAGTTTTTAACAAAAACATCTCGACAATATAGTCCTAAAATGGGAAATTATTAAAATGATAATATTTTATTTTAATTATATACTGTACTTATATGACAAATTTATAAAACAATATTATAAGAATAATAATGTTTTAATATAATGAAATTGTTATTTTAATATTAAAATGCTTAATCATACATAAAATGTTTATAGAAGTGTCTCATCAGTTAAAATATTTTATCTTTTTATAAATTCTCTTTTTCTAAGTTATCTAATTTACGTGTGAGAATTATCTAAAATAGTAAATTTATGTTTATATATACAGGTGAGAATACATAATATTGTTTTAGTTATTTTTTTATTATAAATAGTTATTTTTGTTTAAAAGATATTTAAATTTTAGAAAAAAATCACTTAAAGAATAATTGATAACATGATCATTTTAATTTTAAAAGAATACGAATAAAATTAAAAATAAAATTTGTACACCAGATTAAGAGTCTAATAGTATAGATAATATAGATGTGTAGTTATAATAAATAAATATGTTTCTTTTTTCTCATAAGTACAGTGAGAGCAAGAATTAAGGAATAAAAGATATCAAACTTTATAGATTATATGTACACTTACGAACAACAAATATCTTTATTAATTTTCTGATCTGCAACATATATTTTTTTAGTTAGGTTCTCTTTCAAGGTCTTAAAGAATATAAAAAAGACAATCTTGCTCTATCTTAGAGGATTAACAAAAAATAAAATTGATCATATATTAACAAATCAAGTATGCATGTAATTTAAGAATAAATAAATAAATAAAATATAGAAACTTAATTTAAATTATCTCAAACAAAAGTTAGTCTTAAACTTCTATTCTTATTATTTTTGGCTTGGGATGGAAGAAATTCACGGTAAACAAAAATGTATAGTTGACGACAAAAAGAAAAGAAAAATAATAATTTTTGTTTTTCTCTTTTTGTTTTGTACCGAAAGAGAGGATGTGTTTTTCATTTTACTTTCTATAGACACTTATTTTTTATGCTAATTCCAACCTTTTCTAACTCATATTTAAGGTCAAGCTAAATTTTTCCAAACATTTACACTAATTACACCACCGCCTCAAACCCATGTTCATCCTATACAACAATTAATATATAGTACAGGTATAAATTAAATAAACACATATAAATCTTAATCCTTTCATAACATCATATATTTTCATATATAAAAATATACTTAACTCCCTATTTTTCTATATAATTTTACTCCTAACAAATATATCTTATAGTTTTAATTTTAAGTGTGACTTAATTTAATCATTAGCTCAAGTTTCATCTTCCTATTCCAAAAATTTTAACCATCTATATATTTAATTTTTTTTAATTGCCTTTTTAATATTTAAAATACTTTATCAGACAATTAAAAATAGTTATGTGTTAAATTGTGTAGTGTTAGTAGTTAAATATGGCATATATATATATATATATATATATATATATAAGTATTATTTTTTATGGTGATTTTTATTTAAATTAACTGCACAGAACATGTCTTTTGTATTAATTGCAGGTCTTTTGTATTAATTTGATATCTCGTAAAAGATTTGAGAGATCAATTTTATTTTCAATAAACGTATTTCCGACGAATATAAATCATACAAATATATTGGGATAGAGACTATAGCTATTTTTTTTTACGAAAATAAAATTAATAATAATTAGCGAAAATACTTCACAATGCCGCACCTGTGTTCGCTTCGCTTTTTTTTACGTGTCTATACGTCTAATATTAAATCGGGATTATTTTTTATATGTCGTCATATACTTAATTGTTTTTTTCTAACGCACCCTTATCATTATTTATTTTTAGGATCACAAAAGTATTGTATTCAATTTTACTGGATCTAGATAAGACCGCTATAAATACTTTTTTCTTTTATCTAAATATTTTATGTATTTGCATAATAAGAAACTGAATTTTGATACAACTAATTTTTCCTATAAAAACACTTGCACTGGATCAATATAGATTTACATTGGACCAGTTCAATTACAAGTTAAAAAAAACAATAGACATATACAAAAACAAATTTCAACTACTTTTAATCTTATTTGACGACACTGTTTCAATTTTTTTTAATTAATTGATCCTCTATTTTTATATCATTTTTTAACGGAAAACATTTTAGAAGTTTTTATTTTTATTTTTTTATATACGATTAATACTATTAAATAGTATTAACTAACTTTCTTAATCAACATAAAAAATAATGATTTATTTTCTTAATTCATTCTAGAGGAAATTATACTCAAGAATTTGACAAACAAATGATGAAAAAAGATAAAATATTTATTCTACTTTACCTTAATCATTAAATGGTTGCTGAAAATTAACTGATTCATTTCAGTTATCAGGCATCTAATTTGATCTTCTTATTAATATTTGGTATTGATATAGTATTTCAATTGTTATGATATTAAATATTTCTAAAAACCAATAAATAAATTATTTTAGCGCTTAAAAAGCCCTGATTAACAAAAAGAAATGCATAGTTAATTCAAGGCATTTTTTGAAATTGTAATTTATTAACAATAACAACTAACAATATAATAAATATGTAATTAATTAATAGTTTTACACAATTAATGTTTTAAAATTAAATATTACACTAAGTACACATAATGCATGAGAATGAAAATGACATAAAGGGGCAAGGTTGAAATTCCCTTAGCAGTCGTACCTTGAAACGGGAAATCAAGAATCGACCTTTTCGGTGACGAGGGACACGTGTTCATCACGAATATACAATCTAAACCGTCCATTACTCAAATCAACATCTAGCCGTCGAAACGTTCCTGTCCCACTATATAATATTCTTCGGTTGAGACAAGCACCTCACAGAAGCAAAATTTTCTGCGATAATAGAAGAATTTTCGAGAAAAAGAAAATCAAGAACTCGGAATCAGGGTTTTCTTTCAGATTCGTGAAAATCTCGAAAGAGGAATACGATTTCAGCCTTAGGTCGATTCCCTTAAAGATCAAACCCTAATATTCTCCTTTTGGAATTTGAGATAAAAGGAATTTAGGGTTTCGGTCTCTATTTTTCCGCTGTCTGTTTTCGCGATCGGCGATTGTATTTTTGTTCCTGACCGTTACGTTTGTAATTTCAACGTTAAGCCTAGGGTTTCGTACTTTCGTTGCGATGAACGACCAATCGCAGATGATGATGAATTTGAACCAGATGAGCCAGCCTCAGATGATGAATCAGGTGCAGATAATAGGTCAGTCGCAGCCACAGATGCTCTCGCACAATCAAGGAATGAATCAACAAGCGCAGCCTCAGATGAAGACAGCACAGATTATGATGAATCAGTCTCAGCCTCCGATGATGAATCGCGGGTACAAGGTTTGGTCTCAGCAACCTCCTCTGGACCCTAGCATGAAGTTCCAGAACCCTATGAAACAGAATTACCGGAGTAACTGGAAGGGGAAGAAGGTCACTGACAAACGCAAGGACCCTAGGAGAATGGAAAAACCCAATCCCAGTGGAATCGCGACTCTTAGTGTTCCGAACACAGGTGTCGTCGGTTACCAGCCCCCAACGCTGAACGAGTTGCAATCGCAAAATCGCTTAAAAGCGCGTAAGTTCTATCCTAAGAAGAAGTTTAATAATAGGTTTGCTCCCTACGCCCCTAGGAATACGACCTCGTTTATTATTCGTGCGAAGAAGTCCGGTGGCATAGCATCTCTTGTGTCACCTTGCCCTGTGACCCCCGCAGTGCTTCCCACGCCTATATTGTCTCCGTCGAGGGAGGTGTTGGGTGATATGGCGAAGGAGGAGTGGGGTGTTGATGGATATGGGTCGATGAAGGGGCTGATTAGACTTCGATCACCGGGGAATGAGGCTGATGTCCATGATTACGAGGAGGAGGATGACGGTGGCTCCAGTGAGAGTGACGTGGAGGAGCATGTGGAGGTGGAGAGGAGGCTGGATCACGATTTGAGTCGGTTTGAGATGATATACCCTAATTATGGAGTGGATTACAACAATGTGTTAGAGAATAGGGTTGATGATCAAGATTCCCATATAGCTCAGTTAGAGGAGGAGAACTTGACGTTGAAGGAGCGGCTTTTCCTGATGGAGAGAGAGTTGGGCGACCTGCGAAGGAGGTTGATGTATCTTGAGAGGCAGAACCAAGCTGTGGAAGATGTCAATGAGGAAGTGGTGGAGAATGGGTCTGAAAATGAGAGTGAGGGTGGATCTGATGTTCCGGTTATGGGAATTGAGAACAATGTGGTGATGGTTGACTCAGTGATGGACAGTGTAAGAGATAGAAGTATTGAAGCCAATGCTAAGCTGGACAATGATGGAGTCTCAGAGGCTGAAGGTGTAGATAATGTTTTTATGGAAGGGTCTGTTCCAAACGAGGCTATTGCGGGGAAAGATGGGATCAGAGGTAATGAATTGGGGAATGACTGTGTGTTTGATGATGTGAGGGAAAAGGACGAGCTGCAGGGTGAAGGGGTGACACAACAGTGTTCGGCTGATAAAATTTTTGCAAAAGAAAATAATGTAATGGATAACAAAGAAAGTGGTGATTTTGAAATGCTGGACAGAAATGATGAATCAACAAGTCAAGGAGCAACGGATGAAAATAAAAAGGACTTAGTCTTAAATGAGAAGGATGAAAGCAAGAGTCAAGTAGTTGGAACAAGTTCAGAGACTTCCAGAGATGATAACTTACCTGTCTCATGTTAGCATGACTTGTTCATCTGAATGCTTTTGAGGGGAAGGCTAGAGTAAAATGAACTCTACAACTTTTTAATGCATAAATGATGTTGGAATTTGTAGATCGTAGTTTAGCAGTTTGCTTTTATTTTGTCGCTATTTTTTTTTTTTATAATTTGTATGGTTTGGTAAAATGAAAGACTGGGAGGACTAGTGGTTTTGTTCTTCGTTGTCATATCTCATGGACATTAATGAGGGACCATAAGGGCTAGAACCTGAGTTTCCTTCTTTTTCTTTTTCCTTCCATAGTAGGGTAGGTTTTTAGTAAAATAGTAAGAGAGATCCTTAAGTTTGCAGGTTCATTTAATGTACACAAGGGATTAAAGTATATTCCAAAGCGTTCTTATAAGCATGTAAAGAACCTGCAAATTTTTTAGGAGAACTAGTGTGTACTGATTCTACTTTTAGTTAATTTCATGCAATTGCCATTGTGTATTTTGTTGGTATTTCTATTTACTCTTGCTTAGGATGATTAGTTTATCTCAGTTTCTTTTGATGAATTTCTTTTCTTTTATTATTATAAATATTCGAAATTTTCACTATTTTATCACGGTGAACTTCTTCAGTTAATGCTGAATAGAATCAATCCGTTTATAGCCTTCTGTTACAACATATTGTCGTGTAATTATAAAATAAGTTAGTTTTTGGATAGATTCTTATAATCCATAAGTGATTGCTTTGTGGCAAATGTGAGAACTATTGTATAGAGTCTGATGTGAAACTTGGTGGTAATGCCCTTAAATGTTTTAGTGGGTTTGGACTTGAGTTTGACAGAAAGCAGTATTTCTGCCAGATTTTACTACGAATGGAGTTTCGCAATCTGGTGTTAGAATTGCTACTGCGTTGGACTTTCCCAAGGAATTGGATGGCTGATGATTGATGATGATGAAGGGGTTCAGTATTTATAAGGGTTCAGATGGAAAAAGGATGCGGGGGTTCTACTTCAAAAGCGAAAATGGAAGTTTCTTTGCCGGTAATTTCTCTAATAATTCTTTTATTCCTATTCTCCTTGAACTTCAAGTTTTTAAATCTCAATTAAATACAATGACGAGTTGTGATCATTTTTGTCGTGCCTGTTTCCCTTCTTAACTGTTTATCTGTTTTATTTATTTTGGCTTTTATATATATATATATATATATATATATATATATATATATTTAACCATTGTTTCTTGTGTTTACAGGTAAATTAGTGTTTTGCTGCCAGGCCATACAAGACAAAAGGAGTAAAATAGAGGTGTATGTGGCTAACTTTGTAGTTACACGGTTGTAAGAGTTAGAGCCATCTCTTCCTAGTTATGAATTGGATAAACGTAACAGCTGCCACTTCAACTGCTACCTGTTGTCTGCAGATTCCGATCCACGAGTTGGACTTGGCATGTCACGTGTCCAGGAGATGCTTTTATGGCCAAGGAGCTGATTTCGTGTGTTTGGTTTGACCTCTGCAAATTTTCCTAATATTTGTTAACGCGTTTCAAGACTCAAAATGCAGTAGCAAGTGTTTGACGGATGGAAAAAAACATGAATTTTGTTGAATCCACGTAATTTCCATGGTTGACCTGCCTTTTCATGCTGTTGTTAATGTTGATGTTGTTTTTCTACTCTTTACCCTGCCCGGTAGTATTGTTTCTTTTAAGCGTTCTTTAAGCCCTGTCGCACTCAATTCGTCTCTTTGTGTTTAAAGTGTTGACTAATTTTTTGGTTGTTGCTGGATTAAGATTCTTTTACTATATTTTCAGATGATCACAAAATATTGTTTTTTTTTTGCTACGCAGTTTTTATTCAATTTCGGTCGTGAAATAAAAGGGACGAGTAGCCCCCAAAAAAAAACATAGTTCATATATGCAAGGAAATAAATATTTTATTTAAAAACGGTTTTTAAAAGACGATTTATTTAATCATTCATATATAATCCCTTTGAACGACATCAAACAAAAGGAGTTATTATATCATAGATTATTGATTATAACATTTAACATTTTAAGATTAAATAAATTAGTTGTAAATAATGTTTTGTAATTAGAATATCCATACAGATATTTTGTAATAAAAATGAATGGTTTTGTAAGAAACATGAAGTGCAGTGATCTGGATGTGTGGATAGTGGAAGCGGTGCAGCGAAGCGATATTTTATCTATATCTTCCTTGCTGGTTTGCCACGTATGCAAGTTGCTCTTGGCGCCAAGTTATTGGGCACATAACAGAACAAGGGGAAGCTCGAGCTTGCTCTCTTATGAATACAGCAACTATAATAATGGCTCTGAATGTCGTAAATCTAGGGTTTCAACCTTCGATTCTTCCATCTTCTCCTTCATCTTTTGTTTCTCCCAAGCCATTGAAGGATCGGTTCGTGCCTGGTTGTTCTAGGGTTGAGCAGATATCATTTACTGAATCTGAGAACTCACTCATCGAAGCGCTTCTTGGCATCCAGGGACGCGGGCGTTCTTCGTCTCCTCAGCAGCTCAATGTCGCACTCTCTTCAACCTTTCTTCACTTCCTTTCCCAATTCACCGTTCACCATTCATTTTTCTCTCTCTTTATTTTTTGCTCTATCAGGCTGTTGAGCGTGCTGTTCAAGTCCTCGAACGTTTGGGAGGTGTACCCGATCCGGTTCGTCTTCAATTCTTCAATACTTCAATACTTTTTTCTCTTCATCATTTTTTGTTCTGTAAATATCTGTAAGCAAACTCTCTGTTATCGTGTCTTTCTCCGTTGATCCATGAAATTAAATTATGCAGACAAACTCCAATTTGATCGAGGGTCGCTGGCAGCTAATTTTCACCACAAGACCGGGAGCAGCATCGCCGATTCAGGTTCTGACACGCCTTTGCTTCTTGGATATCGCAATAATGGTTTATTTATTGGCTTCGACTTATATTTTTATAATTGTCTAATGCCTTCATTATGGTAACTTGGGTTTTTTATAAAAAGAAATACAGAAGTCGGATAAAATGATATTTGAATTGAGTGCAAATTATTAACGAATCATCAAGGCCCTATAACTGGCTGCTATTTCAGCAAATAGTTGGCTCACTCCGTCTTTTTCCAAGGTGAATTTATTGTTGATTGTGTGATTTGGATCGTACTAAAAAAATTAAAGTCTTTTGATGTCTCATTTAAAAACTATTATACTATTATTATTAGTATTATTATGACGATGACAACAATTTGAGTATTTTTCATCGTTTAAACGTTATGTTATTATTTTGAAAGATAAATCTTACGTAAAGCTTCCTCACTTCGGAATACATGGATTTATCTTTGATTCTTAGAACGACCATGTCATTAGGTAATTATCCAACACTCTTCATAGATATTGATAGACATTTTGTTAAATCCCTAACGGGAAGGCAGCATATATTATTTATCCTTCACTACATGGGATCCATTCTGTACATTTAGGCATATAACTGAAATTCATCTACCACCAGAAAAAGTGTGTGACATGACCTGTTCAAGACATACTCTGTAAATTGCTTGATGATGCGTCTCAATGTGGTATTCTATATTGTTCTTTCAGAGAACCTTCGTAGGGGTTGACTTTTTTAGTGTATTTCAAGAGGTTTATCTTCGAACAAATGATCCACGCGTATGCAATATTGTGTCGTTTTCTGATGCTATCGGTGAGCTCAAAGTGGAGGTAATACGGAATAACTTAAATTGAAGTTACAAATTTAATACACATTTCTGAGTAAAATTTAACTTTTTGATCTATTTTTATAACACTTGGTAACTCTATGACACTCATTGAGGCCCTTTAGCTCAAGAGGCTTTGCCTATAGTCGTAAATTAATCGTGCTAAACAGCGCCTTAGTTGTTTTAGTTCTTGTTTTATGTCTTTCAATTTACATAGGCGGCAGCTTCAATTGAAGATGGAAAAAGAATCCTTTTTAGGTTTGACAGAGCTGCTTTTTCTTTTAAATTTCTTCCGTTTAAAGTTCCGTATCCAGTTCCATTTAAGCTACTTGGAGATGAAGCAAAAGGTTGGTTAGACACCACATATTTGTCGAATTCGGGAAACCTTCGTATCTCGAGAGGAAATAAGGTGATTAGGCATTTTCAGTGTAAACATCGTTCTAGTAGTCTTTTAATCCGTTCCTCGAGTAAAGTGCTTAATTGTCAATAACATGGAAGTATTTCTATATTTGTTTTATATTTCTAAGAATTATTAGCAACATATCTTTAGTGCAGGGAACAACATTTGTGTTACAGAAGCAAACTGAACCAAGGCAAAAGTTATTGACAGCTATTTCCTCAGGGAAGGGTATTAACGAGGTCAGAAAGCTGATTTAGTTGTTTGTGTAGTTTTATAAACACAACTGGGATATTTCAATTGTAAATGCTTTTCACATCCTCAATTCCATCAGGCAATAGACGAACTTATTTCCTTAAAGCAGAACAGTGGTCAAGAAGAACCAGAACTAGAAGAGGGTGAGTGGCAGATGTTGTGGAATTCACAGGTAAATTTTTTGTCATTACTTATTGAAGCTCATTAAAATGTGTACATTTTTTGTTGCAAAGTGCCTTTTCCTATTGAAACAATTTACTATCTGCAGACTGTAACAGATAGTTGGATAGAGAATGCAGTGAATGGGCTGATGGGCAAGCAGGTATCGTATTCATCTTGCACCTTTACGTTACCTCTGTTCTCCACAAATTCAGATTTATATGTAATGATGGGCGTTGCAGATTATCAGGAAGGATGGAAGAATAAAGGTCCTGGTTGATATCTTGCTTGGGCTTAAGTTTTCCATGACTGGAAATTTTGTGTAAGTTTTTTTTTTTTTTTTTTTTTTCATGTGAGAGGATTCTCAAAACAAAGAAAATAGGAATGCATGTAGTGGTTATGAATGGACCATCCTCCGGTGGCGGTGTAGAGCAATAGTGGATAACTTTCGGATTCAGCCTTGGATAAGTATAAAGCTTAAAGGTCAAGAATTGAGAGAGAGTAGAAATAATATTAGAACTGGGTATGTTTAATGTATGCTTCATATTTTTCCCTGAATTTGGCAGAAAAACTGGCTCCAGACTGTATGACGTTACCATGGATGATGCAGCGATAATTGGTGGTCCATTCGGATATCCCCTAGAAGTGAAAAACAACTTCATATTGGAGCTTCTGTAAGATGGCATATTCTTTGTTAAACCAAAAAGCTCCCTCAAGTTTTAGAAAATTGATTTATAAAGTAGCGTTTAAAAACTAAAAACTGAGTAGATTTGGCTTTTTCTCTTCTACCCTTTGCAGATACAGCGACGAGAAGCTCAGAGTTAGCCGGGGATACAATAATATTCTTTTCGTACATGTTCGTACGGATGCATTGAGATGAATTAACGTCTTATTGTCTAGAAGGATAAAGCATAAGATGTTTTGTAAGTGAAGACTAATCAATTGTGTATTAAACTGTTCTTGGCATCGCAAACTAAATACAATAAGGATTTACTTCATGTTCACTAAAGGTTTCGTGTGATGTGGATTTTATAATTCTGATCAGATTCTACACTCTTCAATTTGAGAAAACTAAAAATGTTCATAAAAAGAAATTAATTATATCATTTTCTTTTATCCAAAAATAGGTCAGGTTTACTTCAAAAGCAGTCCTCGATCCGAACATACAATATACTCTATGGAACAACCGTGGAATCCAGGTTCAACATACGCACGCACACAAGAAAGTTTATATTATAGATAAACCCGTTCACTTTGCAATTACTATTATTCTATGATGACATCATAAAGAACAAACAATTAATGAATATGAAATTATATGTTCAACCTAAACAAAAATTACAGACAAGGAAGAAGGAACTAACTTCTTGCTCGTCAAACCGTTTTGAGAAGGACATACAGAAAATCTAGGCAATCACTTCACTCCTACTCCCATCCTGCTGTACTTTAATGCCTTCTTGTTCGTAGATCGTATTTTTTTCCTCAACGCTGGGCTTTCCCTCAGCCGGCTCTTCTAAGTTCGAGGGTTTTTCCTCAGCTGGCTCTTCTACGTTAGAGGGTTTTCCCTGTTGCAGACAACAAATTCAGGTTATCAACTACAAAATAGTGATCGTACAAGTGTAATATTTTGATAAAACATTGTGTCTTCCACAATGGTTGATGAAGATAACCTTGTTTCGATCACGCCATCCAAGTCCAAATGGACGAGAAAGCAAACTTATCCTCCTAGCAGGGATTTCCGCTGTAGGCTCTTGACTGTTTCTCGATACTGGGGATTCAGACTGTGATCTATAAATCAAGATAACATCAAATAAAGTTCGTCATACAGTGCATAAGTAATATCAAACATTTATTATCCTTTCCAACATTTCCTCAAATAGGAAGGAAAGCTGCTTTATTTGGAGGGTGGGTAGGGGTGGGGAGACAAAACTTTGAAATAAAAATATTAAATAGAAAACCATGTTGAAACAAAAAAAAAAATTACTGTAGGTGCGCATATAAAGAGTAAAGAGATATTTCAAAAACTTAAAAATTAAATATACCGGGGAGATTGCAGCACTTTAACTTGGCCGTGCTGATACTGTAATGTAGCCTCTAGCATAGATTCTGCCATAACTGCTCTCTTCTCCATTTCAGTAAGGGCAGCAGTTGCTTCTTCGTACTTTTCCTGCCAGTATAATATGTATCACTGTGAGATGTTGCAGTACCAAAATTCACCATTTGGCAGTCAAAATATAATATAGCAGTGTACAAAAGCATTGGTCTTGACATAGATGACCATAATAGCAATTTACAAATATCAGTGTATTCAGAACAGTGCAATCACAAACACCACCTCCCCCATCGTAAACGAAAAAAAAAGAAAAAAACTGAAACAAACATGATCAACTATATCCAGCATATTTGACTAAAATGTGACAATAGGATGCAATTTCTTCCAACTGGTGGCATTCAACTATAGCCCGTGCCAGAATAATTAATATAGCCACTATGATACAATGATGTCCAAATCAGAAACAGTTTACTGAAAAAATATTATGCTTTTATATATATATATATATATA
>Ga0209589_1011639_pt1:0-10000 | contig 12288 bp, 6 predicted proteins | sample CowpeawhiteBW_FD_187525 | JGI IMG/M metagenome (GOLD analysis project Ga0209589, IMG submission 187525) | Root nodule microbial communities of legume samples collected from California USA - Cow pea white BW (SPAdes) (version 2) | ecosystem: Host-associated > Plants > Roots > Nodule...
TATATATAAATATATATATATATATATATATATATATATATATATATATATATTTGCTGTGGTTCTTGTTTTTTTTTTCTTTTCTTCCTTCTTTGATTTTTTTCCCCACTATGTTGTAATTTCTGATTTTCATCTATATTTTTTCTGATTTTTGTTAACAATTGATTGAATGCTCGTTGGTAGCAAGCAACACATGATTCAAATTCTAAGTGCTATGTATTATATTTTAGATTTAATTTATTTTAACCGGGATTGAATTTAATTAAAATAGAATATATATATATATATATATATATATATATATATATATATATATATATATATTCTGAAGATTATTATTAAATTAGTTACTGTATTATAATGAAAAACTCAATTGTATATATACGGTGCATATAACATATATCGTTATTTTCTTTTATAACACACAATTTTATTGTTTTATTCCACAACTTGAAGTTTTAATTTTGTAGAATTAAATATTCTTTCTCTCGATCTTTGGTTGAAATTAGAATGAGTTTCTCCTCTAAAATTTGGTCTAATTTAGTTTTATAATTTTAGATTCACATAAATTTAATCATTATAATTATATTTTATTAAATTTATTTGATATTTTAAAAATATTTTATGATACAAAAATAATATTTGAGTTTTACATCATTTAAACATATTTTTGTTTAATATTAATTAAAAATAATACATTTCAAATAAATTTAACCAGAATCGATTAAAAGAATAAATTAACATATTTGAAACTAAATTAGATTATAAGAAATAATTAATTTCAATTTTTAAAAAATCAAAATATATTTAACTTTTTTATATATTTATTATAATTTTTAACTAAATTATAAATAAGAAGTATAACTGTTAATTAGAAATTATAAATAAAGAGTATAATACTTGTCATGGTAAACGGACACAATATACCAAAAGTAAATGCAGTCACTTCTCCTTTCATATTATCGAAATATAAGATTCAGATAAAATGAAACATTACTTAAAATATATGATGTAAATATGTACAATATTCATAGTAAACCATTTAAACTATGAATAGATAAAAACAACTTTAACAGAAATTATATAAGATTATTTATTATATCTAAGTTTGTACAATCTTATTCTGCAATAATGAAAAGGGAAAAAATAATAACTAAACATAATATTGATTTGTGTTAGAAACATGTAAGATTATCTAACATATACATGACTATGTATTCACCTATAAATATCTAGACAAACTATTTTATGACGTACGTTTCATGCTTAAATATTTATAAAACCCACTTGGTTAAAAATGTAGAAAGGGTTATGTTGTTGCCGACGTTCTTCCGATTTCAAATCGATTAGGTGTCGAGCAAGAATAATATTTTGTGTACTATTCCAACAAAAAGTTGAATAATTCTACCAAAAATAAAAAATTATAAAAATTTTTATGACTTAACTACAATAAAGAGCACACAGAAGCCATAAAATCGTCCTCCCAAATCCTGAGGATTCATCTCTTATTTTTAAGCAAAACAATTATAAATATAATAACCGACTGATCCAAAATATCTCATATAAAAATATCATAATAAAATATCAATTAGGCCCAAATTCCTAGGCTCATAAACTTTCATGAATCGGGTCGGGCCTTAGATGACCAGGATGGTACATGTTATTAAAAAATATTATTATTATTATTATTATTATTATATTAATCTTGGTATAATATATTAAACATTTTTATCAGCATAATACATTAAACTTATATTATTTGTTTATTTATTTATTTTCATTATTAAACACATAGATATAAATTATTGTAGAATCAAAGCTTATAAGATTGTAAAAAAAAATAAGCAGTTTGCTCACGGATATTGTTAAAAAATTTAATAAATAAGTAAATTTATTATGTAATATTGTATGTACACAATTATAATATATGTAGACAATATATTGAACAATAATATAAAAATCGTAATTATCAATATGATTACTTAGACAAAGAGTATTATAAGTCAATTTTTTCGTATTTTGACGATTCAATATTTTATTTCCATATTTTGACCTGCAATTCTTTTATTTTAATCTTTGTAATTCATAAGTATTTTTTAAGTGATGAGTTGTTTGACATGATAACAAACTGGTAAGAAGAGTTAAAAATAACAGCTCAACCCCTTTATTAGACTTAATTTTTTAATGCATTTTTTAATAATTTTGAAAAATGCTTTCATGATTGTAAAAAATAATATTTTGAGAAATATTTGTTTTTTTATTTACATGTTAGAAGTGTTTTTCTTTTATTTTCTTAACATTTTAGAAAATATTTTCTTTCAACATATCTTTATTTTCTTAAAATTCTTGAAAATAGTTTAAAAAATATGAACACAATTGAGTGTAATTAGTAAACAGAGGTGTCTGAATAGAAGGAGCGAGTTACTTGTTAGGTTTCCAAAACCAAACAAAGAAAAAGAAAAAAGAAAAAAGCTTAAACCTTTGCAAAGCCCTACTTCTTCCATTGGTTGCCATTTCTGATTTCATTTCCAAATCAATTGTTGCTGCAAACTGCAATTGCAATGTATCGATTAGCTCGTAGAGTAGCTTCTTCTTCCATTGCTTCTCCCTCCGCTAAGAACCTCGTAAGGAATCAAAACCAATGACTTTTCCCTTTATTCTTTGCTTTGCTAGTGTAGTGTTTGGTTCTGCATATTCAATAGCCATTGATTTGTTTTGTTATATCATTATAGTACATAGTTTTTTAAAACGGTGTCGGCAATCTAACAGTGACAGTGACAGAGCAATGATGACTTGATTTTTGGTGACAGGTATATGGTAGGGTGTTGTCAAGCAGAAATTTTGTGAGCAAAGATATCAACTTTGGGGTTGGGGCTCGTGCTGCAATCCTCCAAGGTGTAACTCAGGTTGCTGATGCTGTGAAAGTAACTATGGGACCCAAGGTAATACCACACTCATATATGTGTTGTTTATTTAGTATACTGATACAGTTGCTATGGCCTTATTTTGCTGTTGAATTCAATTTTGCCAACATGTCTCTAACTTGCCCTTTTGGTAGTTCGTTGATTGTTAGTATGGAATTTGGATGACAAATTTGGATGTTTTGATAGATATATGTGATTTTTCTGTGGCTCAAACTTATTCATTATTTGTGTTTGTAACGAGTCTGGATGACAAAGCTTGGCTAGACAAGTTGATGGATGAAGGGTAACTTTCTTGTTTTCTCTTTTGTTTTCAATTGGTGGAATCAGGGTCGCAATGTGATAATTGAGAGAAGCCGTGGGAATCCCAGGATCACGAAGGATGGTGTGACTGTGGCTAAAAGTATAAAATTTAAAGACAAAGAAAAAAATGTCGGTGCTGATCTTGTCAAGCAGGTGGCCAAGGCTACCAACACTGCTGCTGGAGACGGTGATTACTTTTCTTCCAACTCTAACCTTTTATGTCGAAAGTATCCCATCATTGTTCATTTTGTTTTTTGATTTTCCCTGATAATATAATATTGCCTCATTAGAAGTTCTCTGAAAGAATCTTTTGGGGCTCAAGAATTGAGATTCTTTTCAATATCAGGGTAATCAATAGAGTCCTGTCTGTATATAGGTCATCGGCCAGTAGTCCCTGAGGATGGTTTTTCTTAAACGTCTTAACAAACAAATGAGAAAATTATATATCTAAGAAGATCTCATACCCAATGGTGGTTATTACTCTTTGATTAAATTTCTTAAATTAATATTATAATTTAAATATGCTCCAAATTATCATGACAATCTCCTCTGAAAATTTCCACCCTATTTCATTGTAGGTGGAAAACTTACAGAGACGAGAATAGTTATATTTGCCTTTATCTATTCCTTTTTTTGAAATAATTCATATATCTTGCAAGTCAATGCTTCTTTGATTCCAGGTACAACTTGTGCTACTGTTTTGACTCAGGCAATACTCACAGAAGGATGCAAATCAATTGCTGCTGGCGTAAATGTTATGGATTTACGTAATGGAATAAATAAGGCAGTTGATGCTGTAATTACTGACTTGAAAAGCAGAGCATTGATGATAAGCACACCAGAAGAGATAACCCAGGTTCAATGGCTTCTCAAGAAAAAATTTCCTTCACTGAGTGCATTTTGGTTGAGACAATTGATTTACTGTAGAGATGCCTGTTACTTGCCTTCTATATTAATTATAGGTGCATAGGCATTGAATATTTTTGTCATTAGTTACGCTTTATTTATAGAAGAAACTATATTGCTACTTATCTTCCTGATGAATAAATTAATTTTCATTGTACCAGTTATATTTTGTTTATTAATTATAGGTGCACAGGCATAAGCATAGGCATTGAATATTTTTGGCATTAGTTACACTTTATTTATAGAAGAAACTATATTGCTACTTATCTGATGGATAAATTAATTTTCATTATACTAGTTATATTTTGTTTATTGCTATTCATTTCTGACTAGTAGGTTGGAACTATATCTGCAAATGGGGAGCGTGATATTGGAGAATTGATAGCAAGGGCAATGGAGAAAGTTGGGAAGGAGGGAGTCATTACTGTTGTTGTAAGCAATAATGCTCATTTTTGTGAACTTATTACCCGACATAGTTTTGGTCCAGGATATCTATAATTTAAAAAATTTTAGGATGGGAATACTTTGGATAACGAGTTGGAAGTGGTGGAAGGAATGAAGTTAACCAGAGGCTACATATCTCCTTATTTTATTACTGACCAGAAGACCCGCAAATGTGTAAGCACACAATTATTCTGTTACATATGTAATATATAAAAATTCTCAGAAAATGAAGTAGCATGTTGTATTACAGTAGATCAACCTTTGATTAACATCTGATGGTGGATGTTTTTGTAACAAAGGTTCTCTTATTTTTATTGTATGTATTTATGTATTGCGAAGCTTACTTTGTCTACTCTGAAGTTCCCACCTTTCCTTTGTCAAAGTAGTCTTTCTGTTTTTCTATCTTGCAATCATGTAGTCATTGGTAGGAACATTGGGTTCTGTTAATTTCTCCAAAACCTATTTTCATTTTTGAAAGTGTTTTTTTGTGGATATTTGTTATTAATGGCTTCATGCTAGGCTATTGATTTAATTTGACAAAAGTGTCGTGGTTTTATTTAATAGCGATGCACATCATTCAAATAAAAAACTTCATTCAATTTGGTTAACTTTATTTGGGTTTAGATGTATGTTATATTGACAACATTAATTTTGATTTTGTTAGGAATTGGAGAACCCCTTTATTCTCATCCATGACAAGAAAATTTCAGACATTAATTCACTGCTGAAAATACTGGAGCTTGCTGTAACGGTGAATGAACTATTCCTGATTCAGTATGCTCATTTTCATGTGCAATTTCACAATTCTCATTATTTGCTTTTACTATTTTTATGTTAATCAGAAAAAAAGACCACTCCTAGTTGTTGCTGAAGATGTAGAGAGTGATGCACTGGCCATGCTCATACTCAACAAGCATCACGCTGGGCTTAAGGTGATTAATATCGCAGCTGTTTGCCTTAACTGAATTGTTTAAAAAGAAAACTGAACTGAACTGTTGTATTATTTAGTTTTTAAAAGTATAATTGTTTCTAACTGGATTGTAACTTATGAGATTGGAAAATAGGCTTTAATATAAAATTTGTATTGGTAATAATTCAAACAATTAATATAGTTCTAGCAATTCAAAACATTTTATACTAGTTCAATTTTATTTAGTCCACTCAAACCATGATTGTATTCAATTCATTTACATTATGATACAATTCAGTTCTATTGATCCACTTTTAAAATTTAACTTAGTTTTAGAATAGTTTAGTTCAATTTATGCATTTTGCGGAACCCTACTGCCTACAACTTGAATTTGCTTTCATGTGTTGTTTTCCTGTCCCTTTATCTCCCATTTTTTTTCCCTCCATTTTATGTTGGGTTTTAATTTTACTTGAGGATAAGTGTTGAGTACATAGAGCAACAAACTAAAGACAATACCACCCATCTGCAAGTGGCTACATACATAAAGTTAGTTCAAACTGTGCATTGTCTGTTTACTGTCATTATCATCTTTCCTTACATCGAAAGTCCCTTGAAAAATGTCCCAAATTCCCTTGAAAAATGTCCGAAATTCCCATGGTTTCATTTACTTGGAAGTGAGAAAATTTCATGCTTTAAAACCTTTAGAAATGATAAGATTTTATTTATAAATGCGTATGCAGAAATTAAATGAGTGGACATGCATTAGATTCTCAAGTCCTACCTATTTATGAAAACATACAGTAAACTTTAAATATATGTAGAAGAATTTTGGTTACTAAAAGTGAATTTTCTGGTAGCAGTTTTAAAGTGTTTGTATCTGGTGCATGCTTTCTTTTTCTTGTTTGCATGTTTGTTTAAGGTAAGTATTATTTATGTATTTGTGAAATGGCTTATGTGTATGACCTTAATATGACAAACTATTTGAAATTTTATTTTGTGTATATCCTTGTTTTCCCCTTTCTTTAATTTCAAGTTTCTTGTACTTTAGGTTTGTGCTATAAAAGCTCCTGGTTTTGGGGATAGTAGAAGGGCAAATCTAGATGATCTTGCAACTCTTACCGGAGGAGAGGTTATTTTCTATCCAGATTTTATTTGTCAGATACTGTATTTGGGTTCCGTTGGGTGCCTTCTTCTTACCTTTCAAGATTTTAATAACAACTCATCTATTCAAGTTCTAGCAATTGGGACTACAGCTTGTTGTATGTAATGAAAAAGATTATGATGAACTTGAAAACAGGTCATCAACGAAGAGCGTGGTTTCTCCCTTGATAAAGTCCAACCAGAGATGCTTGGCACTGCGAGAAAGGTATGTGGCTTGAACCAAGGACCAAAATAAGTAATATTTGGTTCTTCAAACTATTATATAATATATAATCTATTGTAAGTGCAACAGGTTACTGTCACCATTGATGACACTATTGTTCTACATGGTGGTGGGGATAAGAAGGCCATTGAAGAGAGATGTGAACAGGTATCTTTTCTTTTGAAATATTACATTTTTATCTGTACCCAATTTATTTGTAAGTATTCTAAATCATTCAGCAGAGTAATATATATATATATATATATATATATATTTATATATATATCTTGTTTTTTCTTTTTCTTTTTTTTAATTAAGTTTAATGAAATAATTACTTAGTCGATTTTCTAACCATGTATTATGCGCACTTTTTCTTTGCTATGTTTATCCTGGTTGGTTCCCATATACATAGTCATGGCAATAATGTTTTTATGTGTAGTTGTTTTCTTATAGATTTCATAACCGTTATTTTATGTTTAGTGTGCTCATGCCATTTAGTGTCTTGTGCATAACGCAATGTTTGCGGCTATGTAAATTGAGTGATGTCCGTCGGTAGATTTTAAAATTATACATTATGATATTTCAGTTTTAAGAAATTTACTTGTGCATAACGCAAATTATCATAATTCTTTTGCAGATAAGGATGACTATGGAGAGGAGTTCTGCCATGTTTGACAAGGAAAAAGCACAAGAACGACTATCAAAACTATCCGGTGGTGTAGCTGTTTTCAAAGTTTGTCACTCATCCTAAAAATAACTACTCTATAATGCTTAGTTTATATTCATTACCTCATATGGAAGTTGCAACTAAATCTTCAGGTTGGAGGGGCTAGTGAGGCCGAAGTAGGGGAAAGGAAAGATAGAGTAACAGATGCTTTAAATGCCACTAGAGCAGCTGTGGAAGAGGGAATTGTTCCAGGTAATTCATTTTTTTCTGATGGGATAATAAGTATAAAGAGAAGCATGGGATTGCAGTTTGTATTCTCATTACAATTCTTAGAACACTCGTCCATGTCAAAGTTTAGATGTAATTGTTTGAACTAGGTGGTGGAGTCGCTCTCTTATATGCTACCAAAGCCTTGGATAACCTTCAAACTAAAAACGAGGATGAGAGAAGAGGAGTACAGATTATTCAAAATGCACTCAAGGTAATTCCATCTCTACATCCATTTTATATTGTTGTTAAAGCATTGCTCTCGTATCGATTATTTTATTTTATATTTGTTGATCTTATTTTATATTTGTTGCATAAAGCGTTATTCTGTTCTTGACATTTGTATTTGTTTGGTAGTTTTTTATTGAAAAATGTACCACTTGGCAACCACTTTTAAGTATTTTTATCATTAGAAAAAATTAACTTTTTGTATAGTGAGAGAAGGGTAAAATTATGGAAGTAAAATATATGTAAAATTTTGTTGAGTGTGAAACTAATATTTTACTCTTTCATCCTTATCTGACCATGCATGTTATTTATCATAGGCGCCTACATCTACAATAGTTTCCAATGCTGGGTTTGATGGTGCTTTGGTCCACAGGAAATTGTTGGAACAAGATGATTATAATTTAGGGTTTGACGCCGCAAAAGGTGTGTAACTATTTTGCATATATAAAATGACATTGAAATCCGTTTTGATTATTATTTGCATGCCGTTAGTACCATTTAATTTCCTTCGGCATAAGGAACTAAGCTTCCCGTTACAAGCTTACTATCTTTCTAGAAAAACTCTGAACAGAGACAATTGGCAATTATTGTTTTAATTTCATGCTTAATTAGTGTTTATTATGTAAAACAGGTGTCTATGTTGATATGGTAAAGACTGGAATAGTAGATCCTCTTAAAGTTGTTAGAACAGCTTTGGTAGATGCAGCCAGGTAATAACATATATCATTTTATTCGGTTTTTGTGTAAAGTATTGTAAAAGCTGCACATATCCGAACAAGTTTGAACCTTAAATTAAAAACCAATGGTGAATACGAATATTATTTTGATTTAACTATTTTTTTGTCATGCAGTGTTTCATTGCTACTGACAACAACCGAGGCAGCTGTGGTGGATAATCCGTATGACAAAAATAAACCTCCTAGTCGAGTGCCAGATATGGATGATTTGGACCTCTAACCTCCTCTACCAAATCATGAAAATTTTGTTTTTTGTACTCATGTTAGTCAAATCATGAAAATATTGCATGCTAGCCAAATCATGAAAATATTATTTTTTGTACCAATATAGATGTTGCTTTTCTCTTTACAGCGGGAGTATAAACTATATTTAAATTTATTAAATATAAATCATTTAAATTTAGATTACAATCAGAATAGAATAATTTGTATTTCAAGATATGTTAGATAACTAGTGAAAGTTTGAAAGATGTAAAAAGAATGTATATTTTAATTGGTGTAACATATATAAGTATAATCTTAATATTTGAGAAATAATATATATTAGAAGAAGAGTGTTTTAGATAGAGTTACAATATATTCAATACAGAATTTTAGAAAAACAATATACAAGAATATTCTATATGAAACTCTCTTCTTTCTCTCCTTCCATCTTCATCTCTTCCTCTTTAGGAAAAACTCCGAATTTCATAACTTCTAAGATTTTTCGAGTTGTTCAATGGTGTTTTCCTGTAATTCTTCTGAGTTTCGAATAGTTCTCCAGATTTTCTGTTTTCGATTATCTAATAAATCACGTAATGAAAGACAAAATGTTCTATGATCTCTTGTCGAACCAAACATGAATTTTTCGATTCATTTAGCTCTCACACTCAATTACTTATTATTAAAGATAATATTGAGGTAGAGGCAAAAGATAACACTGAAGAGAATATTAAAGTAATAGAAGAAAGATAAAAGACGGAAACGAGACTATCCCGAAATATTGAATGGAGAAGAGGTTTTATCTCGACCATCTTTATAATTATTTTTATATTATTTGTATTTTGATTATTTGAAGTTTAAATTCAAACCACATTAAACTAAAATTGAAATAATTAAAAAAATCAATATAATGATTTGTTAATATTATTGTAACAATAAAATAAAAGTTAACATTTAGTTTACGATCAATTAAAATTTGAGAGAAATCATACATGGTGATCAAGATAAAAAGATAGTCATTCTTATCTGTTGTTATTGAATGATTGGATTTTG
>Ga0209589_1011640_pt1 | contig 12288 bp, 10 predicted proteins | sample CowpeawhiteBW_FD_187525 | JGI IMG/M metagenome (GOLD analysis project Ga0209589, IMG submission 187525) | Root nodule microbial communities of legume samples collected from California USA - Cow pea white BW (SPAdes) (version 2) | ecosystem: Host-associated > Plants > Roots > Nodule | place: USA...
TTATCCCTTATATTTTTATAATTTTATTTGACTAACTCTTGTATAGTTTTATAAGAACTAACTTGTTAAAAATCAATTCCGTGTTCGTTGGGAGACGACTTTGGGTTACTTTACCCTTACTATTTTGCTGACTATTTTCTTAACAATACTGAAGTTGTTATAGATAAGTAGTATTAATTTGATCGCGTCAACGACAGCGTTATCAATCATGAAATTGAATCTTCACTGCAAAAACAAAGAAATTTACTATAGTAAACTCAAATTGAATTAATTTTTATTTTTGAAATCTGGTAGGATATATGCTACTCATTATTGTTGTCTAATGGTTGATCAAACTTACAAACAAGATGATGTTTGTTTTGTGAATGTTATTATGCTCACAAAGTGTTGTGAACACCATATGCCATGTCATTTCCATTTTTGAGCCAAATGGAATTTTAATAGATATAAGTGGATATTTTTAATAATGATCTCATGCTTTTTAATCCAATCCTAAGAGGTTGTGTGAAGTTGATTTCAAATGATTGTTTTCTTTCTACCAACATAAAAGTGACTCAGTTCCTTTGTAATAGATGAACTTGATTACAAAGCTGAATAACCCATACATTGTGGAGTACAAAGATGCTTGGGTGGAGAAGGTAGCGACTACTTTTCTTCTTAATTTAAAACTTTTCAGTCATATGTTTATATAGAGATGAAAAACTAAGTTTGAATATTTACATACAATCAACTCATTCTGATCTAACCACAATTCATAGGCATGTTTCTGATATTTCATATTTTGTAGGAGGACCACATATATTTGAATAAGTTATAAGTTTTTTTTTTTATTCTAGGTACCCGATGTTGGAAGTGGTGCTCCATCACCTATTGGTATAAGAAGATCAAGTGGGACAGAAAAGACAAGTTAGGAACATAGCTATAGAAATTTAGAAAAATGTATTATAATAATGTTTTATTTTTTTTTTTGGCTTTTGTTTTCAATGTGAAAACTTTTGGATGGTGTTTCATAATATCAACTTTTTAAATATGAAATATGAATTATGAATGAAAGTATTAATGATCAAGATGTTGTTTGTGATTTTTTTAATTTTATGGAAACAGGTTCAATAATAATGGAAAGCAGGTTACATAAAAATAATATAAAAAAAATCACATTCAAATTAGGGCAGTTGAAATATCATATAACGCAGTCGTATAGTGCAAATAATGACATTTCTAGGTGTTGTATTTCGTATGACAATTCTTTAAAAATAAACAAATTAAAACGGTTTTCACAGTCATTATTTGCGCACAAAATACGACAGTTCAAACTGCCATTATTTGCGCAATGCATTTAATGGCGGGTGTTGCGGCATGTCGTCCAAGACTGTTATATTATTCACTGTAGCGGCAGGATATATGACGGTACCCGTACCTGCCATACACATAAAATATGGCAGTCAAAACCGGCCATTTTATACCCCAAATAATTGTCATATTTAACAATTTTGTTTTGTAGTGACAAATATTGATGTTGACTTTACCAACAGATAATATCTGTCGGTAACGTCCTTCATGAAATTTACTGAAATTTACTGATGAAGTTTTGACTAATAGTAGTCGTTAGTAATGTCGCTAATGGAATCAGAAATTACAATTGTGATTCCCTCCTTCAATTTCATTTTCCTCCCCAGTTTGAGTTTCCTTCACTAGTGCAGGAAGGATATTTTACCGCGGCTATTTTTGCTATTTTGCCCCGGTTTTAGAACCGAGGCATATAAGACTGAGACCAAAAAGGGTTGTTTTTGGCCTCGGGTGTTACCCGAAGCCATATCTCTTTATTACTGCCTCGGTTTTCATACAACCGAGGCCTAAGACGTTCAAAATTAAAAAAAAAAATCACCAAACAGAGGCTTCCACTCCAACCCCATCTTCCACTCCATTTTTCACTTGCGGAGGATTAATCTTTCCAACATCACGAAATACTTCATAAGTGCATCCTCACAAAATCACCAAAATCACAAACCTCACCACCCAATCTCAATCACCTGCACAAAATCACCAAAATAGAGGCAATCAAACCATCACAATATTACCGGATTTCACCCCTGGAAACAAAATGAATGAAGGACAAATAATTTGAAGAAAAAGACCCTGTCGACAGTAATATATGAATGCAGTATATATTGTGAGAAGAAGGCACAATAGAATGCAATAGATAAAATTGGGGATAATATTTGATGTAGAAGAAGCGGAAACACGAATTGGGAAGCGGAAACGCAAACTGGGAAGCGGAAAGACGAACATGTTACGGAGAAGGGTGAATAAAAATGAAGGAGAAAGAGAAATAGTGTACCTCTGAACTGGGAAGCGTGGAAGCGACAAACGAGGGGGTCGTGGTTGAGGTGGGAAGTGTTGGGTTTGATGGAAATGAGGGTTTTATCGATAAAATGGGAGGGCGAGGAGGAGCATCAAATTCCGACGAGCTTGGACTGACGGTGGAAGTGGAGTTGGGGAGTGACGCCCATCGGTAAAGGTGGTTGCTTGTGGTGAAGACGAAGGAGAGGACGGTTGTTCATGGTAGGGGAGACGTTCCCGCCGCATGAAGGATGAAGAAGAAGCTTGGTGGGGGAGAGTCTGCGACTTTAGGGTTTCTTGCTGAAGAAAGGAATTTGGGCCTAAGGTGGCCATTTTAATTTAACTAATTGTATTGCCTCGGGTTCAAACAACTGAGGCATATAAGGCCCTATTGCCTCGGGTCAGTATTAACCGGTGCATAAAATTTTATTTTAAATTTAAAAATCCAAGGGGCGGGAAGCGGGAAATTTTGGAGAGGCTTTAGGCCTCGGGTCTTTCAGAACCGAGGCATAAAACTAATTTATACTTCGGGGCAACTAGTAACCGGGACATAAAATGTTGCATAAATTACAAAACTGCCACCGCGTGTTTATATGCCTCGTTTTCACTATAACCGAGGCATAAAGTCTGAGGTAAAAAGCGTAAAATGCACTAGTGCTTCCACTATCGTCTCGAAGCCTACCCTTGAAGCCCAAACCTAACACCCACCGTGATCGAGACCTACTATCTTTGCTGCCATCTCCATTACTCATCGAGATCGATCCACTACTGTGAGGTTTGTGGCTTGAGTGTCTTTGTTTGTGGCCTGAGTGTTTCTGCAAAAGCTTGCCTTCGTGGGTAGCGGAAGGTTGGTGTCGAGTTGTGGAGGAACGTTGTCATGGGGGTTTCCGCATCGGAGGTCGTGGGGCCCTGCCACCTTCGCTGCCACACCAAAGTTGAGGTAAAGGATTTTATTGTTGTGGATTTGGTCGAGCCTACCTCTTTGTATGTGGTTGCCTATCTGCATTGCTGCTTTGCTTTAATTGATTTGAATTGTGTTTGTCTTTCTCACTCACAACGACCATGAAAGTTACTCAATCGTATGTGGCACCTTAACTCTTTTGGTTGTTGGGTCTTGTTTTGTGTTTCAAAAGCCATAGACTTCAAACATTTGATTTGAATCCTATGTAACCAACATGTTTGTTTGTTTGTGTCTGATTAACTTTGTGTTGTGAAGTTGTTATGACTACAAATAGGTTTCGGTATTAAATTGTGATGTGTACACTAAACAATGACATTCAATATTCTATGGTCGTGACCGATTATCCCATTTTTTATTTGCGCATCAAAAGTATAATTTGTTCTTATCTTGGGCATTTTTCTTTTCATTTGATTCCTTGGAGGAAAACTTGAAGACACAATGGTGTTTAACTAAGAGAAGGATTTGATATTGAAATGAATAAATAAAAGGGTACTGATTTTTAACTGTGTTATGTTATGATTCTTAGTCTTGTGTACATGAACGTAGTTGATGAAGTATAAAGATAGGTTGAACCTTGTGATCAAGTAGCGAAAGTGAAATTGATTTAAGCATGCCTTGTGTGTTTTTCTTTTAATAAATTAATCAATGTAGGTTTGACTCCTCTGTTTAGAAGCATAATTGTTTATCTACTTAGTTGTAATAGTTTCTCCATCACATTTGTTTCTTTTGGCTTTCTTTAATTTAAGGTTAAATTATTCATTTGGTCCTAATTTTCGTAAGTAAATTTGAATTTGGTTCCTTAATTTTTAAAAATGTTATCTAAGTCCCTAATTTTGATATTTTGTATCAATGAAGCCCTTTCCGTTAAAATGGCAGAAACGACGTTAAGAGTACAGTGACGTGGAGATATTAAACTGAACTGAACAATGAAGTGACATAATAAATAATAACCACCATGAGTTTCTTTTATAGAGGAATCAGATTATAAACTTCAATAATCATAATAATAATAATTATTATTATTATTATATTAATTATTAAAATTTCTATTGTTGCTATTATTACTATTATTATTTATTATTTATATTGATGGGGTAATTTTTTAAAAATGATGAGACAGGAAAAAACAGATCCCATTTTCATAAAAGGACCTTTTTTTAATGTACTCAAAAAATACCTACCTAAAGCACAGAGTTTCAAAGAAGAATCTAAAAGCCACCCCCACCCAAAAAAAAAATAGTCAATGATGCAGAAGAGATGATATTACGAAGTATTGCAGCAGAGACAATATCATTAACCCTTCTCAAGCAAAATTACGAAAAACAAAAATAGCAGGAGTAAGTAACCGTCCAAATGTTGAACTTTGAACTCAAATACACACGTTTAAGAAAAACAAAACCCCAATTTAATAATCTCAGATGAGCATTAACACTCAATAAAACTCAGCAAAATCCAAATTAACTTAACTATAAGGAATTAAAATGTTCCAAAGGAACTTGGAAAAGTTTTCTCAGTATAAACAAAAATTGGTCATACGATAACAGAAAGAAAAAAAACCATTTGAGTTAGTGGAACCAATAAATTACAATTGTTGAGATCTCGTGCGAATAATGTTCCACCAATGGGATTTCACGAACTCACAACTCTTCTGCAAACCCCTCGTTCCCCAATTTCGCCGACGAACACAAACCCTAGATCCAGCTTCAAGGGTAATCTCCAATTTGGTCTACGAACTGGATTACACCTTCTGATTACATTTTATTACATATTAAATATAAAGTTATAGCTTTTATTCGTAATTAATAATTTATTACAGTATTTGTAATTCCACGTGTACACCATTTATTGTGCCACTTCACTGTTTAATTCAGTTTCATATCTCCACGTCACTATGCTTTTAACACCGTTTCTGTCATTTTAACGGAAGGGGTTTCATTGATACAAAATATTAAAATTAGGGGCCTAGATAACACTTTTAAAAATTAAGGAATCAAATTCAAATTTACTTACGAAAATTGGGACCAAATGAATAATTTAACCTTAATTTAAAGGACATAACGAGAAAGTGGTCATCTTAATTAGAATTTGATAATAAAGTCCAACCTGCAATCTTTAACATTTATTCAATTTTACCTTTGAGATCATTGCCTTTTTTTACCATTTTTCTTTTGATCCATATTGACCCCACCTGAACCTGTAAAAAAGAAGTCCTCAAGCAGATCCTTTGATGTTAATGTTAAACTTCTATCATATTTCAGTTCACATTCTCTTATTTATTTATTTTAATCTTGATTATATAGTAATTTACACATAATATATGGTGCTTTTTGGTTTACAAGTACTTAAATTAGTCAATTTGAGATGAACCATTTAGTTTCTAGACTCATGGCTAATTGACATGAATTTGGTTTCTAGATGAAACTTCGCTACTTATTTATGTAACATGAATGTGTGTTGATACCAACTTATGTTAAGAAATCTCTTTTCAAATATGTTATAACATGTATCTTCAATAACAAATGGTTGATGCAATTCTATCGTGAACAAATATTGCTCTTGGAGAAATAGAGAAAGGGAACATGTTATCTAATGTGAAGTCATGGGAAGAAAGTAAAAAATCCAAAGAAGAGAATAAGTGAGCCTTTATTTTAATTTCATTTTCACCTGGAATTGGTTTCTAAAATTTAGCTACTAAAGTTTTAGCTAGTAAAGGAAATTGGTCATTAAACATTAACTACCAAGGTTTTTGTTACCAACAGGATTTGATTTCTAAATTAATCTCTAATTAATTAGTGACTAAGTATCATTTTTTATTCATAATAGTGATTATTTTAGTAACCAATAATTTTTTATTTTATAAATTAGTATTTAAATTGGTCATTATACACTATAATGATTAACAACTTTTAATCACTAAATTGGTTATTAGTGAAACATTTTCTTGTAATGAACAGTTGTGTAAGGGTATTAAGATGCAAAAATAAAGTTGCCAAAAAAAAGAGTCACCTTTGAGTGGGTGTGACCTTCTCTAATTTGCTTCCATTGTTACAACGCACTCAAATATGAAAAAGCTTCTAGGTGCAGAACATGGGTCGAAAATTCACACATAACGCACGCATTACCATCTGTTTTTTACTCTAGGTTGGGTTTTAATGGGCTCTAATGACTTTTTTTATTATTTTTAATATATTTCAACCAATAAAAACAAAGTGTGTTAATAAACAAATGTATAAGAGTTTTTTAACATCTACTTAAAAACTAAGAAAACAAACTACTAGGGATATTACCCTAAAACCCCTATCTGATAAGCTGACACGTGTCCAATTAAATGATTTTTTCGTCAATTTGGTGCCCTTTATGAATGGTTTGAGCAGCTGAAGACGGAATGACAATTTTGTCCCTGTTTTCTACTCCTTAGTTTATTTGGGTTTGGTTATTTCGTAATTTTGCATAGTTTTAAATGCATCTGAAACCGATTTGACGAGCTTTCATTTCCACTGCAGGCCTTCTCCTTGGTTTGAACGCGGAAGCTTGCTGTGGAAGGAAGTTTCACAGATAAATGTGGAAGAAGTTGTGTTTTTATATTTTGTTTGTTGTTTTCCATTTCTTTCTTCCTTTCATGTTTTTCCCTTACTCCAGGTATTTCTGTATTTTTTCTGTGTTGCAGTGTTTATGTTCATCATGGAATGATACTTGGTCAGAAGTTTACGTCATAAATATGAAGATGCTTTGTTGTTTCTGTGTATTTCTGTGTTTTTTGTTTGTTCAATGTTTATGGGTAATGATAGAATCATATTTGTTTGTTGTTTTCCATTTCTTTCTTCCTTTCCTGTTTTTCCCTTACTCCAGGTATTCGTGTAATTTTTCTGTGTTGCAGTGTTTATGTTCATCATGGAATGATACTTGGAAAGAAGTTTACGTGATAAATATGAAGATGCTTTGTTGTTTCTGTTTTTTTGTTTAACTTTACTCCAGTTTATATTTTTGTGTTTAGATTGTGGTTTTTCTGTGTTTCTGTTCATCATGGAATGATATTTGGAAAGAAGTTTATATTTTCTGTGCTCTGTGTTAAGATTGTGTTTTTTTGTTTAACTTTACTCCAGTTTATATTTTTGTTCTTGCATATCCATTTTATTTACTGTTTAAATTTTCCGTTTTGGTTTTTTGTATTTTCATATTTTTAATATGTAGTTAATGGTTAGTATTTACGTAGGGTACATCAGGAAATTTGACTGATTTTATGGTGTTTTTAGGAAGTGCAATGGCGAAGAAGCTGGATATGATTAAAGATATTGATGGTAAGAGGGAAACTCTGAAGTTGGGAGTTAGAGTTGTTGATCATTGGTATGTTCAGTCCCGTGATTCTACTCTTCAATTGGAGATGATTCTGATGGATGAAAATGTAAGTATTTCTTCATTAAACATTTGAGTTAGTTTTTGGATGTCTTATGTATTTTAATTTGTTCTGTTGATTTTTTATTGTAGGCGGACAAAATACATTGCATTGTTCGCAGGGAAGAGTTTGATTTATGGGATAGCAAGTTGATTGAGGGAGAAACATATATCATGCACAATTTCAAGATACTGAAAAATGAAGGGCAGTATAGGGTATGTGAGCATCCTTACAAGTTACTGTTTATTGGTGCTACATCCGTGAAGTTGCAAGCTATTGCTAAACTTCCAATGAAAGCTTACAACTTTAAAAGTATAAAAGATATTGTTAGTGGCAATTTTATTCCTGACTTGCTTATAGGTATGACAAATATAATAACTGTTTTATTTTTATTTAGAAAAATTTCGTATGATTTTCATACTAATCATATTTTATATATTATGTCATTGAGACTTGATTGGTGTCGTTGAGAATGTGAGAATTAAGCCTCAGTTTAAAAGTGTAGAGTCAAAAAACGTGGTGTTTACTTTGGTGGATCTCAGGTAAATTAATATAATTGTACTGTATTATTATGTTAATATTTTGATTTATTTGAACTGAAAAATTTGTATTTTTGCAGTGGTACTGCTATTTGTTGTACATTGTGGGATGAATATTGCAAGAAGTTTATATAGAGGTACAATGACGTAGCTAATTCGGAAAAGCTTGTGGTTGTCATTACTCAAGCAAAAATCAAACCAGCTGCAGGTATAAATCTTTATGAAATCTCTTCTTCGTTGATTGTGATTTTGATTTTTTCTAACATTGGTTTTCATATGTAGGTGAATGGCCAGTTTCTGTTTCTAATACGTGGAATGGTACAAAGTTGATAATGGAAAGTGATTTTCCTCAAATAGTTGATTTTAAGAAACGAATGAAGGAGTAAGTTATCCGAATATTAAGCCATCTTAATTATTTGTCTGGTAGTGGAGTTATTTTACATACTATCAAAAAACTATAGTTGATTTTGTATGTTTTATTTGACTTGCAGAATTGATCCAGATGAATTAATATTGAGTCAGTGTGCAAGTCAATTGACTCAGTCTTCCCAATATATTGATGCTGAACGTTTTGTATATAAATGTTTAGTAAAAAGTTTGTCTTAAATCCCATTAATGAAGAAGGTATGAAAGCAAGTGTTGTGAAATACTTTATTTCATTTGTTTTTTCTTATTGTATTTTAACTTAAATTTTTTCTTTTGATATAGGAAGTTGTATGTGTGACTGTTGCAACAACTGTTAAGTTTAACTTAGATAATGAAGGGTGGTATTATTTGGTTTGCAACAATTGCAACAAAAGGACTTATGAAGCAGTTTCTTTCAAGTGCACTTATTGTGATAGAGATAATGCATTACCTGTTTTCAAGTTAGTATATTGTTTTATTGTATTTTTCATTTTGTGATCTATGTTAGTTGTTAATTGCAATTTTTCTGTACTTTGCAGGTATAGGCTCCAGGTCCAGGTCTGTGATGATTCAAACAATTATGCTAACTTTGTTGTATGGGACCAAGAATGTAGCAACATTATTGGGTTGTCTGCTGCTGATTTGCAGAAACAAATGATTGAGGTCTACAATTTTATACTTTCATCGTTTATATTTTCTGCTTTCAGTGTTGTTTATATTTGCATTGTTGTTAATTATAATAGGCTGGTGAAGATGATCCCCTTTGCTTTCCTGATGCATTGGATGTAATGCTAGGCTGTACCTTTGCTTTTAAAGTTCGAACGCAACCAAGAACTAAGTGTGCATCTGTCATTAAAGTTTCAAATGTTTCAGAAATAGTGGCACATGTTAAAAGTCTTATTCCTCCACTTCAAGTAAATATTACTTTGAAATGATTTATGTATTTCTTTCCATATGAAATACATATAAATGTAAAATAATTTTATTTTATTTGTATATGTAGATTGGTGATGGTACTGATAAATGCAGTATGGATTTGGTTTCTAAGAGTTCCAGTGTTATGGTAAGTATATTAAGATGCAGTTTTGATTTTTTGTTAATCTGAATCACAATTTTTAAGTATATATTACAGAAATTGATATGTGGTTTTATTTGTTTTGTAGATTTCAGAATTACGTGGGAAAGCTATTTGTAATTTGGCTGCAGACACTAATACTGATATAGTATATTCTTATTCAATTATCTTTATTCATAATTAAAACTATAGAGTATTTTGTTGTGATCAATTTTCTATTCTTAATTTTGTAGATGAGTTTGAGCGCAACTGGTGAGAATGAGTTGGATTATGTTGTAATTGGAACTCCAGGAAAGAGGTTATTGCCATGTAGTGAAAATTGCAATGAATCTTCTCAGGACATCGATTCTGCTCAATTATCCAGCACTAAGATGAAGAAGCTTATTAAGAAGGAGAAAACTTAAATTAAGTTTTTATGATTAGTATATGTTTGATGTATATAATTTTGGGTGCTTTGGAACAGTTATGGTTAAGCACTTTTTTAGCCACATATATTCTGTAAGTTAGGTTCAAGTACATTGTCCTTCATTTTCTTGTGTTTTGTTTGATGTTGGACTCATTCCCAAATATATGAATGAACCATCTTGCATTATTATATAGTAAGCGATTGATAAAATTATAGCTACTAACATTCAAACAAAGGATATACATGATTGATAATAAAGGAAATTAGATTAAGTGGATCTATATACATACAGAAACATATAGTCTTTCAAAAAGCAAATAAGAAAAAGCCCGTAAACTATTATCAAACTTAACTCATAAATATTCGTAGTTACATTAAGTGATTAAAACATGAATTGTGCTTGAACGGTTTTTGTCGACTCCAAACATCAGTTTGTTTCCAGCTTCAAGTGCATTATCAATGCAAAACTGCTTCCATCCTCGAGTAATGTAGCATTCCATACGCGATCTGTTACTCCATCTGATATTACATTCCCATAAATCACCATTTTCATTGCTGAGGTTATACATTTTTTGATTCTTTACCAAGGCTACATCAGCAAATTGTGCATCCAAGTACTGTAAATGAAATTCACAATATGTTAAGTAATTTTCTAAATTCATGTAACATAAACATTTCAGAAGGAATGAAACTTACCAGTGATGATGAGGGGATATCGTTTTCAGTTAATGTTTTTTCTGTTGAAAAGTAAAAAGGATTTTCATCATTGCTTTCCATTGTAGTAATGCAATTATCAGTTGATTTGTTGATGTAAGTGATTTCATCACCAGCCAAATCAAATATCCTTACTATGAATTTGTTATCTCCCATGTAAGTTAGCCTCAGTACATGATCATTTCTTATATCATAGTATTTAATAAACTGTGGAATTCCCTTTGTAATAAAATGCATATGCAAGAATCCTTTTGAAATGATAATTTCGTGGATGTTTCCTACTGGGTCAATCATCTCAAAGTTATCAGATGCAAATGTTGGACCCCAAAACCGTGAAAATGCATCAGCAAGTGTTATAGATTCCTGTACCATAAATAAATCCTCTTTATGTTTATACTGAAATAATTATAAACCAGTTACATATGAATTATATGTATGCGATAATGTTACCTGTTGTATGGATAATTTGACATTGAAACAGTTGAAGAATCTGGGCAATGGGATTTCTGGGTGGACATCTGTCGGATTTTTTGGGGCAGGGTATTGGATTTCAGTCATGTCAATGTCAAAAATCCTTAAGTCAAATACCCTGTTTCCTAAGTATTTTACTGCAACAAAATAGTTTTCTTTGAAGTTGTAAAAACTTGCTATTTCATAACCTCCACAAAAGAAGTTTTCAGGCACTGAAGTTTGACCTATGCGGATTACTATCTTATTTCCTCTTGGGTCCACTAAGTAGTTTAGATTGTGTCTAACTTCCTTTGACCAGTAAACAACGAAAGCAGGGTCAAATTGAATGTATTCCTGCAATGTGTATGAAGTAAAGGAATGAAACATTATGGATTTACTACAAGTGTCCAATTTTATTTGTGCAGATAATAAAATAGGAAAAAAAAAATCATCCCGAATGGGTTCCAGTTTGTAATATTATGTCTACAAAATGCATATTATAATGGCTGCTCTGCATAAATCGAACATATACTAACCTTTTGCATTTGCTTTCTCATATCAATGGTTGAAAACAGATGGTACTTACTTTAAAGCAAAGAAATAAAAAACTTACCTTAGTTGGATTAAAGATTGAAACCCATAATGGATGGCAGTACATCATGGCCTTCCAGGAAGATGAAGCCATTGGAATAGATTTGAGAAATGCAGTGCAGAATGATTGGACAATGGAAAGTGAAGAACTCGAAGGACATGACATAAATATTAAACTTTAAAAAAAAATTACCATTTCAAATGACGGTTGGTAATGAAATGGCAGTGTAATTAATACTCTGACCTTTTAATTATTTAGTTTAAGTTTTAAATACGAAAAAAATACGAAGCACTCATTGCATATACTAATTTCATTAAAGTGACACGACAATATATGAAATAGATTTATGTGCAAAAAAATCCTATCTTTTTTTTATTTGGCGCCATTTTAATTGACTAATTGCAATAACTACA
>Ga0209589_1011642_pt1 | contig 12286 bp, 6 predicted proteins | sample CowpeawhiteBW_FD_187525 | JGI IMG/M metagenome (GOLD analysis project Ga0209589, IMG submission 187525) | Root nodule microbial communities of legume samples collected from California USA - Cow pea white BW (SPAdes) (version 2) | ecosystem: Host-associated > Plants > Roots > Nodule | place: USA...
TATTATTTTTATAAATGTTATACTAATATTCTTTTTATTAAAAATAACTTTTTAACATATTACATTATTTTATATTATTAACCCATATTTTGTTAATCATTTTTTTACTACTAAATTATAATATAAATATCAATATTTAATTATGTAAAATTATTTATACTTAATTAGTTTTAATCTTATAAAAAATGGATTATAAAAATATATTTCAATTATTAAATACATTGGGACAAAATTGAATCAAAGACATAAAAGTGAGGATTAAATTGAATTAAGGAGACATATATGGGGACCAAATTCAAATCAAGACAATGCAATTTAGAACATGTAAGACTCGATGAATCTAATTAATTAAATAAATAATTAATTAATAAATGCGGGTAGTGGGAGCCTTTATGACAATTAATGCTAGCTTGTATGTTGTGGAATAGTACTAGCTTAAATGGTTGAGAGCACTTGCTTGTTATGATAGAATTTTGGTTTGAGTCTTATGTATGCCAAATTGTGTGCTATTTTAATTATGTTTTATTTTGATAAAAGGTTGGATCATGATGAGTGATAATATAATCATAGATTTATAGGAATTATCAGGAAACATGAATCGATTGTATGCTTGCTTTGAAATTGGATGGTTGTGTGTTTGAACTTTGGTAGACATGAATTAAGCTTTCTTTTTGCTAAAATCATTTTTGGCATGGAGGGGAAAGATCAGAAAACCTAGCCGTCTTCAGGAGCAACTAGGAAGGCTGAAGAAACACCATGTTAATGACAATTGCTAGTCATTAAACCTCCATAATCATAATTTTCGTTTTTATGAGCATTAATCATAATTAAGTGAGTTTAAGGTGAAAAAAAGAGAGGTAGTGAGAGAACAAGTGAGGGATTGACTTTGATAGTGTGGAGAGCACATTCTGGATTGTGTAAAGAGAGTTTCAAGAGCTTAGAGGGGAACGTGGAGAGGAGATAAGGACTGGAACAATTGTGATCAAGGAGAACTTAAGAAATCCAGGTTAGGGGATTTCCTATGCAATTTCAAACTCTCGTTTTAGATTTTAATTACATAATCCTGGATGGAATGTGATGTATGGTTGCCTTTTATCGCATTTTTCTGGACTGCATTTTGTTTTTGGAAAATTTTTAGAAACCTGGCGGGCCTGCAAAACCGCTAGGCGATTCATACCTTTGATGTGCAATTCTGGGTTCTTTTGAGGAACCGCCTGACAGTGTGAACGGGCCGCCAGGCGATGCAAGTTGTGCCACTCAATTTTCTGGGTTTTTGGATGAATGGACTAGCGGTGATGAACACCCGCCAGGCGACCCGAACAACGTGACTCAAACTTTATTGTTTTGGGATTCTTGGGTGTTTCTGATCGGTGGAAAATGTGTTCTTAATTATGGGTGCTTTGGGAAAAGTGATTAATTGTGAAATTTTAGTGTGGTGCAAAGGAATTGAATGAAAAAGGTTGTACATGAATATTAGGGTTCAAAAATTAGAGGGTTCTAGGGACTTGATAATAATATGATTACGTAGAGAATGGTATTATAACTCTATGTGATGGAAGCTTTAGGAGTTAATTGTGTAATTGAACACGTGATTGCAGCGATTGAGTTGAAAGTCGAGGGAAAAATGGGATTATGGAAAGTGTAGGGTTCGCGTATGCAGAGGAAATTCTGGGTTTTCCAAAACTGCATGAACCGCCTGGCGACACCCTAATTGCCATCAGGCGCTAGATCAGAGAAGTAGTCACTGTACGTTTGGTGTATAATGCGAGTTGGGAAATCTAATCTGGGTCACTTGGAGTATTGAAAGGGGTTGGAATATGCTAGATATGGGTTACAAGGATAAGCAATGCATGAGGTAGGATGATGTGAGATTAAGTTCTGATTTGGTTTTAATAGATTATAATGTCATGATAGTACCTTAGAGGTTCAATTGACATAGACTCTTGCTTGAAGGGAGACCGAATATAACTTAAGAGTTGGAGCTGTTATGTGAATTGCCTAAGTTGAAAGTGAGGTGTAATTATATATTAAGGTATAATTGTTATGTCACTTGAACTTGGGTGGAATTTGAGGTAACAACTAGAACCAATGATGAGATATAGGTAGTATGAATTTATTTTGGCATACTATGAATGAGCAAGGTTAACCTTAAGCAAGCCAAATTATTAGTATACTTAGGTTGTTGAACTTAAATGGAAATAGGAGCCTGGATAATAAGTTAAACACATGAGAATTGATGTAATTAAATTGGTGTAGATAATTATGGGTCTTGATGCCTTGATTGGGAAGTGTAATATGTTCTACGTGTAAAAAAAAACCCGAGTATTACGCAAGTACTGGTATAGCGCCTGGCGGTGGGGTTTGACCCACCAGGCGATAGTTGCCAAATCAGTGGGGTACTGGAGCGTGTGGCGCCTGGTGGTGGGAGTCGTTCCGCCAGGCGATACCTGCAGAGAGAGTGACTCCTGAGTTCCGCCAAACGGTCTAGAACCGAATTTTGCCTGACAACTCTGAAGCAACGCCAACGATAATGCAAAGGTAGAACTATTGTATGCTTGGATATGCGTGATCTACAAGGCTTTAGTGGTGCCTTAAAGATTGACTTGTTGGAGTGTTCCTTGAGTTGTGGCTCAGAACATATCCTTTGAGTTGTGGCTCGGGATAGAGGGTAAACACGTGGCATTCTTTGAGTTGTGATTCATAATGACATCTCTTGAGTTGTGGCTCAAGATGGCGGATGAACACGAGGAATCCTTGAGTTGTGGCTCGGATTGGCGAGTGTTGCCGGTGTGAGTGTGCGAGTTGTGGCTCGTACGGATGGGTCCAGAAAGATTGCCCTCCTCGGTATATAGCCAACGAGTTTGGTAGTCTTGGGACATTACGAACTATGCTTCATATTGGGAACTTCACCTGGCGTTATGGAGTGTGGTCCGTAGCAGATTTCCCGCACGTGTTTTACAAGTTGTGGCAGCAAGGCATCTTGAGGTATTCATCTAAAGACGTAGATATGGATGACATGGTGGTGGCCATGTTGTATTGAATCAAAGGATAAAAGTTCCTTTGATGTGGGTGTGTGCATATATTTGAACTACACACACACACACACAAATATATATATATATATATATATATATATATATATATATATATATATATATATATATATATATATATATATATATATATATATATATATATATATATATATATATGTTTAAATGTTAGCTCACCATATTTGCTTGTGTTTGGCGATGATTGTGTATGTGTTACACGAGAACATATGATGTTGTAGGTGATTCTAGTGAGGCATAAAGACGGAGCGGGGATAGCATGGGAAAAACTTTATCCGAGTTTTATTATTTATGGTTTTGAATAATTTTGTAAATCTTTATGTTACAGACTTTGATATTGTATTCAAGTTTTATAAATTGTGGATTTTGGATAGTTTCTTATGTAATAAACGTTTTAATTTTTCCCGCGTTAATGGGAAATAAAGTTATAACAAATGAGGTTTTAATCATATTTCTTTATTTTATTATTTAAATTCGTAATATTCGACCGAGAGGTTACATCACACGTGACATTGTTTCACCATGTGACATTGACATTATCACGTGTCAAATTAGAAACTTGAAATGTGGCAACAAAATATTTTTGCAAGAAAAAAAATAAAATTAATAATTAAAAAAATCATAAAGTAATCTGTGACGCGTTGTTAACAACGTTAATAATTTATTTTTTCCTGAAAAGAACTTAATTAAGACATTTTTTAAAAGTTGAAACACAATTAACATTTTCTTAAGAATATATACTAAATTGATACACATCATCCCTATTAACGTGAGGATTATTCGAGTAATTAAACCTATATTAAAATAACATGTTTCATTATTTTATTTTTCTTACATAACATGAGAAGTCCGATATATATAATATAATCAATAGCATATGCAGAAGAATTGAGAAAAATAATAGTGAAAATCCGATAATAATAAAATTTAAAAAATAATAATAGATAAAATATATTATTAAATAAAAAAGTACAGTCAATAAATATAATTATAAATTATAAATACCTTAAAAATAATTATAGAAACTTTTAACTTTAATTATTTAGCTATTTTCTTTCTTTTACACTGGCAATGGGTTTTTAATTTCCATATTATTTTCCACCGTTTCATCTTTACAGCATTTGAACAACTTTTATAATAACATTAAATGTTCTTTTCTTTAGACAGTGAATAATTAATACCATATACTCTTAATTCTAAAGGATTGTTTTGGTCTCTATTCTTATAGTGATTTTTAATATATCAAATATTTAATAAATTTTCATTGTTAAATAGTGTTAAATTCTCATATTTTTCACTTTTTAGTACACAAATATTAAACACTTGTTATATTTTAACATTCAACGTATTGACGAAAAGAGTCTAATTTAATTGGTTGGGTTATATCAGTTATGTTACTTTAAGTTAACTTTATGAATAGACAATTATTAGATATATTTTATTTTTATTTTGTAAAATATTAAGAGAGTTACATAAAAATCAGAAATATCTTTTTTATATATAAAAATCTAAACCGTCTCTATCGAGTCTATCCTTTTAGCTGAACTGACTACCAAATATGAAATATTGCTAACAGTACAAATACTTTTCTACTTTATCGGTGGAATGGTTCAATTATTAATTTGAATAACCTTTTTTATGAAGATTTATATTCCTTCAATTATTTGCAAATTTGTGTTGAAATTATTCATATAATCCACATGAAAAAATTGGCATATTCTTAAGATGATATTCTGTTTTGCTTCTCAATTTTAATTCTAAATAATTAAAATTCTAATTTTTGACAAAACAGTACATATTTCAAATTAGGCTTAAATAATAATGGTTTGATGGTTTGGTTTTTTCAATTTAGTCCTATTTTTTTTTTTTAATTTAATCCTAATATTTGTCAATTTTATTTAATTTGGTTATTTTCGCTAACACCGTTAAAATAACAGTAACCGTCATGTGTCATTCTGTGAATTTTTTTAATTTTTTTAATTTAATATATATATATATATATATATATATATATATATATATATATATATATGTGTGTGTGTGTGTGTGTGTGTCAAGCTCATATCATGCAACGTGCCATTTTGTGATTTTTTTTTAATTTAGAAAAATTTTACGTGTCAAGCCAATATCATGCCACGCGTCAAAGTCAATTTTTTATATTCAATTTGGTCATAATATTAGTTATTTGTTGTCAACTTGGTCCTAATTATTTTTTAAATTTAGCATTTTTGTTCCTCTCCAAATTCAGACAAAATATAATTTGGATATAAATGTTATATGGATATTCTTATTAAAATGCATATTTTTATTAAATATTTTTAATTTAGAATTAGAGTTGGTTTAAAATTAAATATTTTTAACCTCTTAAAATTTTAAATTAATGTTGTTATTACCTTTTTCGTTTTAATTTTAAACCAATTCTAATTCTAAATTAAAAATATTTAATAAAAATATGCATTTTAATAGGAATATCCATATAACATTTATATACAAATTAAATTTTGTCTCAATTTGTAAATGAACAAAAATGCTAAATTAAAAAAAAGGATCAAATTGAAAACAAATAACGAATGTTATGATCAAATTGAATATTAAAAACTGACCTTGACATGTGGCATGATATTGGTTTGACGTGTGAATTTTTTTTAATTAAAAAAATTAAATTTAAAAAAATTTAAAAAAATTTAAAAAATAAAAAATTGACACATGGCATGATATGAGCTTGATACATGTACATATTTTTTTTGAATAAAAAAATTTTAAAAAATTTTAAAAAATTTTAAAAAAATAAAAAATAAAAAAAATCACAAAATGACACGTGGCGGTTACTGCTCACATTCTGTTAATTGTTTTTACATGTTAACGAAAAGGACCAAATTGAATAAAATTGACGAATATTAGGACCAAATTGAAAAATAAATAAAAGTAGGACCAAATTGAAAAAATCAAACGAAAACTAGGACCGAATCATTATTTAAGCCTTCAAATTAAATTGTAATACGCAATAGTTTTTCTACAGAAGGTTTCAAGTCATTGAAAAAGTGTCATTTAGAATTTTGTAACAAGTTGAAATGTCTTTACCAACAAGTCTAAACTTGAATAATAAAAATCTTATATTTAGTAATTTTTATCATACTTTTGCATTAAGATCAAAATTTTGATGTTAAGAATGACCAATGATGTACTCTATGTCTAGATGCACAATCAATTAGTTGTTTATTGTAGTCTAGATTCCAATATCGTGTTTAATGATTAGATACTCACACAATCAATGATTATTATGCAATTAAAACAAGAATAAAATACAAGAGTGATGGAAAAGAATTATATTGAATAGTGAAATTCACAAAGAGTTAAAAATATATTACACCCAATCCCCATGAATAAGAGAGTTAGCTACTCCTTAACATTCTGAATACTTGAATAATGATGAAGATGAATGTCTTCAACATTCAGAATACGCCTCTACCTTCTTTCCTTTTAGGTCAAGTGTCATTTTTCCCAAAAGTATTTATTTTTCTCTTTCTCCCCCAAAAGGGTTGTTTTTTGAAGGGTTGTTCCTTTTTACTTATATCAAACTTCTTGTTTATAGATTTTTCGAATTAGACTGGGCCTGCAACTCTGTACTTAATTTTTATGTTGGAGTAATCAACTTTATAAATATCTCCACCTACCGAGAACTTTGATAATCAAATTTTGTTGAATCAAACTATTGAATAAAAAGTATCACAAAAGTTAGTGTTTCACTCTACACACAAGTGTTTATAAATGATCACTCATAATCAGCATGTTATAAAACCATTTCATCAACTTTTGCACATCATCTAATTTACACAATGCACACATTTGGTTAGATTAAAAGGTGTTTCAAAGGTTATAATGTGGCTTAGCTAGAAGAAATATGGCTTTTCAGGAATTTAAAAACACCTCTAAGCCGAAGAGAAAACTAAATGTAAATAATTCATGGTATCCTCGTATTCTCTACAAAATAATATTTTTCCAAAACTTTTCATATATTTCTCATACCACAACCCCTTGTTTTATCACATTGGATCTGTTGTATTTTCTCTTCTTTCTCTTTTTCTTTTTCCCAAGGTAGGATTTTTACAAAAGCCTACCCCAAACTTATTCAATATCATACCCTTGTAGGATGTTTATACCTTACCCCAACTGATCTGATCTCATGTCTTTATTTTACTCAACATGTACATGTTCTCTTTGGCTAAGGTGCAGGAGAAGATACGTTTTCTTTAAAGGTTAAGGGTAAAAGAATGAAACAATTAGGCTAAAAAAGGGTAACAACAGACAATTAACATATATCAGGGTTGGCTATTTGGCTAAGTAGCTTAAACATATCAAACAAATTCCTTTATCCTTTCAAACCAATAATCAATTTATATTAATAAGAATGAAGAAAAAATCAATTTCATGACAGTAATTGCTTTCCTTACAACTCTCTACTCTCAAGCTCACAACATTTATATGATTTTAATAGTCAAATGTTTCAATACTCAAATATCCTAAAAAATTTGTCATACTCTCACATTGATCAAGGACTAACTAAATATAAACATATCAAACTATCTCACAATCAATGTATGACACAAGTTATCTCAACTATATGCATAATTTTGAGACAAGAAAATCATTGCTCAAACATATTCTAACTCAATTGACCATCTAAGCATTCGATTCATATATTTTGAGGACATGATTAGAGAAAGTTCAAAGAGAATTTAATAATTAAGCATGTTCATACACAAACTAAAAAAGAAATTCGTTAAGCGAGCATCAATGCTTTCGTTAGGTGAGAAGACTCACGTAGCGAATGAAAAGGCGAGTCAAGTAGTCGCTAGGCGAGCAAACTTTCCTAGCGAGAGAATTCGCCCAATGAGTGATGTTGAAAAATATATTTTAAAGAAAAAATTGCTAAACATACAAGGTTGCCTCCCAACAAGCGCTTGTTTAACATCTTTGACACTTGATTTCATTATGATGTTTTTTTCTTTCCTTTTTGGTGGGTTGCCTGTTGAACCAATACCATATGCTTCTTTGTGTCTTATCTTCCTTTTCATCAATACCTTGCTCTCACAAGAACACAAAAGTTATTTGAACAAACAAGTTATCCCAATTTTTATATAAACAAAAATTTGAGATTTGGAAATAAACATAAGAATAACAACAAAATAAGTGAAAATTTAGAAATAAAGAAAAAAAACTTGCACACCAACCAAACAATAATTACAATATGCAGAATGGTTAAATAGATTTCCCAAGCAACCTTACTCAAATGTCTCTTGTTGCAAAATTACAAGTACTCTCATTTGTGATTAATACTACTTTCCCTATTCTCTAAGATTAGACACATAGATGTCTCTTGAAATGCCTATCCAAGTCTGAAATACCTTTTCAAAACCATAAAATTGCATTCAAAACCATAACAGTGGGGGCCAAACATACAATCCCATTTCTAGTGAATTGTAATATTTGGTTTGATTTGATTAGTTAGGCTGCTGAAATCTCATGTCTAGGACCTTCCAATAACTAGATAATGTTGTAAGGCGTACCCCGGACAAACATTAAGTATAAATCAAATCAATGGAAATCATAAACATTTATAGACCAACTACATAAAAGAAAACACAAAAAATACAATAAAAAACAAAACAAAACACATAACAAAGTCTAAAAGAGATAAAAGTGCCTAAATTACCTTGTGCTTGTGTAGGTTCAAAAGATCTTTCTAAGACAAGAAGGAGGGTTGAATTGGCGAATATTAAAAACATGTCCAATTAAAACTTATGAAAATCCTTTTATGAATTCAATTAACCAATAAATTAGAGATGTATTGCTATAGAATCACACTTTTCAATCGATTAAAAACAAAAATAACAGATTAATCTATTCATGAAATATGATTCAGCAAAATAAAAACAACTAATATTCTGGAAATTATGTAGAAACGAGAAAAGTAGCAAACTCACTCAAACAACATTCTTTATCAAACAAGATATGTTCCAATCAATATATCCCACTTATTTGTATTACCAGATAACGTAAAAATACATGCACACCTTACAAAGATTGATTTAATGAGTTTTCTTGATATTTAAATGATGAACAATATAAGGGAGAGAAGATCACACACTAGTTTTTATACTGGTTCACTTAATACCTAAGCTACATCTAGTTTATCAAGACAACCTGAGCTTGATCATGCACTACATAAAATTGTTTTAAGAAATCCCTCAAAGATTACACTTTTGAATAAAGCAACACACCAAGATTCTTGAATCCCACAAGAATCTTATCCCCAACATTGTAAGAATCCCACTTACAGACCTGGAATCACACCAGGAACCGCACATAAGCACAAGAACAACCAAACCTAATGGAAGCGCTCCCTAGCCAACCAAACACGTGTTCTTCTAGCTTCAAGCAAGCAAAACTTTGCTCTAAGATCTCAAGATCTTCAAAACACCAGCTATAAATTGTGCAATCTAGAGAGAGAGTTTTCCAAATTTGTATCCTTGTTTTTTGTGCTCAGAAATATCAAGTTTTGCACAGCTCTCTGAAAAAACTAGCTTATATATCTTGGTCATAAGTGAATTCAACCTGTTGATTTGTTCGTACAATCTGTTGATTTCTTTTGACTTAAGTGAAATCAGTCGATTCAATAACAATTCAATTAATTCAATACATTCACAGCAGAACTATATGCAACAAGCCTTTTAACTTGTTAAAAACCTTTTTAACATATTGAGAAGGGCACACACAAGACAAAACGACTTCTAACTTATGTCATATAGTCTACGAATACAATACAAAATACAAGCTCCATGATCTTGAAGCCAATTCCAGATTTAGTAGATCCTTAGCTTGATCATCAATGCATCTTCATCAATCATTCATCAACCACATATGATCTCATGCACTTGCTTCATCAAATCCATGCATCAAGGTCACTTGTGCTAACAACTTGAACACAAGTCCCCGATAATTATGCCAAAAACTTGTTATGGGATTGACAAGTGTACCAAATCACACAAATAATAAAATGAAAATCAAAGTATCATTTCTAAAAAAACTTGTAAAACACTTAACAGTTGTTGCAATTCATAATTCAATTAGATAATAAATTTTAAAAAAATGATAACTATTTTTTGTTAAACACCCGACCAATACCCATGATATGACATTTTTATTTGAAATTTAAAATAATTTAGAATCAATTAAATGAAAAGAAAAGAAAAAAAAGTATTACTATCTTATTAGGTATTTTAAGCGTATAAAAAGACTAAGATGTTTATGTTGCATTTTTCAAAATACTATTGAAGAAAGACAACTTAACTTATGCTTTAAGTTAAGCATTTACGTAGCAAACTAAAATTAAATAATGATAAAAATCAGATTGTTTAGTTAGTTTTAACATTTTCTTATCAATTATGTGCACCAGCACGAAAACGTGGGTATACAAAATTAATATTGACATATGACATAAAATAATAAACACTCTTTGTTTTATGGGTTTTTTAAGGAAATTTCTTTGTTTGAAGTTACAGTCGGTATCTTTATCCGTGCGTCATCTCATCTTGGTGCAACTTTCCTTCACGAAATTAAGAATAATTAAAATTCTCAACAGGTGAAAATTACAAGAAATTAAATATAGAATGGTCAAAATTTTGAACAGGTGAAAATTACAAAGAAACTTGGCCTCAGTGGGAACACCCATCAATTGTAGAGAGTTTCTTCTACTTTCTCTCTCCACCAAGCTCAGAATCTTTTTCAACTATGCTCTGAGTTTTTTCATTCATTGTGGTTTCTTCTTTTGTCTTTCTCTTCCTTTTCATTGGTAAGTTCACTCTCATAAATTCTGAATATTTTTTCTTCTTGGTTGCTATTTATTACGGTTTTTTTCGGTGGATTCTAGGTGGGTCTGAACTCAGAATGATACTTGGAGTGATGGGTGTTTGTTTATATGCTTTGATGACAACATGGTGTGGTTTTTGTTTGATTTTAGTTTTCAGTTTGGTTTTGTTGTGTTGCCTTCACTCTCTTTTGTTTCTGGCTTTGTGGTTGTGTTTGAGGACAAGCTCTGTTTCTGTTGTTGAAGCTACCTGGTTCTTCCATGAATTTTGTTCCTCCTTAATGCATATGTAGTAATTGATTTGTTTTGTTGAGGATAAACATTTAAATCATTTCAATTTTTCTGTGTGAAGTTATGGAGCTTTGTCTCCCTTTGTAATTGTTGAACTTGACCGGTTTTCTATTGGGATTATGGTAGGCAGAAGAACTCCTCTGATAATCCAAAACTCATTCGAAATTTTTTGTTCTGGACATTTTTAGATGGATATTTTGCATCCATTTAATAAGGCTAATTCATGATCCTGAATTGATTATAATTTTATGTTCTTACTGTAAATTTTTGTTGAAATTCTTCATGATTCGATTACAAGAGAGTTGACTATATAGTTGACCATATGTTCACAGCTCTGACCTGCTATGTTCGTTGTAAGACCTCAATTATAATTTTCTTTGGCAATTATTTGTTTCCTGATTTGAAATGTGTTTATATCTGCATGAAATCCGATCAAATGTTTTGTTACTAGTTTACTTTAATCGGGGGGTTTTTCTACGTTTCTTGTTCAAATTGTTTTCTGTGAGTCAAATTTTCAAAAGGAATTTCTTATAATAATGTTATGAAACTAACTTGTGACATGAAGTTTGATTATATTTGGATCCCTTTTCTTGTTCTATCTTGTTGGAGTTTGCCATTCCTCATCTCTCTCAGATTTACCGTCAGGTTTTTCTTAGGGATATAATATCGAGCATCTGGTGTGCTGCCAAAACACTTCACCACAATATCATAAATGTTCATCATGACTTGCTAGCTGCTTACTTTTGTTGTCAATTTTATGACCCATTTTGTTAACTTCATCTGTGACTAAAATGACCCATCTGAACCTCTAAACTTGGTGCAGAAGCAAAGTGAATCTCTTCAATCTAAGTGTGCAGTGAGAGAGAAAGCATGTCAAGTGGAACAACATACTGGTGTTATACATGCAGGCAGCCAATCTGGCTTGAAAGGTATTGTGGTCGCTGGTTGTGGCTTTCCCCTTTCTCCATGGAGTGCAAACCTTGAGCAACAGCAGAACAGAGGTGGTGCAGAGAAAGCTAAGATGAAGGAAGACCAAGCATAGCAAAACTCAGGTAAG
>Ga0209589_1011643_pt1 | contig 12286 bp, 10 predicted proteins | sample CowpeawhiteBW_FD_187525 | JGI IMG/M metagenome (GOLD analysis project Ga0209589, IMG submission 187525) | Root nodule microbial communities of legume samples collected from California USA - Cow pea white BW (SPAdes) (version 2) | ecosystem: Host-associated > Plants > Roots > Nodule | place: USA...
TATTATTTTTTGTATTTAGTTTTTTTTTTTTTTTGTCTGTGTATCAAGATATAATTATACTTTTTTACCATCTATCATGGTTTTTAATTGGCTCTTTATTTAATATAGTGATATTGGTTATTTATTATGCACTTTTTTCAATTGATTTAACACTACTCAAGTTATGGTTTTCCTACACAAAGATTGGAAGGATGTAGTGATAATGAAGCAGGACAAAGTAGTACACACGTCAGTACCATTCAACATGGTTAGTAAACTATTTCCATCAATAGTTAATATTCATTTTGGTACCATTGAACCTTATTAGTATCTTTTTCATACCATAATTAATACATGTTTGCTATAATAATGCACTTTTAATACTTTTGTAATTTATAATACTACATTATTTATTATTCTTCCAATTTATCACAATAATGTAGATATGCTACATAGATTTCCCTGAACACATAATAGTGCTACAAATTTTTCAAATACGGTTCTGTTGCTCAAATTTGAATTGCCTACACCAACAACATGTCCATATTGTCATGCACGATTATTTTATCATGAATCACGCGATATGTGTTGCTCTGGTGCCAAAGTGTTACTTACACGTGTCCCTCCTCCACAGTGGCAGAGCTTTTATAGGGCAGGGGAGGGCCACGGCCCCCCCAATTTATTTTTTTTAATTTTTAAAAAGATATATACTAAATTTTTTAATATTTTTATAAAATTTTAAATTAAATGTATATATTAAAAATTATTAAAAATGAAATTATGTATTTTTTATTTTTTTGGTTTAATTATTTTTTTAGGTTTCTGATAAACTTGAAAACTTTTAATTGAGTTGTGATAAATTTTTGTGATCTATTGAGTACTAATTAAGTCTATGATGTTAACTTTTTTTCTTAATAGGATGATGTGGCTCTTAAGGGTTGCGTAATTATTATCTTTCCATGTCAATTTGCTGACTTGTGACCTATATCATTTTATTATTTTATTATTTTAAAATTTTGTAATTTAAATATTTATAATTTATTATAGTTAGCATTTTTTTTTATTTCATGAGCCTTTGTATGTTCACTTTTTATTAAGATAGAAGAAAAAATAATGTACTATGTATTTTTTTATAACGAGTTTTCAATTGTGACTTGATTATTAGAGTTTTTTTATTAATTATATCTTCGAACTTTTCATTAGATTATAATAAATTATTATTGAATTTCAAACTTAAAATAAGTAGGTCAATTGATGAAAAGTAAAAGAATTTATATTTATTTTTCAAAAATAATAAAAGGAAAACTATCAACGAAGATGAAAATGAATATCGTACTTATAATCCAATTGTTCAATTGGGGGAGTCATTTCTTAAGGTTAAAAAAATTACAGGTGATGATGAATTTGATATTAATTCTTTGAAACAATATTGTACAGGAAAACGTATTCAAATATGAGAATATCCAATAAGTAAAAAGGATGAAATTAGGATGGCTTCACTAGTGCAAAATAAGTATATTAGATCGGTTCTAGAGCGCATATTAGATCGGTTCCGCAACCGATCTAATATACACTGATGTAATATGTCAAAGACATATTAGATCGATTCTGAAACAACCGATCTAATATCTTTTACTAAAAGAAAAAAAAACATTTTCGAAAGTGACCATGCGAAGGGGCAAAGGAGAAACGAACCACCAAAGACCACCAACAAACCACCACGAATGAACCACAAACGAACCACCATGGAGAACACCGCACCCCAACCGCAAACTTGACTAAGAGACTTCACGAAACAACATGGGGACCAGCGACACACATTCGGTAAAGCAGCGGCGTCAAAAATTTGCTTCATTTGCAAAGGAGATGGAAAAACACCAAGCACTGAAAAAAACAACTACAAAAAGAGCTTTCTCCACAAACAAAAACCCTAGGCATGAGAAAATGAGGGAAAAGAACACTAACTTGTTGCATTGGTTGTTGAAGAGTGGCATGAAAGAGAAGAAGAAGCTTGTTGAAACACGATGTGATGGTGGTAGGGCACGACGACGGTGGTCATTGGCGCTTGGAAGAGAAGAAGAAGCAGTGGAGGCGCAAGAGAGAAGACCAAAGGAGGCATGAGAGAGAAGACGAAGTTTGAAAAATGAAAAGGGTTTTCGCAATTTGTAGTGCAGAAAACATATTAGATCGGTTGTTTTTTTAACTGATCTAATATGACCGATCTAATATGTATATATTAGATCAGTTCTCCCTATAACCGATTTAAAATACTTTCCATTATTTACAAAATTGTCACCGTGTTTTAAATTAAATCGGTTTCGCTTCAACTGATCTTATATGCTGTTCTAATATCACCATTTTGCACTAGTGCGTATCTAAAATGGTGTTCATATCAAATACAACTTCAAAATTTTGAATATATTAATTTGACTCCCCCATAATTATTGGTCAAGATCCGCCACTGCTCCTCCACATGAGCTGCTTCAAATATTTTCAGATCAAACATCTGAAAGTAGACATTTTAGACAACATATAAGAAGTTACAATCATGTCTTTTCATTCACTTCTCTTGGTGTTCATATGGATGAAACTATAGTAGCAAATGGTCGTGATATATATAGTTTTCGTTGCTCAAAGTGCAATCTATGATAGGATAAGAAGATTTTATCCAAATGATGGGTCCAGACCCCGGTTTTTGCAGTTGTACATTTATGACACTTAACATGAATTACAAAATAGAATGTTGGAAAACCCTTAACTTCATCAAACTATTGTTCATAAATTGCAACAAATATTACACCGGTGCAATCCTTTTGTGCATGTATTTCGACAACTTGCTCAAGAACAAAATATTCATATATGTTCTTTACTCATTAAAGAGCGCCCTGCGAATCAACCATAGTATAATCTTCCAACTACATCTCAAGTAGCAGTTGTATACGGGTCCTAGACATCAATCTTTATTTGGCTTCCCAATTAAAGAAATGGTTAAGGATGTAAATGTATGATACTTTCATTTACTAATTTTTTTCTACATCATGTATGTAGTAAATATATATTTCAGTTTTTTAACGAATGTATATATATAGACACCTACTAAAATAGTTTGTATATTTATAGACAACTACCATTGACTCCATCACATATAGCTCCTTAACCCCAAATCTAAATCAAATGTATTAAATATTAGTTGATACACAATCTTACGAATTAGTAATTTATTGCTTTCTTTTCAACCAATCTATGTAGTATACCCATCATAAATTGTCATTGATTATTCTTAATATTATACATATAGCTACATAAAAAAAGCGAACACTCAAGCGCGACAGCACCTATGTTTTCGCTAGTATATATATATACATATATATATATATATATATATATATATATATATATATATATATATATATATATATAACAAATTACTTTTTAAAAACTCGTTTGAATATAAATTTTAAAAATATATTAAATTTAATATTTGTAAATTAATTGAGAAAAAAATTAAAGAGAATTTGTAACACCACATTTAATTTATAAGCGAAATTAAATGTAGCGTCGCAAAAAAATAACATACAAGCACAGTCCGGGGGTTTGAAACTCGACTCCTTACAACCCATGGCACACCACGATGCCCAAGAGAAGACTGGATAAAGAGTTAACTAAAAGTATATAAATCTAAAACCATCAATTATGTGGGTCGCAGCCCCAGATGAACTCATACGAAAATATAAACTAGTCCACGCGGACTATGCAGTGGAATCTCCACCCTCCTGTTGCCTACGGGTGTTCCTCCCATCTGCTTACACCAACAAGTTGACGATCATCACAAAAGAGAGTACCACACAGCAGATCACACAACAAAGAAAGCAGGGTAAGCTAGAGCATAAAAATCATTTCATCAAGGAAGTCAGATACATATTCACAGTCCATCATACATACGTAACACAAGCATTTTACGACCTTCCAAACAATACACTACCACTCGACTCGACTCATCCGGATACATATAACTTGGTCGGATTCGGCGAATGCTTGCACTTGTGGTGGATACCTCTGCTCAATAGTATTTGTCATGCAAGGATATATTCATTACGTCAACCTTTAAAACCAATACCTTTCATGTTTCCAATTCCAACTCAATCCATCTCATCTTAACCCATCCATGCACATAGGACTTCAACTCATCTCGTTATCATGCCTCTTTAATAATAACCACCTCATTTACTTCACATGTCAAGTCCATACCAAACCCATCATCTACCATTCATGAATCATGCCAAGCATACATAATATTCCATTATATACATGTTTCTCATCATAACATTCATTTCCAAACCAATACTAATCATCCAAGAACAAACAAGCATCCAAACAGCAAACTGCCTCGCCCAGCCCCTTGCTCAGGCTGAAGGGTCTCGCTCAAGCGAGACGAGCTCGCTCAGGCGAGCCCCCTTCGCCTAGGCGAGGGCTCGAAAGAGCATCTAGCAACCAACGCGGGATCTCGCTTAGGCGAGCCCCTCTCGCTTGGGCGAGATGTTCGCTCGCTCAAAAATTTGAGCGGGTCGCCTGGGCGACTTTTCGTGCAAGCTAGTTTGGGCGAAATCCCTGTTTGTCTCGCCTAGGCGAGACTGGCTCGCTTGGGCGAGATTAACAGGTCTCGCCACTGTTTCACCTGCAGCAGCTATATTTTCCAAACCAACCAAACATACAAGGTACTCTCACGTATCAAAACGAGGGATTAATCCATACAATCAATAACCAACTCAAGGACAGGCCAAAACAACTCAAAACTGGAAACCCTAACTTCCCGTACCTGGAAAACAAGCTAGCAGAATGCTCCGATACGCACACAGTGAGCAAAACTGTCCCTAGGATGGTCAACAAGCTGGAACAAACGGTAAAACAGAGAAAAGGGGCGGGTTATTACCAAACCCTAACGGTAAACAGTGAACATGGACCATGAAAAGAAGGAGCATGAGCTGAGGAGTGACTTACGTGGAGTAGAAGCTGGTGTGCGCTAGCTCGAAGAATACCTAGAGCAAACCCTAGCAGAGCGTTCTGTTATATCACTTGGGCCAGCCCCAGGCCCAATTACAAAAGGGCAGCCCTTTACTTTAGGGTAGAAATAATAAAGCAATTTTTTTTAATGGGCCTTACATTCTCCCCAACAAGAAAATTTTCGACCTCGAAAATAAAGACTCACCAGGTAAACAAATGTGGATGTGATATTCTCATGTCCTTCTCTAACTCCCAAGTCGAGTCACCCGTCCTCCGATCCCATATGACTTTAACCAGACTGACCGTCTTTCCTCGACGTTCCTCAACCTTTCTATCCTTAAGAGCGATGGGTGGTACTTCTACCGTGAGGTCTTCCCTGATCTGTATATCCTCAGCTTCCAATATGTGGGCCAGATCGAATACATACTTCCTCAACTGTGACACATTAAACACCGGATGAAGGTTCGCCAACTGCGGGGATAAAGCTATCTCATAAGCCACCGGCCCAATCCTCCTCGTGATCTGATATGGACCAAGGAATTTAGGAGAAAGCTTCCTTGAGCGGAGAGCCCTTCCTACACCGGTGGTTCGGGTCACCCTCAAGAAAACATGATCGTCGGCTGCGAACTCCAAGGGCCTCCTCCTTCGGTCTACATAGGCCTTCTGCCTACTCTAAGAAGTCTGCATTCTATTCCTCACCATCCTCACTTTCTCAGTGGTCTGCTCTAACAACTCTGGTCCAACCAATATTGCCTCTCCATCCTGATACCAACAGAGAGGAGTTCTACACCTCCTGCCATAAAGAGCTTCGTATGGCGCCATGCCAATGCTCGCATGAAAGTTGTTGTTGTAGGTAAACTCGATTTAAGGGCAACACCTCATCCCAAGCCCCCAAGTGGTCCAATATACATGTTCGTAGTAAGTCCTCAAGTGACTGAATGGTCCTTTCTGATTGACCATCAGTCTGGGGATGGTAGGCTGAGCTCATAGTCAACTTGGTCCCCAAAGCCTCCTGCAAGGTTTGCCAAAACCGGGATGTAAAACGTGGGTCTCTGTCGGAAACTATGCTCGAAGGTATCCCATGCAACCTCACAATCTCCTTAACGTACAGTTGGGCCAACTTGGCCATGGACATCCTCAAGTTCATCGCCAAGAAGTGAGCACTCTTGGTCAATCGATCCACTATTACCCAGATGGTGTCATGTCCTCTAAAAGTCTGTGGAAGATGGGTCACAAAGTCCATGGAGATGTTGTCCCATTTCTATACTGGTATCTTCAAAGGCTGTAGGATCCCACCGGGCCTCTAATGCTCCACCTTCGCCTTCTGGCACGTTAAGCATGTTGACACGAACTAAGCCACATCTTTCTTCATCCCTTGCCACTACAAGGTTTCCTTGAGATCCTGATACATCTTAGTAATGTCAGGGTGCAAGCTAAGACGACTCTTGTGTCCTTCCTCAAGGATCAATTTCTTCACCTCTGCATCATTAGGTACACAGATTCTGCCCTGAAATCGCAGTATACCATCCTCACCCAAGGCGAAGTCCCTAACCTCATCCAACCTAAGTTGTTCTCTGACTTTGTTTAAACTGACATCCAACAACTACCTCTCTCTGACTGAGTCCAGAAAGCCACTAGATATAGTAAGGGTACTACACCTAATGAACTCAGACCCCAACTCCACCTGTAGCCTCATGTCTCTGAACTTCTCTAGTAGTTCCACCTCCTTAATCATAAGGTGCGTAGTTTGCACTGTTTTCCTACTCAAGGCATCTGCCACTACATTCGCCTTCCCTGGGTGATATAGGAGCTCAAAGTCGTAGTCCTTCAGGAATTCTATCCATCTTCTCTGCCTCATGTTCAGCTCCTTCTGGTCAAACAAATACTTGAGGCTCTTATGATCGCTGAATACGCGGAATTGAGCACCATAAAGATAATGCCTCCAAATCTTCAAGGCAAAGACTATGGCCGCTAACTCCAAGTCATGAGTGGGGTAATTACGCTCATGCACCTTAAGCTGTCTTGACGCATACACCATTGCCTTCTTCTCCTGCATCAATACACAACCAAGTCCGAGGTGGGAGGCGTCACAGTAGACCTCGAACGGCTTCCCGACATCCGGGATCACTAGTATTGGAGCGCTAGTCAATCTTCTCTTCAGCTCTTGGAAACTTTCCTCACACTTATCTGTCGAAGTGAAAGGTTGGTCCTTCCGAGTAAGCAAGGTCAGAGGCGCCACTATCTTGGAGAATCCCTCTATGAACCTCCTATAGTAGCCTGCTAGCCCCACGAAGCTCCTGATCTCCGTGGCCGACTTAGGACTTTCCCATTTTACCACTGCCTCGACCTTCGCTGGGTCCACTGCAATCCCCTGGGCGGATATCACATGCCCCAAAAACTGAACCTCACTAATCCAGAACTCACACTTGGACAACTTGGCGTACAACTGCTTCTCTCTCAAAACACCAAGCACCAACCTCAGGTGTTCTGCATGCTCCTCCTGAGTTCTGGAATAGATAAGAATGTCGTCTATGAAGACTACGACAAACTTATCTAGGAAAGGCCGTAAGATCCTGTTCATGTAGTCCATGAACACCGCCAGAGCGTTGGTCACACCAAACGGCATAACCACATACTCATAGTGGCCATATTTGGACCTGAAGGCCATCTTCTGTACATCTTCGTCCTTCACCAATATCTGGTGGTATCCTGACCGTAGATCAATCTTCGAGAGTATTGCTGACCCATGTAGCTGATCCATCAAGTCGTCGATTCTCGGAAGAGGGTACTTATTCTTGATTGTCATTTTGTTCAACTGTCTGTAGTCCACACACAAACGCGAACTCCCATCCTTCTTCTTCATTAACAGCACTGGCGCTCCCCAAGGTGAAGTACTGGATCGGATAAACTATTTCGCTATTAGTTCCTCTATCTGTTTCTTAAGTTCAACCAACTCCGCTGGAGCCATGCGGTAGGGGGGCATCGATACTAGACCTGTCCCCGACACTAGATCAATAGAGAACTCTACCTCTATGCGGGGCGGTAACCCTGACACTTCCTTTGGGAACACATCCTCAAAATCCTGCACAACCGGTATTACTGACGTTGTCTCTTCTCCCTCCATCTCTAGATATGTGAAGATCATATAACATTGCGCGCCGTCATGGAGTTCCTTCATAACACCCTTAGAAGATACCAACTCAGGCTCCTCTGTGTTGGGAAAAAACAGCTTCTTCTCTCGGCAGTCTATTAGAACGCGATTGGCAGAGAGCCAATCCATTCCTAAGATCACCTCCAACTCTTGTAGAGGTAGACAGATTAAGTTCACCTTGTACTTGCGACCCTCTACCTCCACTGGACACCTAGCACATAAGGACGACGTCCTGACCAAACCCGACGCTGGAGTAGACACCGCAAGCTCACACTGCAGCTAGCGCATCGGCAGACCTAACTGTTCCACACATGCATTTGACATAAAGGAGTGTGTCGCTCCAGAATCATACAACACACAACAAGAAGTACCAGCTATCATGCAACTACCCAAAACCAAGTTACCTGAGCCTGATGCCTCAGCTCCTGACGTAGCATACACTTTGTCGGTCGCCTGAGGCCTGTTGCCTCTGTCCCTCCTCTGATGCTGATGGGGAGTCTAAACTGGAGGGCGTGTTGTTGCCCTGGCAAGGTTGGGATAGTCCTTCCCAAAGTGGCCTTCCTTGCCACAGTTGTTGCACCTGCGGTAACCCTCTATACGTGGACAAGCGCTCCTCAGGTGGGGTACTCCACATATGTAACACTGAACTCGACCCTGCTAAGGAGAAAAGCTCCTAGACCCTTGAGGCTGATGGTGGGGTCTATCATATGGTCTCCTCCGCTCCTCATGTCTGGGCTTGGACCCAGATGGTCCACCAATCCTCTGAGGCGGCTGTGGCTGCTGTGGGCGTTGACCTTCCACCTCACGTTTCATCTTTTCCATCACCCTGGCCTTCTCCACCAGAGCGGCAAAATCCTTGATGGACAAGGGAGTCACCATCAGCGGATGTCACCGCGAAGCCCATTCTTGAACTTCCTGCATCGCCACTCCTCATCGAGTGGCAGGGTGTAGAAACGGCTGAGGTGTTTGAACCTCTCAGCATACTCTGTTACTGTCTTCCCTCCCTGGGTCAACTAGAGGAATTCCACCTCCTTGGCGTACCGGATACTGTCTGGGAAGTACTCTGAGAGGAACCTCTCTCTAAAAGCCTTCCATGTCACTGACTTATCTTTCTCCTCAAGGATGGATTTGGTGCTGATGCACCAATGCTCCGCCTCCCTAGTGAGCATATACATTGAAAATGCCAACCTATTCTCCGCGGGGCACATCTTTGCATCATAGATGCGCTCCAGGTCCTTCCGCCATTGGTCTGCGGCATCAGGACTAGTCTTGCCATCAAACTTCGCCGGGTGGTGCTTCAGAAAGTCCTCCAACCTCCACTCCCTGACTGCAGGTCGTTGTCCAGGACCAAACATAGGGGAAGCCACCCTGTTCTCCTTCAGCTGGCGGAGGGCCTCCATATGCTGCCAATGACCATCCTCAGCAGCTACCCTCGCAGTCTCCATCTGCTGCATCACCGCCTGCTGCTGCTCAAGCGACGCCGGCTGTCGCTGCATGGATGCCTCATGCTGCTACATCATCGCAACACTCTATTGCGCCATAGCCGCTACCATCGCCTCTATTGCTCTAGCGATATCAAGTGCGTCCCCCTGGGATGATTGGGAACTCCGACGAGGAGGTGCCATAGTTCACTGGCACACAGAAAATCACTTGGTTAGGCTCGAATAAGGCAAGAATTTAACTAAGAACACTCAGAAGACACAGAGAAAGCTAAGCGGACATCCAAGTCCACAGATCTAAGGAATGACCACTCTGATAACATAAATGTAACATCCCATTTAATTTATAAGCGAAATTAATGTAGCGTCGCATAAAAATAACATACAAGCGCAGTCCGGGGGTTTGAAACTCGACTCCTTACAAACCATGGCACACCACGATGCCCAAGAGAAGACTGGATAAAGAGTTAACTAAAAGTATATAAATCTAAAACCATCAATTACGTGGGTTGCAGCCCTAGATGAACTCATACGGAAATATAAACTAGTCCACGCGGACTATGCAACGGAATGTCCACCCTCCTGTTGCCTACGGGTGTTCCTTCCATCTGCTCACACTAACAAGTTAATGATCATCACAAAAGAGAGTACCACACAGCAGATCACACAACAAAGAAAGCAGGGTAAACTAGAGCATAAAAATCATTTCATCAAGGAAGTCATATACATATTCACAGTCCATCATACAAATGTCACACAAGCATATTATGACCTTCGAAACAATACACTACGACTCGACTCGACTCATCCGGATACATATAACTTGGTCGGATTCAGCAGATGCTTGCACTTGTGGTGGATACCTCTACTCACCCCTGAGCTGCTCACCCCCGAGCTATGTGTTACTAGTAATACAATGAATCAATTTCCCTCACCACAAGGTTAGCCCTTAATGAATTTCAGGCCTCCTGCTACTCTCACCACAGGAGTTAGTCCGCTCTAGGTGAGACTAACTGACCCCTTAGAGCGTCAAGATGCAACCTTACCTTGAATCCTTACCTAGTTATACAGATGGGGCACCACCATGGACACCCACTAATAGGGGCCACGGAATTACGTCCCGACCACTGAAGCGCGACCCTAAAAGTCTCACCTAGACACCCCAAGGTATTACGCACTGATACAGATAAAACATGGTCACACAGTCAATAGTATTTGTCATGCAAGGATATATTCATTACGTCAACCTTTAAAACCAATACCTTTCATGTTTCCAATTCCAACTCAATCCATCTCATCATAACCCATCCATGCACATAGGATTTCAACTCATCTCGTTATCATGCCTCTTTAATAATAACCACCTCATTTACTTCACATGCCAAGTCCATACCAAACCCATCATCTACCATTCATGAATCATGCCAAGCATACATAATATTCCATTATATACATGTTTCTTATCATAACATTCATTTCCAAACTAATACTAATCATCGAAGAACAAATAAGCATCCAAACAGCACACTGCCTCGCCCAGCCCCTCGCTCAGGCTGAAGGGTCTCGCTCAGGCGAGACGAGCTCGCTTAAGCGAGCCCCCTTCGTCTAGGCGAGGGCTCGAAAGAGCATCCAGCAACCAACGTGGGATCTCGCTTAGGCGAGACCCCTCTCGCATGGGCAAGATGTTCGCTCGATCAAAAATTTGAGCGGGTCGCCTAGGCGACCTTTCACGCAAACTAGTTTGGGCGAAATCCCTGTTTGTCTCGCCTAGGCGAGACTGGCTCGCTTGGGCGAGATTAACAGGTCTCGCCACTGTTTCACCTGCAACAGCTATATTTTCCAAACCAACCAAACATACAAGGTACTCTCATGCATCGAAACGAAGGATTAATCCAAACAATCAACAACCAACTCAAGGACAGGCCAAAACAACTCAAAACTGGAAACCCTAACTTCCCGTACCTAGAAAACAAGCTAGCAGAATGCTCCGACACGCACACAGTGAGAAAAACTTTCCGTAGGATGGTCAACAAGCTGGAACGAACGGTAAAACAGAGAAAAGGGGCGGGTTATTACCAAACCCTAATGGTAAATAATGAACATAGACCATGAAAAGAAGGAGCATGAGCTGAGGAGTGACTTACGTGGAGTAGGAGCTGGTGTGCGTTAGCTCGAAGAAGACCTAGAGCAAACCCTAGCAGAGTGTTCTGTGAGGGCCAAGAGGGGTGACGGCTGGTTCTGTGGAATAGTGAGAGTGAGAGGGTTAGGTTAGATTAGGATTTGGTTATATCACTTGGGCCAACCCTAGACCCAATTACAAAAGGGCAGCCCTTTACTTTAGGGCAGAAATAATTAGGGCAGAAATAATAAAGCGATTTTGTTTTAATGGGCCTTACAGAAATTGTAATATATAATATATAAAATAATTTAAATATGTTAATTATGGTAATAGAAAAATTATCATAATAAAATATTATAATTATTGTTGTTGTTTTTTAAATTAATTGTAATAAATTATATAATAATTGGTTTTTTTGTATAATAAGTTAGAAAAATAAAATAATTAATCTCATATTATTATTTAATTTTACTTTTCTAACTTATTACACCCACAAAATATTATATAAATTATTTTAACAAAATATATATATATATATATATATATATATATATATATATATATATATATATATATATATATATATATATATATATA
>Ga0209589_1011646_pt1 | contig 12283 bp, 7 predicted proteins | sample CowpeawhiteBW_FD_187525 | JGI IMG/M metagenome (GOLD analysis project Ga0209589, IMG submission 187525) | Root nodule microbial communities of legume samples collected from California USA - Cow pea white BW (SPAdes) (version 2) | ecosystem: Host-associated > Plants > Roots > Nodule | place: USA...
CAAAAGATGAAAGAATTGAGAGTGACATACCTTAAAAAATTTTCAATATCTCCTCACCTTTTATCTTTTTTTTTTCTTTTGCTTCCTTTCGTAATATTTTTGTGTTTGTTTTTCCAATAGAGATAAAGATGAGAGGTGTCTTTGTGGGTGGTAATGAGAAAAAGAAAGTGCGTAGAGAATGTTTTCTTCTTCTTTTTTTCTATCTCATTCAATATGTTTTTTTTTTAAAGAGAGATAAAAAGGAGGTGTGCATGTGGGAGTGTTGATGACAAAGTGCGTATTTATACTCACACCTTGCAATATCAATGCAATCTCAATCTTAATTGTAATGAACAATATAAGGAAGGAGTTGATCATGATAGCAACACATTATGGGAATCAAATCGCAGCAAATCAGAGCACAAAATCAATTAAGATCAATAATATTGATTCTAACCATCAACAAATCAGAGAACAAAATCAATCCCAATTAGTAATATTGACTTTTACCATTTGAATAGATATTGCTTCTAATTATTACAATCATATCACTAATTTCTAATACAGAAACCAAGGGTATAAAATATTTGAGTTGTTGGGCTCATGAAAAGGAGTGTGATAATTAATAACAAATTGGACACTTCCTTCTTTTTTTCTTTTTTTCATCTCTCTTTTTTTACTTTTTTTTCTAAAATTGAAGAAAATTTTGTTTCACATTTTTTTAATTTTCCATTAACTAAAAACTTTTATTTTTTATTTTTTTTGAAAATAAATTTATTCACCCGGACGAAATAGGATGTTGACAGTTGCCCCTCTTTACTTAGATTTTACTAGATAATATGAAAAATTGACTTTTTCATATTATCGTAATAAAAGATAAGTAAAGATAAAAACACTAATTTCGACCGGGTTTCAAAAGAAAACAAATTTGAAGACAGACTTGATCATTCCAATGGAGATGGTATGTATCTGAAAGAAAAGAACTAGGTGACCATTACCAAGTAGAGGGTCCTAATTCGACACAACATTTTTTTACTTTAAAAAAAAATAGGCCAATCCCGAGGAAATAATCTATATCTTAAGATTTAGCGACTATTACCATGTAGATGGTCCCGATCCGAAAAACCATATTCTTTTTCTTTTTTTTTTTACTTTTTTGAAAAAAACCAAATTAGCCCACTCCCGTGAAGAGGGTCTATTCAAAAGATTCGGTGACCGTTACCATGAAGAGGGTCACGATCTGACAAAAGAAATCAATGACCATTGCTTCGTAGAGGGTCTTGATGTAAAGAGATCGATGACCATTGCATCGGCCCCGATATGACATAAGAAATCAATGACCATTGCCTCGCAAAGGGTCTTGATGTAAGGAGATCGATGACGATTTCCTTGCAGAGGGCCTCGATGTGACATAAGAAATCAATGACCATTGCCTTGTAGAGTTTCTTGATGTAAAGAGATCGATGACCATTGCCTCACATAGGGCCTCGATGTGACATAAGAAATCAATGACCATTGCCTCACAGAGGGTCTTGATGTAAGGAGATAGATGACCACTGCCTCACAGAGGGCCTTGATGTAAGGAGATCGATGATCATTGCCTCATAGAGGGCCTCGATGTGACATAAGAAATCAATGACCATTATCTCGCAAAAGGTCTTGATGTAAGGAGATCGATGACCATTGCCTCGTAGAGGGCCTTGATGTATAAAAGGAGAACCTGGATTTTGCTTTTTAAGTGTCGATAAACACCGCGTGAATGCTTAACATTTGTGATACTTACACAAAAAAATTGTCATTGCTACCTTTTTTTTTTCAAATTTCTTTATTATTTTTTTGAAAATGATTTTCAATGATTTTGTGAAGTATGAGGGATGATTTGATGATGCATGACATGTTATGATTTCTTTTTGAACCTATATGATGATGCATACATGGATGTGTGGATGCATGAGTGGAATTTCCTTTTTTTTCATTTTTCATTTTTCCTTTATTTTAATTTGAGAGCAAGGAAAACTAGGTTTAGAGGCTAAAAAAAAACTGAGGCCAGATAAAACTAGATTTAGGAGCCAGTGTGAAAACTGGGCTTAAGGTATATTGGTAATTCATATGAATGAAGAGGATTTTGATTGAAAAGATGGAAAATATTTTATTCAAAAAGATGGATGACACATGTATGCATGACTTAGTATGATGTATGAATTACCTTATGTATGAATTTTTCTATTGCATTTTTTTTAAAACAAATTTGAATTGTTCCCCATTTCATGGTTATTTCGAATTCATGGAATCATTCTACTTTGATATTTTTTTTACTTTTTCAAATCATTTCTTTGGTCTAATCAGTTTACTAACAAACACTTTTTTTAATCATTTTTTTTAAAACTATTTGAATGACATCCATGAAATTGTCAAGGGCTTGAAAAGGCTTGGATGAGGTGATGAAGATTAACTAGGGAGTTGCCCCAATTTGAATTGGTCTCAGGGCACAAAATTTGTTTGGGCTTTCCCAGTCATTGATGGTATGAAGAAAATGATGGGGACTTCAAAAAAAAAAAAAAAAAAAATTGCCGCTGGTGTGAGCGCCTAGGATGGTCTTAGGGTGCAAAAACGTTTTTGACTTTTCCTAATTGAGGAGATTGAAAAATGACGAGGTCTTCACAAGTTTCCCCTAATGTGATCACAGTCTTTGATGTAAATAAATGCCCCAATTCAGAATAAATTATGGGAACAGACAAAGTTACTGCCTCAGTTTGGGTTTGGGATTGATAAAGATGGATTATTTTAAGGTTTATTAAGGTTTAGGTATAGAGCGGGGCTATTGTTGGAGCAAAGATGGAGTTAATGAAGAATGAATTGAAAGAGGACAACCCAAATTTAGCTTAATAGTCTTACTAAAGCTTTTAATATTTTTTTAAGTTATTTTAATGTAGTTATGGATGTCATTGCGATGTGAGCAACCAAATTGATATAAAAGAGTAAACAAAGAAAATTATTTTTTATTTTTAGATCATCTGTATATATTTTTAGAAAAAACAAAAGTCTAAATTGGATGTCATGCGACGCGAGCGATCGGGCAGACAATAAAGAAAGCGGAAAAAAAGTTTATGATTAAAAAATAAGAATGAAAATTGAAAAAAAAAACTAAATCAAAAGATGAAAGAATTGAGAGTGACGTACCTTAAAAATTTTTCAATATCTCCTCACCTTTTATCTTTTCTCTTTTTTTTTGCTTCCTTTTCTAATATTTTTGTGTTTGTTTTTTCAATAGAGATAAAGATGAGAGGTGTCTATGTGGGTGGTAATGAGAGAAAGAGAGAGTGTAGAGAATGTTTTCTTCTTCTTTTTTTCTACCTCCTTCAATATGTTTTTTTAAAGAGAGATAAAAAAGCAGGTGTGTATGTGGGAGTGGTGATAGGAAAGAATTAGAGAAGTGTAAAGAATTTTTTTTTCTTTTTTCTTATGACAAAGTGCGTATTTATACTCACACCTAGGGATGTCAACGGGGCGGGTAGGGTACGAGTAGTAGCTCCCCCGTACCCTACCCGCTGGATAAATATTCGCCCCGTACCCGTACCCATATCTGTCGGGTATCCGTTATGCGGGTACCCGCCTTTTTTTCATATCCGCGGGTATCCACGGGTACCCGCATATATTTACAAAATTATTTAAAAAATAAATATTTAATCATAAATTCAAATAAAACGAAATAAAATACATCTGTGTCATAAATTTTAAATAAAGTTCAAATAAACTAAAGTCTATACAAGTCCAAATAATTATAAAAGTAATTATAAAATGACTTTCAACACAATGAAAATTTTTTAATTAGTGTTTTTATCAAAAAGTCCATTTTCTCCAATTGATTCCTAAAAAATAAACAAAATAAACAAATAATAAACCTCAATTGGCACATGTCAAGTATTCTTATTTTGATTCCATCATTTGACAACAAGCATACCATAAACGTCATTGTCTATATAGGATTTCATGTATATGCCCAATTTCAAATAAAGGAAAGAGAAGAATGTCAAGGGATGTACTTAGAAGAAGACAACATACCAATACTTAAAGTTTGAAGAATGAAGATAGAAGACAAGATGTGCAACTTAAAAAAAATTAAGCCAACTAATATATATATATATATATATATATATATATATATATATATATATATATATATATATGTGTGTGTGTGTGTGTGTGTGTGTGTGTGTGTGTGTGAGGGTTAATTAAAGTTTAGCGGGTACGGGTATCCACGGGTACGGATACTATGATACCCGTACCCGCCCCGTTAACATGCGGGTATCAAAAATATCCGTACCTGCAGGTAGCGGGTATCCATTTTTAATATCCGTTTTCTACCCGTTGCGGGTTTTATTCGTGGATACCCGCGGGTACGAATTTTTTTGACATCCCTACTCACACCTTGCAATATCAATGCAATCTTAATCTTAATTGTAATGAACAATATAAGGAAGGAGTTGGTCATGATAACAACACATTATAGGAATCAAATCGCAGCAAATCAGAGCACAAAATCAATTAAGATCAATAATATTGGTTCTAACCATCAACAAATCAGAGAAGAAAATCAATCCCAATTAGTAATATTGATTTTTACCATTTGAATAGATATTGCTTCTAATTATTACAATCATATAACTAATTTCTAATACAGAAACAAAGGGTATAAAATATTTGAGTTGTTGGGCTCATGAAAAGGAGTGTGATAATTAATAACAAATTGGACACTTCCTTCTTTTTCTCTTTTCTTTTTTTTTTCTTTTTTTCATCTCTCTTTTTTTACTTTTTTTTTCTAAAATTGAAGAAAATTTTGTTTAACATTTTTTTTATTTTCCATTAACTAAACTTTTATTTTTTATTTTTTTTTGAAAATAAATTTATTCACCCAGACGAAATTGGATATTGACAATAATTAATTACTTAACATGGCACTCTATGAAATGAGAATTTGGAACCAACATAAACAACAAACAAAGTGCATGTCTTTCCTCTTTTTCCATCTTTTGAAGGTTAATTTTTCAATTAAAGTCATTATATAATAATTTCAGATTTGATTAAAAAAAAAGATTTCCATGTGCTACATGAGATAAAGAAAACACTTTTTCCACGTTAAATGCAATCATTATGTATAAACTAGACTAATTTTGAAGAATAAGAACTATTTCAAAGCTTAAAGCTAAATAATGAAAACACATAAATATAAAACTTTTAAATCTTCATAACTAGTGGATTTCAACTCATGATTTGACCTTTTGTTGCAAAACTTATAAGTGTCCTATATAAAATTTTTGGTATTCCACCAATCAAACCAGACAGAACATGTATAGATATTGTAGATAATATAATGTGATAAAAAAAAAGTGATATGATTAGTTAGATATTTAAAAATAATGAATATATCCCAAAAATATATTAATGTTCTTTTTGCTCTTCTATATACCGTTAAAGAAATTCATAGGTCTATTTTGGTAACTAACTTAAAAAAGTTAAGTGGATCTTTATTCACCCTGAACCTAAATTTTAATGATGTTGTCTATATTGATTACTTGCATAAAATAAACTCAAACTGAGAGGTCAACAAAAATCTATATATAAAATCAGTAATAAATGAATAAAAATCTATGTTATTAAGAGATAATCACTTAGTAGTAAATTAATTATACATTTATTCCAATGCATACTTCCATTTCACTCTAATAGATTAGAAGATAGAACATTTATTTAAAATTCACACGCCATATTTTATTTTCACTATTCATTGTGGCCAAAGTTCTTTTGAAATAAATAATAGATAATATCTAGACATTAATAGGGGTGGGCATGGATTGGATTTCTAATGATCCAATCCACATCCATTTTAGATCCAAATAATTGGATTAGATTTTTGACACAAATCCATTTTTTTAGCAAAAGTAGTTTGAATTTTTTTAAATTCCAGATCCAAATATTTGGATCAAGATTTAAATCCAATCCAAATATCTGGATTAAGTTTAAAATCAAGAATCCATATTTTATAAAGGAAATTTAAATTGAATTTTTTAAAACTTGTGTCATTAAGGCCATAGAGGTGTCAATTTGGCCCGACGACCCGAACGAGCACGACCCAAACGGGCACGACAATCTGGACGACCCAGACGGGCCCAACGACCCGAACAGGCTCGACGACCCGAACGGGCCCGACGACCCGGACGAGCCCGACGACCTACACGGGCCTTACGACCTGGACAGACCCGACGACAAGAACGGGCCCGACGACATTAATGGGACGTTGGGACTGTCTGGGTCATACGATCCGTCTAGGACGTCGAGCTCTTCCGGGTCGTAGGGCCCGTCTGGGTCGTCGGGCCCGTTCTTGTCATCGTGCCATCCGAGTTGTAAGGCCAGTGTAGGTCATCAGGACCTTCCGGGTCGTCCTACTCGTCTAGGTCGTCGGGCTCGTTTGGGTTGTCAGGCCCGTCTGGGTCGTCCGAGTTGTCAGGTCTGTCCGGATCTTTGGGCCATCTGGGTCGTCTAACCCATTCTTGTCGTCGTGCCCATCTGGGTCGTAAGGCTCCTCTGGGTCATCGGGCCTGTCCGGGATGTCAGGCATGTCTGTGTCATCGGGCCCGTTTGGGTCGTCTGAGTCGTCAGGTTCGTCTAGATCATCGGGCCCATCCGGGTTATCGGGCCCGTCCGGGTCATTGGGGCCGCCAGGGCCGTTCAGGTCATTGGGCACGCCGGGCCTGTTCAAGTTATCGAACCCGCCTAGCCTGTTCGGTTCTTCGGGCCCGTCTGACCCATTCGAGTCATCAACTCGTTTGGTTTGTCGGGCCCGCCTAGTTCGTTCATATCTTTAGGCCCGCCCAACCTCTTATGGTCGTCGAGCCTGCCCGACTCGTATAGGTCGTCGAGCAAGGCCCGTCCGAGTATGAATTTAGCCTAGTGCATCTCAACCTTTAGTCTAACCCAACTAAAAATTTAAATTGAAAATTTGGACTGAATTTTTTGGATTATCCATATTTAAAAATCTTGATTTATAAAATGGATATTCAATCCATAAAATATATAAAATGTAGATTAGATTGAAATCCATATCCATTAAATGAATTTTAAATGGATTGAATTTTTAATAAAATGGATTATAAATGGATTGGATTGGAGCAAAAGTGGATTGGATCAAGAAAATTAGATTTTTTGCCCACCCCTAGACATTATAATGTAAATTAAAGTGCATAGTAATGTTACTTGCTTTTGCTTTTGTAGAAAATGTTGAGCTACAATGAGAGAGTTGCGAAATCGCAAACTTCACTAACACAAATTATGATGTAGGATCTACCATTTTAGAAGATCTTCGCAAACTTCACTAACACAAATTATGATGTAGGATCTACCATTTTAGAAGATCTTAAGGCAGTATACCTTAAGAGTGCAATGAAAGTGACTACCCTAGTCCATGTAAGTATGTTGGACCTACGTACACACTTCTTTTTTTATATCTCTTGATTTTCATTACTTAATATACCTTAAACAATGTGGGACTTTACACACTTGTATACTTTCCACATGTACCAACTTGACCATTTTCTTATACATATGTTACTTTGCACGAGTATAAAGCTCCTTCCATTTTTATAAAGAATTACAATTACAACCAAAATACATCAAGAAATTGTTATTGCCTAAAAAATAATGAATGCTAAGTTAGTGAGAAATAACAAGTGAATACTACATTATTCATAAGATGTAGGAGGAAACAAGGTTATATAATTACACACTTGTATACTCTCCACCTATACTAAGTTGACCATTTTCTTATACATATGTTACTTTGCACAAGTACAAAGCTCCTTTGATTTTTATAAATAATTACAATTACACCAAAATACATCAAGAAATTGTTATTGCCAAAAAAATAATGAATGCTGAGTTGGTGAGAAATAACAAGTGAATACTACATTATTCATAAGATGTAGGAGATAACAAGGTATTTTGATGCTTGCATGGTTTCACATATTTTTGAAAATCATAGGTTTTTGAGAGGCTAAAACCAAGGTACTAGTAGTGACTAGTTTCATAGACGTAAAGTTCTTGTGACAAGAATTGTGGTATCTTCAAAACTTTTACTTACTTTCTACTTGTAGAAAAATGAATCTAGATCCTCTAAAATGATCCATTCAACTTAGAGAGTAAAATCAATAATGTTAATAGTTGATACTACATTCATATTCATATACATAAATTTCTCATTAGTGATTAAAATGGCTTATATCATTTTACTAACTTTAGATGAATTAGATCCTAGGAAAATATTTTGATACACTAAAACTAATGTAGTAATAAGTGGAATTCATTCTCATGCTAGTCCTGTGGGTTGTCTCCAATGTGTTGTATACATTATTATTTTTGTTGGATTTGTCAAATGCATGCATTATCCTTATTCATGAAAAACTCTGCCAAGGATAAATATTCTTAACAAAGATAAGGGAAAAAAATACATTTTCTTTTACATTAATTATTTCACATCAATTTATTTTAGACTGATGTTAGTTTTGCGCATTTTGAAAATCATGTCAAAAAAAATGGAATTTTTTGGAAAATCATTTCGTACTCATGGAACTTCAGTGAGGTGTAAAAACTAATTAATAAGAAGGTATATAACAAAGGTGTTGTTTGTCCATATAAGGTAATCAAGGGTGAAGGAATAAATAATCTGAAAAGTAAAACATGACAACTGTGGGATTTGAACCCACGCCCTTTCGAACTAGAGCCTAAATCTAGCGCCTTAGACCACTCGGCCAAACTGTCCTTTGATATTGACAATTGGGCTTGTAAATTTATATTTTATTTACTTTTAAACATAACAAAATAATTTGCACTTACTTTATTAAGGAAGAAAATAAAGAGATTATGAATAAATTAGATCACATGATATTAAATGGGACAGGTTTGTCGCAATGGTGCAATTTAATTGAGATATTATCCAAATTGGCAAGTTTTGAAAAAAATTATGTACATGACTGAGTCCTACTTGCGTGGCATGACTTATGACTCCTCAAATTGAAGTTGTGTTTAGTCAAACATAACTCCCGTGTGTTGTCATCGTGTTCACAACAAGACACTGAGAAATACATCTTTTGGAAACAAGAATGGAGTTGTCACCATAATTTATCAAGAAAGACTATGAAAAAACTACATAAAAAGTGGTATCCGACAATAGATATAGGTTTGTTCTAAGATGGTCCCTTTTAATTAAACTTGCAAAATTAATTTAGTTGTTAAAATATTTTTTTCTCCAACAATCAAACAAATAATTTTTATATTTTTATATTGATGTGGATCTGACAAGGATTGAATTTGCTCCAACTTAGTCTTGTTCACAATAAGAAATAAGAGTTATATAGTTCTTTATTAAAAAAGAATTATTTTATGGTTAACGAACAAAAAAACTCAATTTTACCGAAACTATGTAGACTAGAAAAATACACACTCACCAGAATACAGAAAACAATGTTTTAGCATATTAAAATGAACATGTTTCAATACAACCAAGTCTCTAGAATACACAACAAAAATTTTGATCATCCCACCATCAAATTAATTGAGCATAAACTTCCCATATTCAAAAGTTCCAATTCTATGTGCTTATTCATTAAAATTGATACAACCTTTATAGTTCAAATAATAATGAGAAAAAAAATACATTGCACCTGTAATCCTCTTAACATTCGACTCACTTACCTTATATTCACTTAATGAGCATTCTCCTATTAATCAAAATTATACTCACCACTTAATATTAACAATTCAACATGTAATTGTTTAACCGAAACAACAAAAATATAATTTTTCCATAGAGAATAGTAACCCGAAACCACTTCTTATACCCTTATAACATCATTCCATTGATCATATATAAAAAACATCAACAATTAACATATAGTCACAATTTAGTACCTAAAAATATATTTCCATTGGATATTCCACTCACAATTATTAACTCCAAACCCAAACTAACAATTAATCCAAAAACTCAAAATTTAATCTTGCATTATAATTTCCTGTATTTATCATGAATAAAAAAATTGCAAAATCCATAGAACCAACGTCACAACCATTGAGCGTCCCTTGAGAATCGTTATCCAATAATACAACTCATCATTCACTAAAATTCCATTTCACAATCGCATTATCATTATTTTCCCAAAACCCAACAGTGCAAAACCACATAACCAAATTTCCTTCCATTACACCCAACAATAGTCCCCAAAAAACGTGTTCATCCATAAGAGCAACAATAAAAAACATACATTGCATCCACTCTAACATCCCAGTCAGATATACTAATTTAAATACTTAAAGTAGGAAATAAGTATAAAATTGCATTTATGATAATTCATTTTCCCAAAACACGGGAAATTTTAAAACATTTATTATACCGCAATAAACCAAAATCCACAAACTATAATTGTTAATTACAAATTCTGAGTCTGGTAAGATAAAGGTTTACAAAATGTTTAAAATCCATAAAACAAGAAAACATCATAAAGGCTTTTCCCCAAGCTAGCCCTTCTCTGAATCTATGTTTCACTAGCAACACCTGTAACATCATCTGCTCCCATGTAACACATTACACGATCATCACCAAACACAAGCAGACAGGGTGAACTTAATAGAATAAAAGTACACTACACAATATAATAAATAATCATTCACTATTCCAAATACATCTAATACTCCTAAGTCTCACCACATAATACACCATTCCCTCATAACCAACCAGTTTCCTTTCCTACGCCCCATCACCTCTTGGAAGAGAATTTCTCCCCTTGCGCACCAACGTGTCGTGGAAAAACAAGCAACAACCCTTACCTGTTCACCAAAACCCGGTAAGAGCATTACTTTCCTTTAGGACTTACAAGCAACCGCCCTTGTCTGCTCACCAAAACCCGGCAAGAGCACAACCCTTACCTATTCACACCAAAACCGGTAAGAGCGTTGCTTTTCCTAAGACTCACAAGCCACAATCCTTAATTCTCGACTTCAAAAACTTCCCCTAGACGCATCTTGATTCTATACCCTTTGAAGATTACATTTATCGATCTTTGCTGCCACGAGTGTCTACTCGCCCCTCCGACTACAAATCACCGCCTAATAGTCCACACGTGGGAATAAATTTGCCATGACCATGATACGCGACACGAAACGCAATCTGTATTTGTCCCATGACTACCAACTTGCAGCTAACATTGAGGAGGACCATCTTCTGGAACCCATCCGTACGAGCCACGACCTTGCACACTCCATTGGACTTCCAAAACCACCAAGCTACAACCTCAAGTGGCCATGTGTTACCCCAATACAAGGTGCACTAGTAACTGGGACCCCAACAAAGCATCACATCAAGACCTCCATCTAAAGATGCGTAGAATCCTCCTCGTGATCCAACTCTCCAACCAAAACCGCCTAGCGCATCACTCGCGTCGCTAGGCGAAAATTGGTCCTAGACCGCTTGGCGTTGTGTTTCTTCAGAAGCTTAGCTGCACCAACAATTTCTTAGCAGCTTACCCTGTGCCGCCAGGTGCCACACTAATAACGTCAATGCTACTAGTTCTTGGCACTCCATAACAGGTTCTAATGAACCTACTCACCTCACACGCAATCTAGAATAGCAATAACATGTTGATACATATACCAAAACTCCATGCACATTCCACAAGTCATAAGAATCAAGCACATATATTTTTGCACAAGGATTCATACATTTATATCCTGCTAATACTTGGTTTAATACGAACCATTCATGTTGTAAGGAACTAAAAATCTGAACCCAATATGCACCCAACTGATAACGCAGTCGTTGAGTGATCAAATTAATACTACTTATCTATAACAACATCAGTATTATTAAGAAAGTAGTCAACAAAATATAAAGGGTAAAGTAACCCTAAGTTGTCTCCCAATGAACACGAAATTAATTTTTAACAAATATGTTCTTATAAAACTATACAAAAGAGTTAGTCAAATAAAATAATAAAAATATGAGAGATAAAGATAAAAAGATAAAATAAGATAAAAATAATAGTAAAGAAAAATAAGTCGATTCCACTTCTTTTTCAAAATAGAATTCATCATTGGTTTCCTAAAGATTATTATTATTGATTTCTTGTTGAAAACTTCAAATTAATCAATGTAACTTCTCAATTAATTTGTTGGCGTCCTTACTTTCAACCAAAGTAACTTCTCAATCAAAAGCAAGAACTTTGTAGATTAATCTTAGTAAATTTAACCAAAGTAACTT
>Ga0209589_1011647_pt1 | contig 12282 bp, 5 predicted proteins | sample CowpeawhiteBW_FD_187525 | JGI IMG/M metagenome (GOLD analysis project Ga0209589, IMG submission 187525) | Root nodule microbial communities of legume samples collected from California USA - Cow pea white BW (SPAdes) (version 2) | ecosystem: Host-associated > Plants > Roots > Nodule | place: USA...
AAAAAAAAAAAAAAAAAAACAGAAAGAACAATATTATACTTGTAATCCAATTAAAAATTTGAACACACTCAATCTAACTCCATTCCATAACCATTTACCCAATATAACATAATTTATCAACTTAAACCTTAATTAATGTTCCATTCAGCCCAACACTCCAGAACAATTCACTAATTCCTCTATTTAAATTAATACCAATTCCATTAATCCCATACTTGTTATAATTCATTTGCTCTCTACAAATCCACATTACATTCAAACCAACCAATCACAACTCATGCTTAATTATGAATACAAATTTGTTATGTGCTAAACACTACTAACAAAATAATTTATTTCCTAACACATAATTATTCATTCACCTCAAAATATCCTTAATTTCCATATTCAATCATAATTCACATCCCAAATCATTCAAAATTTGGATTTAATGCCCTCACATATTTTCTATTGCTGAAAAAAAAAATAATCATCACAATTGTACGTACCAAACCAATAAGCAAACTTTTTAAATTTTAATAACTACCATCTACTATAAAACCTACCCATCCAACCAATTTAATTCTTTTTCCTCAAATAAAATATTTACAAATTAACAATAATAAATTTCTCCACCCCAAATGCAATCTGGTACTGTACCTAAAAGAAATATAAAAGCAAACCCCCCTGAATCCACAATTACTAACCAATTACCAAACAAGATCACACTTTTATTTTTATATACTTCCTATATTAAAATAATGTCATAAATGTATTACGTTTGTAATATCAAAGAACCAATTCCTCCATATATATCAATATTTATTAACTACCGAAAAAAATATATTATATAAAATTTTATACAACTTTCTCTTTTCACATTTCAAAATATTATACTTCACTAATGGCCTTAATAAAACAACAGACGAAAAGAAAAAAAAAATTCAAGCAATTTTGATGGATTCATACATCGGAGCAAATAACAAGAATCACGCATCAAACCACGAAAGAGAAAAGAAACAAGTTCAGCTCCCCCTAACCTAGATTCTTTGCTTAAAAATTAGCTAATTGAGAGCTTCCCCTTTTGATCACCAATGGTTTCCTTAATGCTCCTCTAATTCAGCTCTTCCTTTCACACAAGAACCACCAATTCTCTCTGAAATTTCACTCTTCACAATGCTCTACAATGGTAAACTCAGAAACCCTCCTTCTCTCCTCTAATTGGCTTTTTAATTAGGACTTAATGGTGGTTAATAGCCTAAAAACGAAAAAAAGAGTTTAATAGTGATGATAATTGTCATTAGGACCATTATTGAGTTGTTTTTCAGCCCCTCTTGCTGCCCATTGTCAGCTAGGGTTTCTCTGCCCTTTCACATTCATGCCAAAGATAATTTTGGCAAAAAAAAAGTTTAATTTAAAGCCACCAAGATTCAAACCCATACCTATGCCAATGAGAAATCAATGCATAACCATTCAACTAATTCATGTTTCATGATAATTCTTAAGATTCTAAGATTATATTATCACTCCACATGACCAATCATATTATTAAAATAATAATAAATTAAATATCACACAATTGGAATATGTAAGACTTAAACCCAAGTTCTTTCACACAATAAAGTACTTTCAACCACTTGAGCTAGTACTATTCCACATCATACATGTCAGAATTAAATACCATAAAGGCTCCCTTGGCCGTATTTATTAAATAATTATTTAAATTTCACGGGTCTTACAACACATCATCACCAGCACCTCAACGTTGGCAGCCACACTAGTTGTAGCAGTCCACTTAACCACCACAATAAACAGTGCACCAGTAAACGAAAATCACGGCCACAACCCACAAGCTGCATCATGTTCCGCCTCCAGGACATTTTGCACCACCATGAGCAGAACCGCGCATGAAACAGAGCAGGTCTTCACCAAAGTGGTGCCATTAAACTCAAAACAAGTCATAGGAGAAGACCATTGCGCTAGCGTTTCAACAATGAACCAACATAACCTTCATGCACCACCTACGTTGTGAAGCAGATCAAATCGTTCAACCACCGCAGCAAAATCCCTATTATGGGAGAAGAATCTTGATTTGAGAATCTAGCACGACAGTTAGTTACTGCTAGAGGTCTTGTTGCTCCGAGAATAGTAACACCGAGAATAATTTCTCCTATAAGTATTATCTTGTTTTAGTCTTTAGTATTAAAATTCATAATGAGTATAATAACTCTAATTGATATACATCTTGTTGTCTTGTTTGACGTATATAATCTAGAAGATGACAATGAAGAGGAGGTTGTATAATGACTCAAATTTATATTTAGTATTACATACGAATTTTTTCGTATGTAATTTACATGCGAATTATTCCGTATGTATTATACACATATGTATTCTGGTCAATTATCTACGAATTTTGTCGTATGTAACTTATATGCAAAATATTCTTTATGTAATTCATCGAGAATTACATACCGAATAATCCATATATAATTTACATACAGATTCTATTATCTACCAATAATTTTGTATTAAAGTTACATACGAAATTTTTTTCGCATGTAAATTTACTGACACTTAATTTACATACGAATTTGTTTTCGTATGTAATTCGTATATAACATCTAATTACATACGGATTTTATGCATTACATACAATTTTGTATAAAGAAAAAATCAATTTTTTTGTAGTTATATTGAATATTAGAATAATGATGAAGTTGAATGTCTCCGACCTTCAGAATGTATTTCTACTATCAAGTGCTTTTAGGTCAAGTGTCCTTCTCGCCAAAAGTGTGTTGTGACCTCTATTATGACCTCAATTTATAGATTCGCAATAACTCGCAGCTAGCTGGGTGACTTAACTCATTAGGTAAGTGGTACATGATTTTTTGGACGAGTGGGCCTTCGTTGGGCGAGTAACTCGAATTAGACTAGGTCTCCGACTTTGTACTTGATCTTGTAATGTAATATCCTATATATTTATCTTTTTAATCTTCTGATACTCCATATCTTTGATGGTTTGTAATAGAAGTAACAAGCTTGGTGGTTAACTGTTTTTATCGATAATCTTCTTAAATCTCTTAAATTTTCACTTATTGGTAAAATATAACAAATTATTTATCTTTTCCAAATTTATTAAATAAACCTGAAATATCCAAAAGCATAATAACAAAATAACAATAAAAGATAAAAATAAACAAAAAAAAATGATAATGTCAATTATCAATATCTTTAAGTAATTAATTAATTTAATTATATTATAATTTATCAACCAAGTATGTTTGTGAAATAGTCTTAAAACCAACTTTATCTCTTAAATATATTTTTATATTCATAATCACTATAAAGATAATGATATTTATGATTATTTTATAGATATTCGGGAGGTATTACATTATCATAAAATAGATTTTAATAGTAGAAAATCCTATCAAAGTCCTATATAAAGAAACTCAGGGGAAGAAAAAAAGCAACCTTAGAGTTTGGGAACCCTTTGGGTGACCTAATTTTGTCCTCTCCACCATCTTTCACAATATGCACCCTCTATTCTTTTTCCACTTTTATGTTATTTCTGCATTTCATGGAGTATTAAACCTTTGGGTTGATTCAACTGTAATTCCTTAATTGTATTATGAGGTTAGATGAATAAATTTGCTTATTCTTTTGATTTTTGTTATGATTTATTTTTATGTACGTCTTTTGTCTCTTAATCAAGTAAAAGTAATTATTTTTACATCGTAGCAAGGTACTTTGATTAAAGTTAAAAACTTTCATATGATTGAAGGAGTATTTGTCAATAATTGAGTAGTTACTTTGGTTAGAATTAATCAAGAAGTTACTTTGGTTAATTAGCTTTTTACTAGATATAAGAGGTAAAAGAATAGACATGGTTAGACATAGTAATATTTAATTGAGAATTTAATTTGGTTAAAGTTACTTTAGTTGTGAGAATGTTGGTCGTCTCTTCCCTCTTGTTTTCAGATCGACAATCCCTTACGTAGTATCCGACCTTACCACAACTAAAACACTTATTTGAGTAACACTCCTTTGCATAATGGCCATATTTGCCACACTTAAAACCTTAAACTTTTGAGTTTCTTGACTGACCTCCTCTCTGCGGACCTCGTCCTCTTCTACACCAATATTGTTGGTCGTATTGTTCTTTCTCTTCTTCTTGTCTTTGACTTTTACCACCAGGAGCGCTTTTTATACTTCCTCGGCATTGAGTGCTCTAAGTATAAGATGTCTTTCTCTCCTTTATGGTTGCCTTAGCATGGAGTTCTTGATCGAAATACTCCTCATTCTTTTTCCTTCTTTGTTACATATGTGCCTTAAGTGACCTGACAAACTCTTCAACCGAAAGCGTTGACAAGTCCTTGGACTCTTCAATTGCGTATACAATATTCTTAAAGTCGTCAGTTAACGACCTTAAGATTTTCTCCACCACTCATCAAGTGGACAACATTTCTCCATCCCCTCCAAGTTGGTTCACCACAGTCTCTACTCGAGAGTTGTACTCAGGCAACTCCTTTGGCCTTTCTCATCCTCATGCTTTGAAGCTCTTCTCTAAGAGTTTGAAGTCTGACTAGTTATACATGATTATCCCCTTTATAAGCCTTCTCCAATATATTCATGCTTCTTTTGAAGATTTAACATTTTCTATCTTTTCAAAACCAGACTCATCGACAACTTGGTACAACACGTACATGGTTACTTTGTCCTTCACTCATGATGCTCTCACGCAACAAGTTGGGCAATCGTTTGCATACTCAAGTTGTCATAGTTGACAATTTTTGTTAACTTAGACAAATGCATACTATTTTCGAGGTTGATCATCTTACTCAAACTCCTAGGCTCTCAAACACTCTTTCTTAAGCACTCTCACACTCACTCAAGCTCTCTAACTCTCATGTCAAATTGTTGACAACAAATCTTTCTAGAATACTCTCTAATATTATGACTTACTTGATGAGTGAAACTTGGAGTTGTATATGCACTATTTATAGGACCTCTTCAACCACATATATTTAATACAACTACTATCAAAATATTATTGTTAAACTTCTAGTCTTAAAAGGCAACTACCGAACTATACTCATTTACCTCACAGAGTTGGTTGTTGGGTGGGTTAATTCAACTTCGCTCTTGAGTTTTAAAAAGAGAGTCTCCAACGACCAGCATGGAGTGGTGGATCAAATATGTCCGTTACAAAATTTATAAACTTTACAGTTCTGCGTTATGTGTTTGATGATGTGCTACGGTAGAGAATCAATCGAGAGAGAAAAAAACTTATGATCTGAGAGATTTTTATGTTGAGATAGAACAGGAACAAATAAATTAAATATATGAATCATTCGAATACTATTCAACAGTATTATAGACTTAAAAAAAACCAAAGTTAACTTACTACTTAAAATAATCTTTTAATTTACAATTGTAAATTATAATTGCTATAATGATCTCAATTCAATTCATATACAACTGTAATCATTGTATAGAACTTTGAAATTGATCCCTCTACTGCAGAGTTTTAGAAACGGTGATTTGAAAGAAATATTTACATTTTTAATTGATTATTTTAATTGAAATTTGAAAAACAATTGTAACACTTTTTATTTTAATTGATTATGACATGTGTTAATCAATTATTTTTACTTGTATTTAATGTGGAAAAACACATTTAATCGGTTATGAAAGATTGTGATGGATTAATATCTTGCGATATGAAATCCTACTTTTTCTGGTTTAATCGATTGTTATGGAAATAATCAATTAACTTGTTTTGAATGCCTAAAAAACAATCACGAAAACTTAATAGATTAACTGCAATTATAATTGATGCAATTACACCAAGACATGCTAACCGTAATTATAAGATTAAATCGTGGAAGAAAAACTTATACGGCAAATTCTAATCAATACAACACATCTAAATCTTAGCGAAGATATGCAATCTTCAAAGTTTCAATAAAGGTATTGAATTCATTAAATACACCTTATTGACATGCCAAAGCAAATTTACAAGAACTTGATGAAACAATAGTCACTTGGGTTATTGGACCATCTTTGCTCCTCATCAACGAGGAGCTCTTTTGGTATAATATTTGATTTGGACAGTAAGATTGAGTGATGAATTCAACGTTGGCTTTGCCTCTACACTTAGACTGGCACTGATCTGACATCTTAAACCACATTTGATGCAACAACCAAGGAAGAGCTTTTGGTTCTTTTCAGCCACTGAAGGTTGGCTAACACATCATTCTCCAAAGTTGATACCCTATCCTTACCCCATAGGTATTTGTAGTTGAAGTCTTTTTTTCATAATTAATACACAAGCACAACTCTAGTTTCAATTTATTATACACTATAACTAAGCAATATTAATGAAAATATTGATGAATGTTACATTTTATAAACTAAAAAATTAAATAAAAATAGCTTATAATGTAATTCCATAGGGTTGGACTGATATGATAGTAAGTCAGCTTGCATTCAAGTAAAACAACGGCCCAATTAGGCGTCTAGTTATGTCAACAACTATCCTCTTTTCATTAGAATCTAAGTAGCAATATGAAGACATTTTTTTTTTTTCAATTCTTATCATTATTTAATAAAAAAAACACTTACATATGAAAACTCTTAAGATATCCTGAATAGTTCATACGGAGTTTTCTTAAAAATAGACTTAAGGAACACTATTAAGTACGTAACATGCACTATTAACAAGATTATCCAAAACATAAAAGTAAAATAACAAAGTAGCTCAGTTTATAATGGCATGCGGTGCACCCAAGAAGGTCTATTTGCGCCGCCGTTGGAGATAAGAGGAGGAATGCTTTGTTCGTTTCTGAAGAAGTTTCGAGGGTCAACCCTTGTCTTCACGCGTGCCAATCTGTTAAAGTTATTACCAAAATACTTAAAGCCCCAAATGCTGGCTTGGCTGAAGCTTGTGTAACCATTGTTATTAACTCCGATGTCAAGGTCTCTATAATTCATATATGCAGCTCTTGGAGACTCTGAAACATAAGGTTTCATATATTTATACACTCTTCTAATCCAATTCATGTACCTTTGAGCTGCCTCATCCCCTTTTTCTTCCCAATACACACCGTATTGAATGTGGAATATGTAGCCCGATCTGTGTGCGAATGGAGTCTCGGATTCTGAAATCTCATCCATCCTTCCTCCATAGGGAGTGAATTGAATGTAAGCATATTTAGCCTCATCTTCATAAAAGAAAGGCCATAACCCTTCTAACCCATCATCTGGAATAGGATCTCTCACATAATCAGATTTTGCTTTGAAAAACAACAAACCGATTAATTGAGTTCTGTTCAGCAAAACATCGGTGGGTTCACCGTCTGCGAATCCAGCCTTCCACAGAATCGATTCTATCCAACTCATCTCAGTGCACTCTTCTCTCACCAAACCCAACTCCGGGAAGCTCTTTTGCATCATCGGAATCAGCTCATCAACACGTCCAAGATACAAGGATATAAACTGCGCTTCTACTGTTGGATTCCCACTTTTACTTGAATTTACCCTTACCATGTTGGCCTTCATGGTTATGCTCTCGTTAAATTTGTTTGCCACACGCTGCCACTTATGAATAATCTCCGTTGCATTTTCTTCCAACGTCCTTGCAACTTGGAATACTGTGACAGTTGATGGAACTGGAACTACTTTTATCTTCCAAGCCACGATGACGCCAAAGCTTGCTCCACCACCACCTCTAATGGCCCAAAATAGATCCTCGCCCATTGTTTCTTTATCAAGGAGATTACCATTGACGTCAACAATCTTAGCATCAATTACATGATCAGCAGCAAGACCGTACTTACGCATCATGTATCCATAGCCACCACCGCTAAAGTGGCCACCAACGCCCACAGGGGGGCATTCACCTGCTGGGAACCCAAGTGTTTTACTTTTCTGGCTAATCCTGTAGTAAAGTTCACCTAGGGTCGCCCCAGCTTCAACCCATGCAGTTCTGTTTTCTATGTCAACTTCGATTCTTCGAAGTTTTATGAGGTCAACGACGACAAATGGTACCCCGGCAACGTACGAAAGACCCTCGTAATCGTGGCCTCCGCTTCGAGTTCGAATTTGAAGGCTATGGCGTTGGGCACAGATTATGGTGGCCTGAATGTGCGAAACGTCAAGTGGTGTGACAATGACCTGGGGTTTTGAGGTTATGTTTAAGAACCTGCGATTTTGAATGGAAACATCTAAGACAGAGGAGTATGAAGAGTTGGTTTGGATGTAAACGACATTGGAGATTGAGTTGGTTATATGGGGATAATTGTAAAGACATTGAACAAACTTTTCATGAGAATCTGCTGTAGAAGGATGAAATGAAAATAGAAGAAGAATGGCAGTAGCAAAGGTAAAACAGGAGCTTAGATACTTCATTTTTATGGATGGATTGTTCTTGATATGAGAAAGAGGAACGCAGAGCCTCTAATTTATAGTAGTATGGACTATATATATATATATATATATATAGAGAGAGAGAGAGAGATAGAGAGAGAGAGAGAGAGAGAGTTCACAGAGTAAAATAAATATTGTTATAACTTTTTCAAAAAACATATTAAAATTGAATATTAATATTAAGCATTATCTAGATGTAGACATAAATAGTGAATGAGTTATTTCATTCTACCTTTGTTGTCAGAATACTTTTTATTTAATTATGTGGTATTTCAAATCATAAAAATTATATATTTTATGTATGTTCAATATTTTTTAGTGTATCAAGGTTTAACATAAAGGGCAATAATAGGATTAGATGATGGTTGACATATATATAATGGAAAAGTTTTGAAAAATTACCTATTGCCAATTGTTTTTTTTTTTGACAAAGTTAATAAAGTTTCTAAAAATAGAATTAACAAACTTAAATTTTTATTTTTTAATTAAAATAAAATAATAAAATAATATTTTTTTTACTTAAATAAGAAAGTTTGTAAAAAACTTTGTCAATCAATAATAGTTCAAAAGTTTTATAAATTTTATGGAGCAACGATAATCAACAAATCTTAATCACGGAAAAGTCTTTTAAGATAACTTTATTGATAATATTGAATGAATTGAATTAAATCATTTCTTAAAATACCAGTTAACTTTTAAATTTATCAAATTCCAAATATTATAATCACATCATAAGTATTTTTAAATTATAAATAAAATGGTGGAGAGAAAAAATCACATGAGATACTTTTTTGATTTAGAGTTCAGTAAAAACGTTGAATAAAAAATTATCACATTCAAAATAAATATTGTTATAAACTTTTTCAAAAACTATATTAAAATTGAATATTATTATTAGATATCTTCTATATGTACAAGTGATATCACCTATTACAAAAATAGGTAGGTAACATGTAAAATCTATAGATAAAATTGATTTATTTATGGAAAAAAATTCGTAAAAAAATTGATTAGTGTTAGAAGAATAACATAATTCACCATCTTTGAATTAAGATGGTTGGATAAATCTTCTAACACTAAAAATTAGTACCACATGAGGAATTGTGTTATTCTTCTAACACTAATAATTAGTATAACTACATGGTGAATTATGTTGTTCTTCAATGTTGCTCTTGTTGATTGTCCTGCACTTGATTTACTTGTTGTTGAGTATTTAGTGGTTGAAACATATTTTGTGTAGCAATTGCTAGTTGAGGCAGGAGACACCGGATGATTGTACCCATACAATTTTGTAAGGTTTGAAACTAGTAAGTTAATTGACAAATTTGATCGGACATTCGATCCTTAATAGTTGTTAGTTGCTCTCGAAATTGAATAATCTCCTTTAAAGGAACTTGATCACTACAACTTACCTATGTCTATTGTAAGTAATTGTCTACACAATCTTCGTGAGGATCAACATGTCCAACCTCATATATTCGTTCCTTAACCTTCCACTTGTCGCCTCTAACCAACGCATGTTCCTCAATTGCTCCTCCTCAATAGGATCTAGAGGAGTGCATTGTGAAACACCAACAAAATTGGCCTTAGAAAACACTTTAGAAGATCTACTTTGAAAATCTTTCCATCAAAATCACTTTGGTAGAAGTGTGTCAATTTGGTACTCGTGGGAAAAAAGTGTCAATTGTGTTTCCACTTTTGAAAAAGTGACTCAATTAGATCCCTTCAGAACAAAAATAATTAACACCGTTAACAACACGTCACATATCAATCTTGGAGAGAAAGAAATTTGATCTAAAAATACTTGAGGGTATAAGCGCTTCTGTTCTTCTTTAACTGAGAGATAAATGATTATGTAAAAGCTCAAATATAATATGCTTAGACAATTAAGAATGGATAATACTAATATCGGTTCAAAGAAGGGATAAAGTGTGTATCCTCTTTCTTTTCCATAGTTGTTTGGGCTTATGCCTTCTTGTTTGTTTATAACTATTTTTTTACTTTTTACAAATACTTCGTCGATAGTAAAACTAGTGTGATTGTAAATTAAAACTATTTAATAAAAATGAATTATAATAAAAATAGCAATATTGATAATTTTAATTTAGTTATTATAATTAATATTTTAGTGTAAAAATATTATTAAAATATTTATTAGCTACCCTTAATATTTATAAAAATATTATAAAATTACTATAATAAAATATTAGGTATAATAAGGACTTTTATTCATTACGCAAATTTTCTACAATAGTAATAGAATAATTATGATAATAATAATAATATTATTATTATAATATTATCGTTAAAAATAATAAATGTTATTATTAAGAATAATATTTTTATTATAAAGTTAACAACATATATGGAAAGGATCAATCTTCTTTCTTTGCTACCCACTGCGAGCAAGAAGCTTAGCCAAAATGAAATGTTTAATTATTAATTTTGTTTTTCCATTATGGTATATTCCCATATTGGTTGGTATGATGTTGGTGTTGGGTTTTGTATTTCTGCCACAAGACAAGTCCCACTAGATGAACTTAATTGTCACTTGTTTCTGTCTTTCTACCTTTTGCAAGCTAGGTTTCTGCGGATGAAAATGTTCCACAATTCCAATATTTTCTTGGTTCTGTTTCACGTTGTTTAGGATAAGAAAAGTTGAATGCTCCTTTTGTTGTGAAAACATGTGGTTCAGAGGAAGTCCTTTGATTTCATTAATCTTCAACAGTTCTTTGGACGTGTTTATGGCAACTATTCTCAGTTTTTCCGTACCATTTCAGAGTTAACACGTGTTTATACCAATAATGTATAGCCTTTGACTGTAGATGAGATGTAATATTCAGGAAGAACTAAAATGCTGATGAGATTCTCCATTTGTTAATATGTTGCACTTTTATTTTATGGATTACTTTTTGTGTCTTACGATTCCGTGGCAGATGATGAAACAGAGAAATGTTTTGTGGTAAACGAGGAGAAACAGTAAATTCCATTAGTTATATATGTGGTCAAATATATACGTATTTGGCAATTTTCGATCAATCGGTTTCATGTTTCAGGTCCATAAATTAGTGTGATTAAGGGTTTTTTTATTAAAATGGTTTAGTTGTTTATACAAACACATATTTAAAAACAAATTATCGATTATGGGCACCGGCGGATCTATAAAAGGGTCATGAACCTTCCCCAATTTTTTAATATTTATAAAATTTAATATATATTTATATTTATATATGTAAAGGAAAAAAAAATTATTGTTTATGTTTATTTTTCAATTTTACTTTTTAAATATTTTTGTAAATTAAAATAATTATTTTATTAATATTATCTTTAAAGTAATTATTTGTTTAATTTAATACTTTATTTTTATTTTTATTGATTTTTTAAACTTAATCATTATAAATGAAAATTAATTACAACAAAATAAAAAAATTATTTATATTTAATTTTACAATTATAATAATAATAAATAATTTTATTATTTTTTATTATCATAAAAAATAATATAATGTTTTTACTAATTTATATAACAATTTTTAAATTATTATTTTGGTTCTTATTTTCGTTCAAAAATATTAAGTTGGTTTTTCGGTTCTTAATTTGATTTTTATTTTTGAAAAAAAAAAATTCAATTTGGTCGTTTATCGTTAAATTTTTTGAATTGAATCAATATTTTTTTTATAAAATTGAAGTTGTGAATAAGGATAATTTATTTTATTGTTATAATTGTTTATTGTTATAATTAGTTGTTATAATTGAATAGAATATTAGTAAATCTTATGAAATACTTATGTTAAAATATTAAAATCTGTGTGAATATGTATGTAAATCAAAAATTAATATCACATAAATCAATTGAGTTTATTAATTTGA
>Ga0209589_1011648_pt1 | contig 12282 bp, 5 predicted proteins | sample CowpeawhiteBW_FD_187525 | JGI IMG/M metagenome (GOLD analysis project Ga0209589, IMG submission 187525) | Root nodule microbial communities of legume samples collected from California USA - Cow pea white BW (SPAdes) (version 2) | ecosystem: Host-associated > Plants > Roots > Nodule | place: USA...
ATATATATATATATATATATATATATATATATATATATATAAAAGTCAAAAAATGGTTTGAAAAATTGGACTCGAATATTCTCACTTTTGTTCTTCCATTTTTCGATCTTTAAATTTAACAAAAAAATATTATACCCTAAATTTTATTTTATTTTTCTTGTCTTTAACTCTTTCGATACATAATAAAAGCATATTTAAATTATGTATCTTAGACACAACAAGAATGTATTTTCATTTTGTATCAAACTTCTTAATACAATGGAAACAAATTTTTTGGGTTATTATTCACGATGAAAAAGTATGTTGTTGTCATCTATGTAACGTCCCATTTAATCAATAACCCTAATTAAAGGGAACGTCGCACAGGATAGCATAGTAACGCGGTCTTGGAACATAAGCATAACTTCTTATAACCCAAGGCACACCATGATGCCCAAAAAGAAACAGGTTATACAATTTAATGAAATCATATAGAAATGTAAAAAGACGGACAAGTACATGGGTCATAACCCTAAAGAAAATCACAATAAGAACATGAAGTCCAGCCCAAGTAGACTATGCAGCGGAATCATCTCTCCCATGTTGACCACGAGTACCTCTCGCATCTGCTCCCATCAATAAATTGATGATCATCACAAAGGTAAAAGAGCAACATACAAAGCAATCAAACAAGCAAAGGGTAAGCTAGAGCCAAAAAGATTTTATCATACAATCAGATATACTTTCACAGTCCGTTATACATACATCATTCAAGCATGTTATGACCTTCCAATCAATACACTAAGACTCGACTTGACTAATCCGAATACATATAATCTGGTCAGATTCAACGGATGCTTGCACTTGTGGTGGATTACCCTGCTCACCCCTGAGCTAAGTGTTACAAGTGTTACAATGAATCAATTCCCTCACACACAAGGTTAGCCCTTAATGAGTTTCAGGCATCTTGCTACTCTCACCACAAGAGTCAGTCCGCTCCAAGTGAGACTAACTGACTCCTTAGAGTGTCAGGATGCAATCCTTACCTTGAATTGTAACATCCCTAAAAGATATTACTTAAATAAATATTTAAGTATATAAAAAGATTTTGGAACGTCACAACTTCATTAATATCCACTGCGAAAGTAAAACAAAAATTTAATGTTCAACGCGACAATCATCTAATAAAAATAAAACTTTAAAGCATAGTAAATCCCTAGCTCTAATTCCCAGCTAGTCCCTCTTTCCATCTCGAGTGTTAGCAACATTACCTGTATCATCAACTGCTCCCGTGTAAAATTACACGATCATCGCCATACACAAACAAAAATGGTGAGCTCAAAAAAATATATATAAAAATCACAGAAATTAAATAATAGAAAACACCCAATCTTATTATCATGATTACATCTTGGTTACATTCTCAACACGCCCCAAGGCTGTTCAACTACTAACATACAACAAGGTTAGTCATGGACTCAGGATTCCTGATGCTTACACGAACCTACCCGCTAGTGGTCCTGCCTCTACGAACCTCCCCGCTCGTAGTCCTACTCTACGGACCTACCCGCCCGTAGTCCAACACATGTGATTCACAAGCTACGTACCTCCCCGCACGCAGCATCTCTCAACTGTGAGCACGGAACATACGAACCTACCTCGCTCGTATCCCCACATGAGAGTAATCGAGTATGAACCTCCCTGCTCATACCATCACATGTTATCCACCATCCATGAACCTACCCGCTCATGGCACAGCATCTCCTGATCCATGTTTCATCAAAGTATACAAACATTACACATAGACTGCACTAAACTCGCTTGGGCTAGAAGCCTTAACTTACGTGACCAGGCTTGTCTCGCTCAAGCTAAGATTCCTGGCCTGAGCTAGCATGCAAACTGGTTTCACGTGCGAAGGCTCGCTTAGGCGAGCTCATCTCGCCAGGGCGAGATCCCTCTTCGCTCAACACAGCAACACTCGCCTAGGCGGCGAGACACCAGAACACACAAGCATCAAACCCGAGTTCTGGCTTGGGCGAGTACCTCTCGCCTGGGCGAGGTACTCTGTCGCTCAAAACCTGGGCTCCTCGCCTAAGCGAGACCCTCGAGCACACCTCACATTTTCACGAATCCTCGCCTAGGCGAGCAGTTCCCGCCTGGGCGAGATGTGCTGACACAAGCCAAAATCTCTTCTCTGCTATTCTCGCCTAGGCAAGCCTTGTTAGCTCGGGCGAGAATAAAGGACCTATTCGCTGTTACCCACACAAAGAAACCAAACCAATTGCCAAAACTTACATTCCATTATGCTAAGTAATCCATCACTGATTGCAAATGTCCATAGCACGAATTATACACCTAATTGATCCCCAATCAAGCGAAATTGAACCACAATCTATGAACAGTACCACAAAACCCCAAAATTTCCATACACTCTCATAAGGGTTTAATTACATTACAACAAAACAATCCAATACCCCAATTTACAGCACAATTATCAATAAATTCACATGGCAAAGTTACACAAATCAGTGCACATTACAGAATACACCCAGTTCTCAACAAACGTAAAAATGCATGGAAAGGAGCTCCCCTAACCTGGAAATCCTTGCTTCTAATGGTTGCTCAGCTTTGGCTTTATGGTACCCACAACCCTTTTCTTTTCTCTCCCAAATAAAAATGCACTTTTACTCACAATTCCCAATCACCTTTTTCCCTCAAGTTCGTGCTCCTTCCCTCTCTCAAAATTTTCAGTCTCCAAAACCCTCTAATTGCCTTGTTTTTACCCTTTTATATAACCCCTAATTGTGACTAATAAAAAGAAAACGAAATTAGACTTAGGAATGGTTTGATTGCTACTCAAGGCCCATTACTTAGTAACTTTTCAGCCCCTCTTGGCTCTGCCCTTTCTACTAGGGTTTTCAATGCCCTTTCACATGCAACCCACAATGATATTTAGCAAAAATAAAGGGATTAATTTCGTTTTAAACAGGATTTGAACACACACCCCTGAAATTCCAAGATCAAAGCATAACCAATTCAACCAAGTCATGTTGGTGTTAATTCCTCAAATTCTATAATTATGTTATCACTAACATAATCCTACATATTAAAATTAGTATAACTCAAAGAACACACAATTAGCATACATAGGACTCGAACCCAAGTCCTCTCACACAATTAAAGTACTCTCAACCACTTGAGCTAGTACTCTTCCATGTCACAACAATTAGCATTAAATGCCATAAAGACTTCTACTACCCACATTTATTAAATAATTATTAATTTAATTATTTAAATTTCTCGGGTCTTACATGAATCCTTACCAAGTTATATAGATGGGGCACCACCATGGACTCCCACTAACAGGGGCCATGGAAATACGTCACGACCACTGAAGCACCACCAGGAAGTCTCACCTAGAGACTCATGGATTTACGTACTGACAACATACTAATCACATTCCAAACAAACAAATAATATTGATCATGCATTTAACACCTCACGCCATCCTTTGTAACCCGTCCTCATTCATATTCCATGTTGATTTCATACCATCCCATTCTTCCCAATTCGGGGATATAAAACTTCACCTCATACCAATACCATGCCATCAATGTAACATTATTGTTCATACCGAATTCATGACCACATATATAACCAACCATTTCATTGAAATCGCATGCCAAGATTTATCCAAGTTCATCATTCACAATCCATGAATCACATCACTCATGCAAATTCATTCATCTCATACTTTATAAATACATACCAAGACATACATTTATCACAAAATAGTATTCATCCCAAATAAATGAGTGCCAACATTTAAGTACTTGCAATTCCATACAATCAAGCACAACCCACAACCATAATTCTTACACCAAGATTTTCAAGAAAATTTATTATCACAAAACCAAAATCATTGCAGTAATGCGTGACACATTTCTCAAGCTACAAATATATAATCGACGATCCAACCGGTCAAACCATAAAATACATGTTATGAACCACATGTCAAAATTTGAGCTCAATCCAACGGTTAATGAGTCAGGAAAGTCAATTTTACTAAAATTGTGCATATCAGAAAAACACACAGTCGCCCAGCTACTGTGCGACGCATCAGAATACGAGAAATAACGTCAAATATCAGAGTTTCATGAATATTTGAACCCCTAACTCAGAAATATACCAAAAACTAACGTTTTCCCCCAATCTTTTCTCATATTTCACAACACATTAATCGCATAAAATAGAAATAACGTGAAACCCTAGCTTCCCTTACCTGAAAAAGGGCTAATATTGGACTTCGACTCTTAAGCCAGCGAAACCAGTAGCTCCAAGAACAGATCTATGAACTGAAATAGTGGCACAACAAAGGAGATTGGATTCACATAGGGGTCCCGACATAAACCACGAAAACAACTTAGAAAGGCTAGGTTTGAGAACTAACCCTAGCAGAGGTTCTGTGGAGAGAAAATGGGTGAGTTAGGGCACTAATTTTTCAGAATGACTTGCAATTGAGGGACCTTGGCTACTTTAGGGGCCTTGGCACCCTATGAGGCAACCCTTTAGGCCCAACATTGTGGCAGCCCTTAACATTAGCGCACTCAATAAAAGTGGGCCTTACATTCTCCCTAACAAGAAAATTTTTGACCTCGAACATTCACCGATGGGATAGAAAGGAAACCGCGTTTCCCTCACGTCCTCCGACAACCACCACCTAGACATGACAAAGTTGATGACTCCAACACCTATAGTCACTGTAAACTTTACCTTTGTACTATGGGATATGTGTCCAACAATGTAAATTGGTTTAGTCACTACACTCAAACTAACTTCGAACTTGCAACCTTAACACTTGAATTGCTCTTTCATACTTGCCCAACTAATTTGTATTTGATATACTGACTCACCCACCATATGCTCTTCCCTACCTCTTGTTGGTTTTTATCAAAGTCTCAGATCACTTTAAGTCTCAAACCAAAGCATGTTCGTTATCACTTCCCGTCATCTTGTTCACCCCTTTATACATCACTCCACTAACTTGATCACTATTGAGTTATGGCCTACTACCTCACCATCAACACCCTTGACCACTTTTATGCATAACGACACTCATAACAATGGTAAAAAAATCCACAACCAAGTCATTCCATTTCCAAATTAAGTTTCCCTCTTTTACAACCACCAAATTCATTTCGGCATCTCACCTTCATTTTTGATCTACTAACTTGTAAACATCCTTTCACAAAAGCCTTAGAACCATGTCTTTCCTTGACTTGGAAATTTTTAGTTTGATTTATAGCTATCAACTCTAAGATACTTCTCAACTAAGATTTTTCTGAATTGCTTGTTCCCCAACCTTGTTGGGAGACTTATTAGTTCTAGTCGGGTGACTAAACTAATGAAATCTCATCACATATTCTCTTTCCACCCCAAACACTTATGTTTCTCAATCAACCCTTACTCTTAACTCGTCAAATCACAGATCTTGAATTCCATTCCCTGGCTAAACATCTACTCTCACTTTATCAACTCCAAGTTGGCATTCTAACTTGAAATCATAACTCAAATCTCCTACTACTCTTGCACAGCTTTCTCTGAGTAACCCCACAATTCTGACTCTAATTGATTCTTTGAACATCTTTAATTGATACTCATAAAAATGACACTTTTGTTGTTCAACAAGAATTGGTTGTCGTAGTAATACTCTAGGTCGTGAGTAAGATAGTTCTTTTCACGCACCTCTTACCCTTCATAAGCATCACTTGTCGTCATCCCGTTGCGCTACTCTGATCAACACACAAAGTCACTTATTTGTTTACTCAAAATGATGTTCCTTTCATGTCTGCCGTGACAAGGAATCAATCATCGCTGAGAAACCTTCCTCTAAAACTTCTATGGAACTTGCAAAATCCTTTTGACTCCCTTGTTTATAGCCTTAACCTCCTATTTTCTCAACATCGCATCCACCCTTTTTAAACCATAGGCCAAAAAGTCTATCCTCCCTTATCCAACGTTTACCCTTGAACAGTCTATCCTCCCACTACCTCTCCTTTAAGATTCACCAAACTCGCAGTCATCCTTGTCGTTATATTTAGTATAAGCCACTACTTCTCCAACATCTCCCTCACTCTATATTTACTTCAAATTCTCAGTAGGAACCATCCAATTAGAAATTATTGGCACAAGTCCTCCTTCAGACACCAATGCAAAAGTGAACGCCATCACACCAAGGTTAAAATTCTAATATTTGCTTCAGAACATGTCTACAAACTCTTCTGCTACCGGGATCCTTTGTGTCTATTATTCACTTTCCTTTGTCAGATGAGTCTGATTCACGTGACACTATGCCCTCCACTATTTAGTTTAATTCGTACTTCATACGTAATCACTAACTTATCCTTTTTTTAATCAAAGAACATCACCTTGTTAGTCGTCTCAGCTCATCGGAACGGGATTGAAAAAATAACCAATTTACCCTTGAGACTATGTCCCAACCTGGCAAAGGAAACAATTCGAATTGGGTTTGAATTTAACACCTCACGCCATCCTTTGTAACCCGTCCTCATTCATATTCCATGTTGATTTCATACCATCCCATTCTTCCCAATTCGTGGATATAAAACTTCACCTCATACCAATACCATGCCATCAATGTAACATTATTGTTCATACCGAATTCATGACCACATATATAACCAACCATTTCATTGAAATCGCATGCCAAGATTTATCCAAGTTCATCATTCACAATCCATGAATCACATCACTCATGCAAATTCATTCATCTCATACTTTATAAATACATACCAAGACATACATATATCACAAAATAGTATTCATCCCAAATAAATGAGTGCCAACATTAAAGTACTTGCAATTCCATACAATCAAGAACAACCCACAACCAAAAACTAACGTTTTCCCCCAATCTTTTCTCAAATTTCACAACACATTAATCGCATAAAATAGAAATAACGTGAAACCCTAGCGGAGGTTCTGTGGAGACAGAGGTTGAGCTCACTTGAACTTAGGTAGATCTACAAACCCTAGCGGAGGTTCTGTGGAGAGAAAATGGGTGAGTTAGGGCACTGATTTTTCAGAATGACTTGCAATTGAGGGACCTTAGCTGCTTTAGGGGCCTTGACACCCTATGGGCCAACCCTTTAGGCCCAACCCTTTAGGCCCAACAGTGTGGCATCCTTTAACATTAGGGCACTCAATAAAAGTGGGCCTTACAATCTATGCTCAAAGAACATATCTAGTTAAAGATATATATGAAAAGAAAATAACAAACAAAAGAATGGGGTGCAAATAGGAAAGAGTTAGTAGGAATAATAAAGCTTTCAACTGAATTATAATAGGCCCGTCGATTAAGCTAGCCATATAGGCCGTAGATAAACATTTGACAAATTTAAGTTCATAATTTTAAGAAATGTTCACAGTCAAAATATTTAAAATAACTTTTGTTTAGCTATTTGATACAAAATAGACAGATATAAGCACAGTCTTTGTCTATTAAAATTCAAAAAAACCAATCCCATAATTAAATAATAAATGACTTAACTTTTATCTGTAAGAATATTTAGGCATATTAAAGCAACATAAGAATTGTAGTACATAGATGTTATCAGGTGTAAAACCCACTTATTTTCTGCCCTAAAAGTTAAAGGGCCTAGTCCCATCTGTTAGGCCTAAGGGCCAGCCCATAGGGTGCCTCAATCCGTTTTCCATACCTAAACCTCTCATTCTGCCCCATTTTGCAAGACAACCCCTTCTCCTCACACACTCTTCCCTCTTTTCAGATCTCTGCTAGGGTTTGGCCCCATTCTTTGCCAAGCTAGCTCAACACCATCTCTATTCCATGTAAGTTGGTTCTCGACTCATACTTTCCATTCTCTAGTTGATTTTCGTGGTTCCAACCAGGGTTCTCTTAGTGATCTTGTTTTTGGTTCTGGTGCTAGTATTTTCAGCTCACAAAGCTGTTCCCGGAGTTGTGGTGCTCATTGCGGGTGTTTACCGTTGTTTGCTAGCATCTTTCCAGGTAAGGGAAGCTAGGGTTCTACCATTTTCAAGTTGTTTGATGTTTCTATATTGTGTTATCTGCTATTGGAATATTGGGTATTCTTTAATGCTTGTATGGTGATGATTGACAGTATGGAAAATGCTCCGGTGTGAATCTGGTCGCGACGACATGCATGAGAGCAGGTGAGTCCTATTGGACTCGCCCAAGCGAGCGGGTTGGTCACTCAAAACGAAAGCTCTACTTAAGCGAGGAGCTGTCGCCTGAGCAAGAATAGTAGTAGCTCACCCTCTCTCTATTTCGAGGGCTCGCTTATGCGAAAGCCGCTAGCCTTAGCGAGAAGAGTCTCGCCTGAGCGAGCTGGTCTAGCTTGAGCGAGACCTCGACATGCCCTATGTTCGTAGTCTCGCCCAGGCGAGGGTTGGTGGCTTGAGTGAGGGATCTCTCTCGCTTGAGCTAGAGTCCTTTAGCCTGAGCTAGAACTGGGCAGGACGTGATTTAGTGTGGTTTCTTCTCTATGATTGATTGTTGGTCACATGATTGATTGGATTACCCTATTTAAAGTATGAAGGGTGTGAATATGCATGTATTATATGATTTATGGACTGGAATTGATGAGTTTGGGCGACTTGGTCTCTCGTTTAGGCAAGAGTGGCTCGCCCAAGCTAGATAGCTACGTGCCCTGTGTATTCTGAGCGTGAAACCTCATCCAGGCGAGGAGTTTTGTAAGTTTGAGCGAACTAGAGTCTCGCTCAGGCAAGAAGGTCTCGCCTAAGCGAGATATCGTGACCAATTTTAATGTGTTGCTTGCATTGTAGCTTAGGCGAGGAAGAGTTGTGAGTTTTGGGCGAGAGATGACCTCGCCTAGGTGAACAGACCTCGCCTAAGCGAGATATCGTGGTGAGACAAATGCCCTCGCTTGGGCGAACAAGCATGGCTTAGGTGAGAATGGCGAGGGGCCATGTTCTTATACACTGTTTAGACTGCTTGCTTGGTATTTCCTAGGCTTAGGAAATTATTTGTATGTGGTTGTGGTGTTGGGCTTGAAGGACTAAGTCCAATAGGGGTCTGGGATATGCTTGATGGTAGGGACGCATGATGGGCATGGAACTGTGTAGTTCTCGTCGGTTGCTAAGTGGCGAGGAGTCCTTAGTATGGTGATTACATGCGTCAGCCACACGATGGGCAAGGAACTATTATGTTCCCGTCGGCTGCTATTGGGCGAGGAGTCAATAGTATGGTGATTGCGTGCGTGCCAGGGTCTGAGCGGGAGAGGCTTGGATGTTTTACTACAGACGAGGAGTCTGTAGGGCTAGACTATGAGCAGGATAGGCTCATGGGGTTAGACCACGAATGGGTTAGTTTCGTGGGAGCACAGTGAAGTCGCAGGACCTAGTTCATACATATGACTCATAAAGGACTATGAGATCAGGGAATGGGTAATTTGAAAATAATGAAATACTTTAGTGATGTGATGTTTTCGTTGGGGATGGTTGGCATATTTATTTCATGTATATATATTTATATATTGTGCATAGCTCACCCTATCTGTGTGTGTGTGGCGATGATCGGATAACTTGTTATCCGGGAGCAGATGATTTGACAGGTGAGCCAGGAGATGCTTAGAGACGGAGTTTAGGGGCTATCTGGGCTTTTGAAAGGATTTTCATTTTTAGACTTTTTATGTTATTTTTAAAGTTTTAAATTTCCCGCGGTTTTGGGAAATGGACTTATATAAATGTGATTTTATTTTCTTATTTTTATTTTACTAATTAAAACTCGTAATATCCTATCGGGATGTTACAGTAATTCCACGAAGGTTTCGTGTTGGTGCTTCATTGGTCAGGACATAATTCCACGAGGGTTTCGTGGTGGTACCTCATTGGTCAGGACGTAATTCCACGAAGGTTTCGTGGTGGTGCCTCATTGGTCAGAACATAATTCCACGAAGGCTTCGTGGTGGTGCCTTATTGGTCAAGACGTAATTCCACGAAGGTTTCATGGTGGTGCCTCATTGGTCAAGACGTAATTTCACGAAGGTTTCATGGTGGTGCCTCATTAGTCAGGACGTAATTCCACGAAGGTTTCGTGATGGTGCCTCAATGGTCAAGATGTAATTCCACGAGGGTTTTGTGGTGGTGCCTCATTGGTCAGGACATAATTCCACAAAGATCTCATAGTGGTGCCTCATGGTTAGGACTTAATTCCATGGCCCTCTTGGTGGGAGCTCATGGTGGTGCCTCAGTATGTATGTATCCGGATAATTGAGTCTTAGAGTCTTGCTTGTTTGCTATGACATGTTGGAATGATTGATTTGCATTCTTAACTTTTAAACTGCATGCTTAATTGTATGATGAAACCTTTTTACTCTAGCTTACCCCTTTCTGTTTGCTTGTGTTTGTCTTGTGTATGGTTTTACCTTTTTGCAATGATCATCAATTTATTGATGTGAGCAGATATGGAAACCTTTGGTGATCGCAGTGACAATGGGGATGATGCAGCGTAGGGGTCGTGTGTGGACGTTGAGCTAACTATTGAGCTCATGTTTGGAGGACTTGTGTAGTCTTATAATCCCTTGCGTATGAGCAAGTTATTTTAGATAACGGTGAACCCTAAATTGGTTCTGATATCATGTAGCACCTTTGTTTTTTCTTCTGGTATATTTGGGATGACTATAGTATCCTTTATACTTTAAGTCTCGTACCCTTGGATATTATAATGTGTACAATGTTGTATTTGAATAGATTTATCTATTAAAATGGGACGTTACATCAGGAACGAGAAATCATGCTAGAATTCAATAAAAATTGATTTTTCAAAGTGCCTTTTACTGAAATTAAGTAGTGAATAAAAAAAATTAGGTAACTCTTCCAAAAAAAAGTATGAATGATGATGCTACTGATTTAATATTTTGATATTGTTTAGTCCTTGCAATTTGATGATTAGATGGTTATAGAGCACTCAAATATGAATATAGATATATCTAAAAGTTGCTCACATTTATACGAAAGGCAACAAATGTGCTAATAATTTACCTAGTTTTGGATTGTTAATAGGTAGAATTTTACTTGATTTATTATTTTGCCATCGGTAACTAGTTTATATCTTTTATAAAATATGTTTAGCCTCTAGAGTTTAGATTCGGTTAATTTGTTCATCTAGAGTTTATATTTGGTTTGGTTAGTCATATATGTGTATGGTCTTGAGGTTTCAATTTAATTAGGATGTCAAGATTTCATAATGATATCATAAGTGAGTTCTAATTAATAAAATGTTAAATTACTCTTTTGATCCTTCTATTTGTCAAGTAATGTTAATTTGGTATTCAAGTTTTTTTATGTCTTAATTTTGTTAAAAATATTCAAATTGGTCTTTGCCGTTAGTTTGACTAAACGGTGATAAAGTCAATGCCACATGTCAATTACTAGTTTTTTTGAATTTTCTAATTTTTTTTACATGTCAATTACTAATTTGTTTTTTGAATTCAAGTTTTATTTTTTACACGTGTCACTTTACAATTGTGCCACTTGTCAAAATGATTCAATTTGGTCCCTATATTTGTTTTTAGTTTCAATTTAGTCCCAATTTTTTTGTAAAAATGAAGCAATATTGTCCCTCCTTAAATTGACACTCAATTTACTTTTTGTATAAATCTTATGATGATATTCTTACTAAAATTGACATTTTTATTAAATATTTGTAGAAATATTTTAAATTAACTTTAAATTCTATACAAAACATTAAATTTTGGTTTTGTTTTGAACTTGAAATTTAATTCCTAAACTTATGTATGACAAGTCATTTGATTTTTAATCTTCACTAAGTTTGTATAATATGGTACACTTGATGCCTTTATATATAATAACAAAATTGTTAATTGTTGAAATTAAGTTTGGGGTTAACTTTGTTTAATAATAAAACTAAAAAAAGCTTGTTTAAAAATATTTCTACACATATTTAATAAAAATGTTAATTTTAATAAGAATATCATCATAAGATTTATACAAAAAGTAAATTGATTCTCAATTTAAGAAGGGATAATATTGCTTCATTTTTACAAAAATTGGGACTAAATTGAAATTAAAAACAAATATAGGAACCAAAAGAAATTAAAAAAAAATATAGGAACCAAAAGAAATTAAAGAAAAAATAAAAAAAAAAACAGAAATTGACATGTGGCGTTGACTTTAACACCCTTTGGTCAAAATTAACGGCAATGACCAAATTGAATCATTTTTAAATAAAAACAAGGACCAAATTGAGACAAAAAAAAATTG
>Ga0209589_1011649_pt1 | contig 12282 bp, 5 predicted proteins | sample CowpeawhiteBW_FD_187525 | JGI IMG/M metagenome (GOLD analysis project Ga0209589, IMG submission 187525) | Root nodule microbial communities of legume samples collected from California USA - Cow pea white BW (SPAdes) (version 2) | ecosystem: Host-associated > Plants > Roots > Nodule | place: USA...
TTTAAAATATGAGTAGTGGACTACAGTACCACTCTCTTCCTCTCCTATTTATAATGAAGCAAGCACGTACATATGAAAAGATATGAAAAGACTACTCTAAGATACTAGGCATGATTAGATGCAACAGTAGATATGGCAGTAGGTAGTTTCCCACACTCAACCCCCTACACATAGGGTTAATGATACAATAGGTATAGGTAATAATTCTAACAGTAATAACATGACAAATTTTAGGATGCGAAATGGAAGTAAATAAGAAAGCATTATCATAAATATAATCAGAAGTACCTAAGTCAATTATCCATGAACTTTGACATTCCAAGGTTTGAGAGATGCAAGCTATTGACAAACTAGTGAAAGATCGTGCTTGGTTCTCGGACTTCAAACTGAGATATTCTTGATATTCTTCATAAAAAAAATGCGGTTCAACCTTAATAGATTGGAAGATCTTTGTTGTCTTGCTAGGAAAACCATGCTAGGATAAGCATTTATCTTGAGTGTGGCCAATTCTCTTACAAAAAGAACATTGAGGAAATTTGTATCCACTTCGAGAAAAGGAAGAAATATTTAAGAAAGAATTCACCAACAATCAGAACTACGGCAACAATCTACACTCCCAAGCCAATGCCAACTACAAAAGATGGAAAATAGTAGGGGACAAAGAGTATGAGAGAGAGGAGAGAGGAGCCTCTCAACCAAAGCTGAAACTAGAGAAACAAGAGCAAGGAGGTCCGACAAGCCTTGTGAAGAAGACATGGAGTTGTTTCGGTGACAAAAAGGTTGGACAGCAGACATGGCTGCCAACCAGCAATGGCTGGCAAACTATGGAAGACTAATGTGATTGGCAATGGCTGGCAAACTATGGAAGACTAATGTGATTGGCAATGGCTGACGACTTAAGACTGAAAATATGAGCAAAAGAACTTATCAATAAATCACATCCAAAATTATTTATTCATTTAGATTGTTGCTGCCATAGAACTATTTGAAGCGATTAGTATTTGGGGGTTTGAATTTATCATAGAGATACATCTGATAATTATATTAGAATAAAGTTAAAAACGCCTAATTATAATTTTAACTTGCACCACACGTGTGTGGGAGACACACAAAAGGTTCGCCCACAGGGGTATAGCTCTGCCCACGAGAGTATGGAAGATGCACTTAATCAGAAATTGCATGAGATCCTTCTACAACCTCATTTAAGCATTTTTCTTTTTGTATTCAATTACAAAAAGTGGGTATGAAAGTTGTAACTTGGATCTAAGCTAACTAATGGTGATGGTATCACTTAAAATAATATTGAGGAACTCAAGCAATCATTGTTTCAGTGAGCAAAGATCAAGTTTTTAGGACTAGCGAAAAAGTTTATATTCTCATTTGAGGCATAGTAAACAATTGAACTACACCTTGAGATCAACAGCAAAGAACAAAATTCTAAATTTCAAAAAGCTGTTACTATATCACTGCCAGACCATAGTAAGTAAGAACTAGTTTGCTTCTATTTGTTAATACCAACCAACTTCAAGCTAAAGTTTGTTCCATCCGTTACTGAAAATCTGATTACAAACAACTATGTTTCTTTTAAGACAGATAATAAAATAAAAACAGAATGTCTACAAACTGAAAATTAAATAATACTCCTGATAGTAAAACTACACCAAAATGGATTCATAAAAGAACTCACTGGATCAGTTGCAGCAGGTATTCCAAGTCCAGACTGCTTATTTGCTATCATCAAGATAACATTTTCGCGCTGGTTCCTTACATTGTCTTTCTGCATGTGCAAAAATTAAGATATAACCCAGACCATTCAACACTTGCAGCAAAGCAAAACATCTAATCAGAGAAAACTAATAATAAAAGAAGTAGCTTAATCATAACCATGAGTGTCCGTTTTCCCCTATTATTCTAAGAATTGAGATTCAGATGCTAAAAGAAATTTCTTGTGTATAAATTCACTCAACAGATCTCAATTTATATAGAACAAATCTATCTCAATTGAAGAGTTTGTTAAAATGTGATATTTCTAAAGAGTTTCTCATAATTACTATAGAAATATAGACAATTTTTTAACCTAACAATACTATGTACAACAAGGATCCTTTATTAGGTGATCATGATACCCCTAGCCTTGAAACCACAGATTCATTAAAGCAAACCAAGACAGGAATTTTTTTCCATTGAGCTTCTCCGGTGTTATGGTAGATATCCATGTAGCTAAAATACAAGACCAGAAGAGGGAGTCATATTGACTCTAATGAGGGACAATGAGCTCATAAAGGGAAGAGCATAAGCCCCCTGTTCTAGAAGATGGTAAGGGTACGACCAGGGACAAGGGGCAGACAGCCTCTTTTGAAGAAATAAATGCAGGACATGACAATATTACCCTTTGTCATAATACTATCATAGACACTGACAATGTAAGTGTGCGTATTATTTTTCAGTTTACTAAATCTAAAAATACAGGGTCTGTTTGGGAAGCTATGAAATTAGATTATTTCAATAGTTGATTAAATGCATAACAGATTATTGTTATAATAAACTATAATAAGAATTAGTTTTTGATGTGGGTAAGTTTTGCTAAAAATGGTTTTCAAATAATTAACTTTGTTTTGGATGCAACAAAAAGCCAGCTTTTACATGAAAAAATAGTATGGGTGACGCTGATGATGGGAGAAACTGTTGAATAATAATTGTAAGCAATAAATTCAGATTCAAGAAAACAATTTTTTTTTCAAGAAAAATTTTTTTTCAGGAAAAAAATAAGCTTATACAAAATTTCATATTTGTGCCTCAAAAAATCTAGCTTACTTTTAAAACGGCTTATTTTCAATCAAACAGCTGAAATTGATGGGAAAAGCATTCTCAAACATGCTCCAAGTGTAAAGCAGCCAGTAGACCATGCAAATTAATCTTAGCTAGTAAAACAGAGCTTAAGTGCGAAAAGAGACATGTAATTTCCAATAGAGATGAACAATGTCAGTAAGAGGGCTATTTGGAAATGGAACAGGTAGAAGTCCTATGTTTAGTGTAAGAAAATCCCCTCCTGTTATTTAGTAGTAGCAAATATTCATCTTTTGCTAATTATTGATGTAAAATATTGGGAATGGGAACCACCATTTTGTATCAGTAATAAAACTTTAAAAAAAAATGATCAATCCAGCAGGAACATTGAAAGTGATCTGTTAGTTACCATGCAATTAGCCATGATACACAGCCATAATAAACAGAATTAAAAATTCCCACTAATCATTACAAACCTGAAAACCAAACACAAATTCTAGAAGATCGAACATATCTGCATCCCTTTGTCCAGATACTTTAAATCCAGCAGGAAGTCTAGGGAACTGATCAGTATACCTAATTGCAGATATTGCTGCTTTAACCTGATATTGAGAACCAAACCTCAGCTTTAGAAACTACCACAAAAAGTACATGAATTAAAGGGTATTACAGAAATCATGCAGCAACCATAAATGGATGTGTCAATGTCAGCAACTCCTAGTTATTGTCAATACAGTGAACGGGTCAAGTACAAGCTACTTGAATGAAAGAAAGAGAGGACACAGAAGTCTTATAAAGCATTCAACTTACTTCAGGGAAAATTCTGATAGGATTGGTTAACGACGGTGCTTCCAGAGGAATAATATTGTATGGTGTAAGCTCTCCAGATAATGTCACACTTGACTTCTTTAATTTTCTCAACTAAGAAAACAAGAGACAAATATGATGAGTTAATTACAAATCATAATCAGTTAATAAAAAATAAGTTCACTAAGAAGTTTTGCCATGTTCAAATAGAATTTTAAAAGAACCAGATGACAACATTAAGTAAAAAGATTTCTATATTCCTATTTTAGATGTCAATTAGCAATACAAAAAAGAACGACAACTAGTGGCTTATAAATTTGAAAGCAACCAAATTAATCATCAAAATAAAATGAATAATTGAAGCATCCAATGCATAATCAGTAAAGTTAATTTGCTTTATGATAGACATCTTAACACAAAAGGAGTACCTCCTCCATTATGAGTCCTCCAACTCCGCTGGGATCAGCATCCTTACTAAGTGCCTCCAGGACCTCCACTAAAGCCCGTAGTGTAGCAATGATCTTTCTCATTTCTGATGATCTAAGCTTCAACCTACAGTATTAAAACATTTCACACAAAAGAAAAAATACAACATAGATAAATATATATATATATAGGTTTTTAATCAACAAAATCTAAAAAGTAAATAAGAAAGACTTTCTTCATATTTTAAGAATTTTAGTTAGGAGAGGAGAGCAGCCAACAACAGTTTCACTACCGCACAAATTATGTATAAGTATAATTACTCACATATAAGACATAAGAAAAGAAAACTGACAGTCTATCTGCTGTCTTAGCAGTTCAACATTACTATTAGTTTTTGCATATTAACACATTGTATTATTTTTCACCACCTTCAACACAATGACTTCTTAGCCACAGAAACCTTCTGTTGCCTTTTAATCACCTATCTGGAAAAGAAAAATAAACCAAGCCTTGAACCAAAATGAATAAACCAAGACTTGAATTCTGATTGACATATACAAGCAACTCTACAGAACAAACAAGTTGGTAATTTTATCCGTTGAGAAAATTTAAGGCAATAATTGCAAATAAGCATCGAGCTTTATCAACGCAGCGTAAACAGGAAATAACCTCCTTCTATTTTACTGAAGAAATAAACTATATATTTGTAAGTTAAATTAAAAATAAAAAATAAAAAAATTATGGGTTGGACATACTCTCCCAGTGAGGAGCTAAAAGTTCCAGATTCTTGCAATCTCTGTTCTTCTCGTTGGATGTCATCCACTCTATGACGTTGCTTGTAGTGAAGATAAAACTTCCAAAGGTTTTCCATGTCACGATTGCGATCAATCCGAACCCCATCCTTCTTAGCAAGTTTTTGCTAAAGAAGATAGCAAAACGAAAATAATAATTAAGTGAGCTGATAATACCTTTAAATTCAGACAAATAAGAAAATATAAAAAAATCAATTGAAGAAAAAGGTAATGTATCACCGAAAATACACCGATCGTGACCAATACCTTGATTACAGACATTAAACCGGTCTTGAATTGTAAAACTCCCCTACCATCACTGTTGGGATCCAGATTTTGAGCCATACTATATGCCTGCTCGCACACTGAAGATCAAAAGTAAGAGGTCATAATGATGCATATCACAAAAGGAACACTATCAGCTGATTCAAGCTGAACCGATATTAATCTATTATTTATCACGCAACAAATTATGATATCTTTCTTCGTATTTCACATGACAGACACATGAACTCTTAAAATGTGAATTTAGACCTAACTGAACCCTGCAAAGCCAATTTGTAAGTTGAGGATTGTCTCCACTGATATCTCTTTTCAAGCTATATCTCTAACCAATATGGGACTCAAGTTTTCACAATATACCCTTTCACGTCCAGCACTATTGAGTTTGGTACGTGGATAATATGGTGGGTGACCCTTTTAATGGATCTAATACAAACTTTGATACCATCTTAGAATGTGAACTTAGGCATAATTCAACACCACAAAACCAACCTTTTAGGCTCTATCTCTAGGAAATATCATACTTGGCTTTTTCCCAATATGAACATTGAGAAGCTCAAAAAGTAATATGGTTTACGTAAAATTTTAACCAATACATGAGAAATATCAGCAATTTAAGTAGAAACTTTAAAGACAATACTTGAGCTAAGAGAATGTAATAGAAGACACATACACTACACACATGTTTATATTGTGGAGTGGTTAACTAAATTTAAATTTAACGTGATCAAGTGATATTATATTTCCTCCCTGGGCTGAAAGAATGCAAATCTTAGGCTTTGAAACCAATCATACTTTCTCTCAGGCTGCTACTACTGCGTCAATTTGGTCTTTTCTCACCATGACTAATATTTAATGATGGCTTCTTCATCACCTTGAAAGAAAAAAATGTCTTCTTACGAGGTGATTAACATCAGGCAACTACTCTTGTAATCATGATGGTACCAACTACGTAAGGTAACTGGAAAAAATAAAATATAATGTGGTCTGACTACGACACACAATTCAGCATACTCTCTGATTTCAAATACATAAAACTCAAGGTCTTAATCCTGCATAATAGACAATTTTGAAAGACAAGAAAAGCACAAGCTACGACAAGTCCATAATAAGAGGTACACCACCCAATATAAAGAGAAAAAATGAAGGCAACTCCAAAGAACATACATAAAAGACGATGTGAAATATTGCAATGTGTTTATAAATTAGACCAACAAACCCCTACCCTTTGTATTCCAGTGAGCTTAGCCTAATCCATGATTGTCAATCTAGCTCCTAATTGACGTTGAATATCCACTAACCAATCAAAAAAGTTCAAATGTAGCGAAACTAAGATCTAGTCACCTACTTTGTCCACTTCAACTTTCCCACTTCTAGAACAGAAAATTCCCATTACAGGACAACATGCGTATCAGGCACTCAGTCCTCCTTCCATCCTTTTAGCTCATAAAATCCCCCTTCCATTTTCATATCCACTTAATTCATCTCACACACAATATCAAACCATGTTCACTTCCGCACTAAACATGACTATCACGACCACCATTTACCTCGTCTAAAAATGACCCTGCCTTCACAAATACTTCACTTCAGCCACCACTAAATTCAAATTCCCGCTACAAACAAGTTTCACTCACTCCTTAATACTACCAGTTCCGCAAATTAAAAATAAATAAATTAAATAAACAAGCTTAACTTCTAGAAGAGACTCACTCACTCCCCTTACACATAAAACTAACTCCAAGAAACACTATAACGCACGAGCAGATCTCATGTTCACAGACAACGTTAACGCACGCAGCATAGAAACTTTAAACACGCAAACAGATTCCAATTGAGCAAGTTGAAACACTTACAGATCCTAGCAACGTTAGGATCCTCCGATTGAATTTCATCGGCGGCCTGCAAGATCAAATCAATATTGGTAGTTTGAGCGAGCGACGGAGGAACCGCGCCGGCGATTCCACTGGGGACTCTGGCGTGTCCTTGGCCTGCATTCCTTAGCTGCTCCCTCTTCAGTGTCGCTCGAACCAGCTTCTCCCAGTTCTCGCGAGCCCTAACCATGGCGGCGGCGGATTCGCCTGCTCTCTACGAACTCGAACTTCACTGTGTGCTGCGTGCAAGCGCGTTTCCGGAAACAAACGAGGGTTTAGAAACTATATTGCTCAAGGTTTTGTTGCAACGAGAACTTAACTAGTAAGGTTCGCTTCAGAACAGACGCGGATCGAGGGCAATGGCAACGTAACAAGTGCGTAGTTGGCTTTTCCGTTCTTTTTCCTTTTTACTTTTTTGCTCTCGTCCTTTGCTTGTCGTTTTCCGTGTTTTGAAATTTTGAGAATGGATTGAACAAGTATATACTCAAACGCGGAATATTTTTACGCTGCCCTTTTTCTTTTGATGTCTCTTTTGTCCAAAAACGACTGATTCTTTTCCTTCTGCTCACCATAACGGATTTCTTAATGAGTATATAAATATTTTAATCCTGCATTTAAATTTCAGTAGTTTTTCTTTTTAATTAATTTAACACCACATTTGATAATGGTTAATTTAAGAGAAATAATAATTTGCTTAACGGTTTGTTCAAAGAATTAATTGAGTATTAGTTATGTTTTAAAATAAATTAAATTAACTTTTTCGTACGTAGTTGTTAGTATGCGTCCATGTTTAAATCTTTGGTTGAAGACTTCTGATCAACCTTTGAAATTTATTGTTTAGGTCCACTTGGGAAAGAAATGAAATGTGAGAGAAAAAAATAAATAAATAGACGTGAGTTATTAGTGAGAATAAATATTGTTTTAATTAACGAAAAAAAATAAAGGGTGCAGATATTTTTTTATCCATTTGTTTGGTTGGATATAAATATTAAAAGAAATAATATATTTAATGAAAGTAAATTTTTGTCATTATAATAACAGTAAACATTTACAATAATATTTAACTATCTATTTTTAAGTATTTTGAGAATTTGTGTTAGTTATTCTCTTCTTTTTCTTATTATCTCTTTTACATATAATATATTACTTCTATCTAACACGTTTAAATGTCTATTTAAAAATTTTCTATATAATAAAATTTTATTATTTTTTTAACATGTATTTAGTCCTAAATGTAACACCTCATTTAAATAATAACCTTAATTAAATGAAATGTCTCACAGAATAATATAAGAAGCAAAGTCATAGAATATAAACGCTACTCCTTACAGTTTTTCCCATAATACTTAGAAGGAGACTAAGGCACACCACGATGCCAATAACGAGTCAAAGAAAACAATTTAACAGTATAAAAGTATATGTTCTAAGAGCAAGGAAATACATGGGCTATAGCTCTAAAAAAGAATTCATAAAAGGTGGGATCTGGCCCCAAACGAACTAGGCAGCGAAATCTTCATTATCATGTTGACCATGAGGAGTTCTCGTATATGCTCACATCAATAAATTGATGATCATCGCAAAAAGAGAAAACCACACATAGAACACACAAACAAGCAGAAAAGGGTAAGCTAGAGTATAAAACGATTTATCATGCTATTTCATACAATTTTATAGCCAAAGATACATACATCAACCAAACATGTGAGGACTCGCAAACCAGACACTAAGACTCAAGACACGACTTATCCGGATGCATATAATTAGTTGGATTCACCGGATGCTTGCACTTGTGGTGGCCTCTACGGCTCTGGAGAGCCAATTGCCAATGGGTTTCACCCTACCACTCACAAGGTTAGCCTTCAAACATCTAAGGTCATTATCCTGCCAAAGACTAGGGTCTCCTACTACTCACACCACTTGAGTCAGTACACTCTGTGAGACTAACTGACTCTTTAAAGTGTTAGGATGCAATCCTTACTTGAATCCTTACTAAATTATATAATGAGGCACCACCACGAACTTCGTGGAATTACGTCCTAAGTATGAGGCACCACCATGAGCTCCCACTAATAGGGGTCATGGAATTACGTCCTGACCATGAAGCACCACCACGCAACCATCGTGAAATTACGTCCTGACCAATGAGGCACCACCATGAGATCTCACATAGAGTCATAGAATTGCGTCCTGACCAATGAGGCACCACCACGCAACCATCATGGAATTATGTCCTGATCACACCAAAATCATGTTTCTCCAACCAACATAAAGTCATTATACATACTAATTCCATATCACATTTATAACCATCCATCCTTTCATGTTTCATGCCAAGATCATACCAAACGCATTAATCCAGTCCATAACATTAGAGATTTCACGCATATTTGCATACTTCATACTTTAAATAGAGCAAACTAGCCAAATCATACAATTCATAACAATCATGCGAGAAAACAGTGTGGTCTGCGTCAAGTCTCGCTCAAGCCAGAAACCCTCGCTTAGGCAAGAGGAGTGCTCTCGCTCAAGCTGCAGGCTCTCACTTAGGCAGGACTGTGAACAAAGGTCCTGAGGGTTTCACGAATTCTCGCTTAGGCAAGGTCATCTCGCTTGAGCGAGATGGTTTTTCGCGCAAAACTCAATTTTCCGCCTGAGCGGGTACTCAAGCGAAAACCCCTGGGCGAGTTTCTGCCACTCTCGCCTAGGCGAGACGAGCTCGCTTGGGCGAAAATAGCATTTCTCCCTCACTGTTCTACACCTGCAAAACTCGAGATTCATCCAAACAGCAAACCATGCACATTCATTCCATCGTGGACATCACACAAGCACTAGAAATGTAAAACATAACCAAAAAAATAGTTGGATTAGATTTAAAATACGAAACCCTAGCTTTCCTTACCTGGAAAGAGCTAGCAAAAGAGTTCGACACCAAACAGCAGAGCATAACAGCTCTAGGAATAGATTAATGAGTTGAAAAATAGCAGAACAGAACAGAAACAAGGTCATTGAGATAAGCCTCAAGGGAAACACAAAAATACGACTAGAGAAGAACTAGTATAAGCTGATAGACAACTTACGTGGAGTCGAAACTGGTTGAGTCAACTTGAGTATGAGTGAGCTCCAAACCCTAGCAGAGCTTTTGAGGAGAGAAAAAAGAGAGTAAGCAAGGTACTGTTTTTGCAAAGTGACAAAAATGAGGGGGGTTAGACTGCTTTAAGGGCTTTGGACACCCCATGGGCCAATCCTATGCCCAACTGATTGGGACATCCTTTAAACATTAGGGTCGAAATATAAGTGGACCTTACACTAAACTTTGATGTGAAATTGCAATTTGTCATGTTCCAAAGTTTGATATAATTTGGTTCAGAAATTAAAAAAAAATAAATAGTTATAGTCAATGGCGGATCTTCAGCCAATATTTTGGAAGTGTCTAAATTTTGGTTGAATTAGTCTTGTGGTCCATTTTTTCGTATAAAAATGTCAAGTTGGTCATGTAATGTTTTTTAGTTTCAATTTGGTTGTAATTTTTTAAAAATTGATGCAATTTAAGTTTTTCGTTAAATTTCTTAAAACGGTGCAAGAATTTTTCACCAAAATTGACACGAAGAATATGTCAATTACACCAACAAAATAAATCATCCTTATTCACAACTTCAATCTCGATGAAAAAACCTTTGTCCGATTTAAAAAATTTAATGAAATAAAAATGATAATATTAAATAAGTAGTCACTTAAAAGATAATATTAATAAGTCAACTAAGGTCAAAGTCAATTCAACATAAGTCAACTTAGAAAAAAAATAAAAAGAAAAAGAAATGGAAAATAAAGATAGGAAAGAAGGGTTAGAGGTCTCCCTTGTAGTCATACTTCTAGTCACTCTCCTTTGAAGGTTCTTTATTGTTTCATTGTGCGTTTCAGGGTGAGTCATGAGCTTATCATTTCAGCTCAAATGTGTGTGTATGTGTGTGTGTGTGTGTATGACTAAGCTTTTGTTATAACATAGCTCCCCCAAAGTTTTCTCATTTTATTTTTTATATATATTTTAAAATTATATTTATATATTATTATATTATTTATATTATGTTTAGAAAATTTTGCTTAAAACTTGAAAAACCACGTACAACCCCTCCTCTACAATTTATTTTTCTTCTTTCATTCGTTTCTCTTTCTCATACCTCCATATTTTTCTCACCTCTCCTTTCTATCTCAATTTTTACCATAGATCTCTCTACCTCCATATAAAAATTACTTTTATCTCTTATTAACTTAAATACCAAAGTCTTTTGAAAGTATATTTTTGTTTGGGTTAAGTATGTTTTTAGTCCCCGAACTTTGACCCAAATTTGAAATTCGTCCCTGTCTGAAACTTCAATATATTTTGGTCCCTAAACTTTAAAAATGAATGAACATAATCCTTTTAACTCAATTACAGTAAATTTTTTTGAAGTGTCGAACATATTTCTCAGTAGATATTGAATCAATAATGTGTCAAACAGTGTTAAAAACTCCAATACTAATATAAGAAGTGTTTGACACGTCAAAAAAAGTTAACATAATTGGGTTAAAAGGACTATATTCATTCATTTTTAAAGTTTAGGGACCAAAATGTATCGAAGTTTCAGACATGGACGAATTCCAATTTTGGGTCAAAGTTCGGGGACTAAAAACATACTTAACCCTTTTTGTTTGCATTCAAACTACTTCATTTCAATGTATATATTTATGAAATCCATAGTTCAACAATATAAATTTACCTTTCTTGATACAGTGCCCAATGAAACTTCATTTTTTTTGGTAAGAACATATGGCGGTCATCGTAGAACTCAAGTAAAACTTTCTCAAACAACATGAGTTTATTGTTCTTTTTGGAAGTTAAAATATTATATCTCTTTCAAACGATGTATGAATCCATGTTCCAAGGCCAATGCTCTTTCAAAAGGCACATAGAGCAATTCATCCAAAATGATGACAATTAGATAATGGAAGCGAGAATGGTTGGTATGTTATAAAAGAACGAGAACAACATAGCGCAATTATCCAAAAGCTAAAGCTCATTCGACTACATACAATTACATAATCACTTAAAATATATTGGTATGGGATCGTCAAAGACCTGTGATGCCCGGATACGGATACGGATATGGACACGACACGGACACAGATACGGAGATACGACAAAATTGAAAAAGTATAAGACACGGACACGACAATATACATATTAAAATCTAATAATTTTATTTCATAATAAAAAAAACATTTAAAATATCATAATGTTTGAGTCTTATATATGTTAATCTTCATCAAAAAATACAACT
>Ga0209589_1011652_pt1 | contig 12276 bp, 6 predicted proteins | sample CowpeawhiteBW_FD_187525 | JGI IMG/M metagenome (GOLD analysis project Ga0209589, IMG submission 187525) | Root nodule microbial communities of legume samples collected from California USA - Cow pea white BW (SPAdes) (version 2) | ecosystem: Host-associated > Plants > Roots > Nodule | place: USA...
AAATACTAGAATTTTCTTGTACAATACTGCTTCTAACTTAATCCAATTACATTTTACACAATAGCTTTAAACATAATAACAAGTAGTCTTCATATTGTCTTCCAGATGGCTTTCAGGCTTCTTTTATATCATCAAAATCTTGCTTCAGCATTTAGACTTGTATTGCTTTTGCCAACATTATATACGGAAGTCGACTTCCGTAATTTTTTTTGACTTCCGGAAGTCGACTTCCGGTGATGATTTTCGATTTCCGGAAGTCGACTTCCGGTGATGATTTTTGACTTCCGGAAGTCGACTTCCGGTGATGATTTTTGACTTCCGGAAGTCATATATTTTGATTTCCGGAAGTCGACATCCGGAAGTATTTTTGGGGTTGTGATATCCGTGCGTTTCTTTAAATGGTCAAAGGGTATTTTGGGAATTTTAAGATTTTTTGGAGGTGCAGAAGAAATGCTTGGAGGTGTAGGAAGAAAGACCCTAAAAATAAGGTGTGAAAAATAAAATCGTTTGGTGTGGGTATTAAAAACATGGGCTACTAGCCCAACATACAAATGAGGTGAAAAAAAGCAAGTGTAGTATGGATGGTAGAAGGTATAAAAATGGGTTTGGCTATCTTTTTTTTTTTCTTTTTCTTTTTCTCTCCTTTTTGTTCTTTCTCTCTTTTTTTTTACTTACTTTTTTCTTATTCTTCATCATTCATTTCATTCAATTTTTTAAAAAAATAACTAAATTTTTAATTAATTTTTTCATCTAAAATTATTTGTTTTAAATTAAATTCTTTATTTTTTAAAAAATTATTTCATATTTTTTATTTATCCCTTATTTTTAGAAATAAATTTTGTTTACCCAGGACAAAATTAGGTAATGAGAAACATTTTATAAACGTGAGCTTTAAGAAGATAATTTATTCCGAAATATTGAAATTAATTGGTTGATTGTTTAGGACATGCATTTTCATGTTTGTAAAGGTAAAATACATTTATCTACTTACACTTTTGTTTGAAAACCTCAACTTGAATACAAATAAGGAATCTTAGACAGTATGAAAAAAATACAAAAGTAGTAAAAAAAACTAACCTTAAAGTTGAATAAGAGTAGTGAAGAATCGATAATGAATCTTAATCTTAATCTTAGTATTGTTTTTTCTGTCTTGTGGAAGCCAACAGGACTTACAACACCACCTCATAACAAATAAATCTATATTTGATTTTGTTCAGCTTGATTGGATTGCTGCTCCTGCTATAATGATTTTGTTCGCTGTGGTCAATTCTTCTAGTTGCTTGTTACCATAAGTTTTCAAAGTAGGATTATATTTTATTTATTTCTTGAAATAACATATTTTTTATTAATCTGCGAAAGTAACCTATATCTTCTAAAGGTGAGAAATCGATTATTTAGAAACCAATTTCTCAGAATAATGAATCATGAATCTCTCTCTTTTCTAATTGCTAATAAGAAATCGCTAGGAATTGATTAGTAGTTTTGTTTTTAAGAATATGTTTTTTCATTCATTTTAAGGGTCTTAATTAGTATAGATATTTAAATATTCTTAATTATTTTATTCTTATATTTGTAAGTAACATTATTTTATTTAATTTGTGACCATTTATTTTTAAAATGATGATTGTTATCTTTTTTTTAAATTATTTTAGTATCAATTTAATTTTTAAGTATAGATGTTTTATATTTATAATTAATTCAATTATTTAAAATAAATACATATATTATAATTTTACGTGTATTTGTTTTTAAATTATTGGCGTTTGAAATTAATCACTTCCGTTTCATTACCGTTTGCATACATTTTTAGATAAAATCCATCTTAAATAAAAAAATCTTGAAATATATTTAAAGTTCAATATGTTAATTTTAATTTTTTGTTTTTCATCGTTTAATAGAAAACACTAAAACTAAAAGAAATGTGGAAAGAAAAACTATAACGTTGGAAATAACATTTGTTTGTATCATATATTTATTTATTTCATTAAATAAAATATTTTCTTATAAAAAATAAAGTTATCACTTTTTTAGTCAGAAATAAATAGTCTCTTGACATTCGGCTTATTAAAAAATATCGATAAATAGCTATGACGATAACAAAAAATGTAGATTATATGAAAAACTCAAATAGAAAACCTTATTAAGAACTTTAAGCAAATGTAAAAGTTTATTAAGATTATAAAAATTACACGCGTAAACTATATTTTGTTATTGATGTGGCATTTATATTACTAAACTATATGAAGGGAAGAACTAGAATTTCAATGACTTATAAAAAATTCAAAACTTTGCCAAATTAGCAATTATTATTTAAGTCATTATTTTTGTCAAACATCATAAGTCTAAATATGTCAAAGTGTGTGTTTTTGTTGTTGACTTGTCCAAATGAGTTCACCGTTTCAAACGCAATATATTATATTATATTTATAGTGAAGTATTTGGGTGCTACAACCCATATATAATTAGAAGCAAGATATTGAAGATCACATTTGGAAGTATTTTGGAGTGTTATTAATATTTATTTTCTTGCAAATTGTAGGTCAGTCTATTATGCAATAACTAATGTTGTAATCATCATATTCATGATTGAGGTATGTTAGGCACCAATGTTGGCTGCTTTCGTGTTGCTCTTGAGGGCTTTCAATCTTATTCATATTACTTTTGTAATGTCCATCAAGACTCACAAATATGTTTTTTATGTTGTTTTTTGGAGAAAATTTAGGATGTTTATTTTATGTTGTTTTTCGGTTACTGTCACTACTGCAAATTCATTATTTCATGTAAGGGCAATTATTCAAGTTACAGGTCAAATTATGCATATTCTTGAGACTCCTCGCTTTGATGAATTATTTCATTTTATAAAATTCAAATCATTATACATATTTAAATTCAACAATTAATTTTTTTATTATTTGATCGAATAAAAATTAAATTCGAACAACCTAATTGTATTTAGCTATAACCAAATCCATCCAAATTTGAATAACCATACGACTTAAATCATCAAATTGAATTTTAAAATATTACTTTTGAATTTAAAATATTATATTAATATTTATTAATGAAGCATTTAATATATAAATTAATAATATTTTTATGGTAATAATAATTTATAAACTTTTATATCGAAAATATTTAATATATTTGATTTTAGTTTAAATTTATTAAAAAAATAATCATTTATTTATCATATTTTTAAAAAAATTGTATATTTTTTACTATACATATTACTTTCAAAATTAATATATGGACATTAGATACATATCATATTCAAAAACATGTATTGTATCTACATGAAATCCATCCATCCCAACCACACTAATCCTATCTCTACCCATCTTAAATTTACTTAACCCACAAATTAAGTTTGACTGAATCCATTTAATCTATATTTCATCTAACTTTTGAAGCCGTAATAAATGAAGTTAACTCACATATGAACGCATTTTAACACTCCCCACTATTAGGCTTTTGGAATATGGAACCTTCAAAAGTATGCAAATTTCGACCCTGATTATAACACCATACTGCCTTATTTGAACCCACCGCCCATCACCTAATCCCGTTTACATCTCTGTGGGAAAGCAAAACACTTTTACTAACACATTTCATTGTTTAAAATACTAACATAACTGATTTATAACTACTAAACCTTAAATGAATTCATTTACCTGCTTCACTATAATTAATAATTTTAAAATATTGCTTCTATTAAATGCTTTTACTATCTACTCATGAACCCAGACTAATAACCTTCTGATTTAATGACATGTTGATAAATCAAACTAAAAATGAAAAACTACTAAAATTGAATCAAAATAAATATTCAAGAAATTGTGTTCAGAATCACTCAATAAATTTATTGTAGTTCCACACGATAAAACTTATATATATATATATATATATATATATATATATATATATATATATATATATATATATATTCAATGAAATAACTTTATGTAATGTTTTTTGATAAAAACGGTAAACTTTTTATACAATCTTTGTGAGAAAAATTATAAATATTTTCATACAACTTTTGTAAGAAAATTATAAACTTTTCGATTAAATATAATTAAGTAAATTCCTCGTATATTCAAAGAATTTACTGAACATCACTCAAGTCAACTTTCTACATTAAGTTTGTACTTTTTCTTATTTATATCACTTATAGTGAGATTTTGGTAAATACGAAAAAAAAAAATTGGTGGAAAAAAAAACGTGTCAATACCATAAACAAACGAGACTTTTAAGTCAAGCACAAGTTTTTGTTGTACTTAGTAGCAAAAACGTGACTTTTGACGAATGCAAGAAGAGCGTGTATACATAGAAAAACCCACTCTGCATAAAAAAAGTCTCTACCTTTTATATTAAGGTTCCAATGGGTCCAAAACGAAAGGAGTGTTTGTTCTCCACCACAAACTCAAAAATGGATAAGCAATGGATTCTATTCCCTCTTCATTTGATGCCCCTCTTCGCCGTGTTCACACATGGAGCTGCATCTTCCACATGCCCCATGGATCTCTCCTATGTTGGTTCCATTCCCTGGGACACTTCAATCTGCAGAGAAGACCCTATCGACAAGAAACACTGTTGCGACACACTAAGGAGTGTCTTTGCCATTGGCCTCGCTGAGCGCCTCAAAGATCATCACATATTTTACCTTCCTGATCCAAACACTTCCTCCGCTTGCTTACATGACTTCACACGCAGGCTTTCAGCCTTGTCCATCCCCCAAAACATGGTTCCTTTTTGCTTCCCCAACCCATCACGCTTTGTTTTCAACTCTTCGGCTTGTTTGGGTATCAGAACCGTGGAAGATTGGAACTTTACGGTGGGCGACGATACCCCTTTGAACTCAACTTGCAATGGGGACCTCAAAGACAAAACACGCTGCAGAGTTTGCAGTGATGCTGCTGACACACTCAAAAACAAGCTCAAAGCTATTGACCCACGTGCTGACGCCACAAAGTGCTTTTACTACATAGTGTTGTACGCTGCAGCTCTTGTTAACCCGTTTGGTACAACCGATATAAGCACCACTTCTTGCATACTTTGCCTGGAGAACAGTGCGGTGGCACAAGGGTCAAGTCATGGAGTAGAACTGTGGAAGCTGGGTTTCGCGTTGATGGGTGTTGGTATCGGTGTTGTGCTTGCTGTTATGATGATTGTTGTGTACAGGAAGTGGGATGAGAGAAAGAGGCAGAGTGTTTATCACAGGGAGATTGAGAAGAAGGTGAGGGCATGTGTTTTGCCTAATGCTGGTGCGAAATGGTTTCATGTAGAGGAGCTTGAGCGTGCAACTGAGAGATTTTCGCGGAAGAATGTGATTGGACAAGGTGGTGATGGGGTTGTGTATAAAGGTACTCTTTCTGATGGTGCTGTGGTTGCTGTTAAGGAGATTTATTATTTGGAGGGTAAAGGGGATGAAGAGTTCTGCTATGAAGTGGAGATCATAAGCAGAATAAAGCACAGGAATCTTCTTGCTCTTCGTGGCTGTTGCATTTCAAGTGATGATTTGGAAGGCAAGAGAAGGTTTTTGGTTTATGATTTTATGCCTAATGGGAGTCTGAGTGACCAAATGTGTTGTTATGGTGCTAATAGGCTAACATGGCCACAAAGGAAGAGCATAATCCTTGATGTGGCTAAGGGGCTTGCTTATTTGCATTATGAAATCAAACCCCCAATTTATCATCGTGACATAAAGCCTACCAACATACTTTTGGATTCCAAAATGAATGCTAAATTGGCAGATTTTGGGTTGGCCAAGCAAGGTTCTGAGGATGAGTCTCATCTCACCACAAGGGTTGCTGGCACATATGGTTATGTAGCACCAGAATATGCTCTGTATGGGCAACTAACTGAGAAAACTGATGTCTATAGTTTTGGTATTGTTATTCTTGAAATCATGAGTGGAAGAAAAGTGCTTGATGTTATGGATTCATCTGCTGCTTTAATTACAGATTGGGTATGGACAATGACAGAATCTGGAAAGATGGAAGAAGTTTTTGATCAATCAATAAGAGAAGGGCAAGAAAAAATTATGGAAAGGTTTGTTCTTGTTGGAATGTTATGTTCTCATTCGGCTGTGGCATTAAGGCCTACTATTGTTGAGGCCCTTAAGATGTTAGAAGGAGTAATTGACACTCCCCAATTACCTGAGAGACCAATGCCACTGGGTCATGAGTCCTTCCAATCTTCTTTGTTGCATGGTTTACAAAGAAGTGGTTGAACATGTAAGCCACTTGTTTATCTTATTTTAGTGTGAGCAAAATGTAAATACACGTCTGTTTCCTTATGCATTAGGTAGCACTTTTACCGGTAAAGTTCAAAAAAAAAAATCATATTGTAAAATATTTGTGTATTCAAGAGTAGGAAAATTAGTGATAAGGATTAAATGTATTTTAGGTTCCTCAAACCTTGCTTTTTGTTTGGTCTTCCAAATTTTGTTCTCAGAATTTCCCACTGGAATGTGTATACTTTTATCTGTCAAATTTGGTACTTTAGGAGCATTGAAAGACAAGAAGGCTTTTTAAAATTGTCCACTTGATGATAATTGCGTTAGTGTGTATATATATATATATATATATATATATATATATATATATATATATATATGTCAGAATTTAGTACTTAGGAGTACCAAAAGCCTTTAATTTCATAATTTGCTAGTGTATGTTATCTGTCATAATATGGTAAGTGTTGGCTTTTCATGATAATTGAAGCTTCCAAGTTATAACATGTCCAAATCAGTAAAACAAAACATCAAACATTTTAGTTTAGCAGTCAATTAGAACCAGAAATGTGTAACTTTTCACCTCAACACGATTTAGCATTCCTGTGAATTAGAATGGTGTCGATATGCGAAGATTTTATATGAATACAAAAATTTCCCTATGAAATTACATTACTCTGTATGTGAATTTCCTTGCCATGTGCTATACCAATAAACACATCCCACGTAGATTATTTGATACTTGTCTGCTCTTAATTATATGATATACATAACTTTTTTTATCCGTAACATATTGTACTTTCACATGATAAAATACTAGACTATAATAAGAGAATATAAAACTTTAAAAGCCTCGTGTAACATATAATAGCATGTTATCTTTTTTATTGACATTTGTGATCGATATTATTTTTCAAACCGGTGTAAAACACAAGAAAATGATGAGGAATTATCTGAGTTGTGTCTGTCTGATCCATGTGTCAAGGTATTTGATGCGTTACCAAACACGTGTGAAGTTAAGAAAATACATTTTTGTCGTCCTTTCTGCAAAACTCGTGTTTGGGCCAAAGCCAACCAAAGTTGACCAGTAAAACCTGAATTCTCTGAAATGGTTATCCTCTATTATACTAATAGCTAACAAAATCAGTTTTTCTCCATCACAAACTCAAAATGGAGAACCAAGTGATGCTCCTTCCTAAGTGAAGACAAATTAACCTTAAACTCACTTCCTTCCTAATATGGTATCAAAATCTATGTTAGTAGAATTTGTTGAGTGTATGGTACCACCATTTAATGAAGACACACTACCTAACAAACCTCAGCACTACAAGTTGAATACTGAGTTTGCTAATGCAATCTAGTGCACTAATAAAAGGGTCATCAAATAAAAGAGAAAGAGTGATGAAGCTGGTTTTTTCGTTATTGGGTGATGTTATTGGTGTTTGTTTGTTTTTGTACCGGTGGTCGTGCACAGGAAGTGAAATAAGAGAAGGAAGGAAAATGTTCATTCATTACAGGGAAGTTGAAACCAAGGTCACGGCCAGTGTTTTGCCTAAAACTGGTGCCAAATGGTTTCACATATTCTCCTGCATCTTGCTCAGCTGTCACCTCATTTTCTATTGTGTTTTCTTTACTCATAATGTAACAGTGCTGGAAAACAAAGAAACAGAACCACCAAAAAACAGTGATAAAAATAGCTACTCTATAATGGCCCCTGATTTATTGCAAATTAGTTCAACGGCAATACATTCTGGAAAAGGAAACAAAATAACAGGATTCAAATTGAAATGATGATTTTCAAATCTACTGCTGCGGAATGAAAAGGGGCTCATTCATTCCAGGATCCATTCCTACAATTACAGGGCAACATGGTGATTAGGGATAGTCAACCGTGACATTCAGAAAGGTACTCAGAGATAGAAAGATTTCAAAGAATAATCAGGGAGAAAGAATTTTTCATGCCAAATTTGTTAATCTTCCCTAATGAAATCACGCCATTTAACATTTTCCTTTATTGCACGTGTGCTCCTGCGTATACCCATAGTATTTTCTCCCTCTGACACCTGTGGCTTCTTTGCTCAACAAACTTTTCTTTTCGTGTCATATTTTTTAATGCATTTGTTACATTACTTCCCTTTGACAATAACCTTGTCCTCAAGGTTAAGCTTAAGCTGAGGATAGGCCTTCTTGAACTCTTCCATCTCTTCCCAAGTGTTATCAGCATCACGCAATGAATTTCATTGGACAAATCTTATATGGCAACATCACAGGACCACATTCGTTTGTTGTTAGTGGTAGGGGAAGTATGGTTGACTAATATTCCTTTGAAACTTCTTCAACGAGATGTGAAATACTGGGTATATCTTTGCAGATTCTGGCAATAGCAATCTGTAAAAGATTTACCCAATCTTTTCAAGGTCCTCAAATGGTCCAAAACGTCTGACACTCAATTTTTAGTTTTTTGTCAAAGCAACAAAATTTTGTCTGAGGTTGTAATTTAACCAAAGCCAGATCACCCTCCTCCAATTGTACATCCCAGCTTTTTTTATCTGCCTGTAGCTTCTTATAGTTCTTGGCACGATTTAATTTCATTTTTATCTTTGTTAACAAAGCATCATGGGCCTTAAGGGACTGTTATAGATACGGAGGATCGTTCTGATTGTGTTTGTACTTGATTATAGATGGTGGTAATTTCCCATAGACCGCTTGGTAAGGAGACATTGAGATGCTGAGATGAAAAGCTGAATTATACCAACACTTGCCCTTGGTAACATATAAGACCAATCTTTAAGGTGGTCAAAAACAAAACACTTTAAGTTAGGGGTGGCAACGCGGACTAGCTCGTCCCACCTCGCACACTTTATGCGGGCCGCAAACACTGGCTTGCTCCGTACATACTTTGGCTCGCGGGTTGGCCTGCTTTTTTCTTTTTTAACTTTTTTAATTTTTTAAAACTTTTTTTTAATTTTTTTTAATTTTTATGATAAAACTTTCAATGTTTAAAAATTTGGAAACTTTAAGAAGTTTACAAAATTAAGTAAAGACTTTGGTGAATTGGATGATAAATTGATAATTCAACATTTTCATCATATTCATACTATGACATACACAATGTATTCTTTAAATTTTAAAACATTAAAAATACATAATACTTGTCTTTTCCAGTTATACAAGAATTTGAAACGTTAATGCAAGAGTCCATAAAAAAAGTAATTAATATACACAAGTGTAATTTTTTTTTATTTTAATTTTATGCGGGCCAGCCCACGTGGGTTGCGGGCTGCGGGCTTATGTGGGTCGGGCCATTGCGGGCCTGCGGACTCACTACCCTGGCCTGCCCCACGTTTTTTTCGCAGGCCAGACCCTAATTGCCACCCCTACTTTAAGTACATTTCAAGAGTTTTGTTTAAATTTTCGATTTGATCATCAAATTATGGATGATAAGCGGAAGTCATGGTCAAAGTAGTGCCATGAGACTTAAACAATTGTTTCCAAAAATTGATGATAAAAAGACTTTATCCCTATCAAACACTATGGTTTTCAAAAAGCCATATAACTTAACAATATGTTCTATAAAAGACGCTGCTACGATTTTGCTATTAAAGGCAACTCTTAAGGGAATAAAGTAGGAAAATTTAGATAACCTTTCTATTACCATCATGATATTAGAATATCCATGAGATAGAGGTAAGAAAGTGATGAAATCCATTGCAATATCCTTCCAAATAAGGTTTGAAATTTGTTGTGGTCGCAAAAGTCCAGCATGTAAAGATTGTAATACTTTAGCTTGTTGGAAATTATGCATTCTTGAATAAATTTTCTAATATGCTCTTTCATGTTAGGCTAATAAAACTGAGTACTAATTCTCTTCAAAGTTCTTGTAATTCCAGCATGGCCTGCCACTTTCGAAGTATGAAATTTCGTCATAATCATTTGTATTAATTTCTCCTTCTTTGGCAACATAATTCTCCCTTTGGACAACATACTCTCAACTTTTTCGTGTATTCCTAATACAATCTTTATAAATTTTACTCGATGCTTCATCAGTTTTTGTTGTAGCCGCTACTAATTGAAGCCATGTATTTGAAGGTTCAGACCAAGCCATTGCCAAACTCCTGGACAAAGCATCAACATGGATGTTTTCCTTTCCATGAGAATATTAAATTTTGAAAAGTCATACCCAAAGAATTTGGGTAATCACTATTGTTGCTCAGGGGTCTAAAGTGTTTGTTCTAGCAACTCTTTCAAACATTTTTCGTCTGTTTTAATCACAAACTTATGGCCCAACAAATAACATCTGAATTTAGACAAGGCCTCCGTGATTGCGTAAAATTCTCTAGTATAAACAAATTGCTTCAATATCCTTGGAGACAACTTCTTTGAAAAATAAGCAATAGGTGCTTGTTTTGACTTAAGACATCACCAAAATACCATACCATGAAGCATATGTTTCCAAGACTTCATATTCTCTTACTTATATTACAAATACAATACATACCTTTTATATAAGCTACACAAAATAATATATAAAATACAAAAGAGAAAACTACGTTGACTTTCTAATGACCTATAAATAAAAGAAAGTAATAAGAAATGGCTTCAAAGTGTAGGACTCAGTAGAGCTGTCAAAATAGGTTGAAACTTGCGAGTCAACCTAACAAACACGGATTCGAGCTGAGTTGGGTTAAAATATTTTTTCAAATTTCAAAACGGGCGAAAAATGGACGGTACTCACCAACTCGAACACAAAAAAAAATTATTAGGAGTATTTAGATTTTATTTAGAGTTATGATTTAGTTTTTAGGATGAATGATTTATTTATTGTCTAAAATGAGAAAAAATAATTTTTTAAAATAGGTTTGGACTTTTTGGATTTTGGTTACATATTAAAAAAAGTTAAAATACTCAATTGATTCTCGTATTTGTTCAAAAATCTCAATTAGGTCCTCATGTTTTGATTGATCTCAATTGGATCCTCATTTTTTGAAAATGTGTAATAAATAGGTTATGTCCGTTAGTACTATACGAACATCATTAAATGTATGTCATGTGTCAGTTTGTGGTTTTTGTTTATTTTGTTTATTTCTTTTTAAATTTTTAAAATTTTTTAATTTATTTTGTCACGTGCCAAGTTAGTGTCGTGACACATGTCAAGTCATTGTCTGAATCTTAATTTAATCCTTGTATTTTTTTATTTTGATTAAATTTTGTCCATTTTTTTAACTTAAGAATTTTGTCTCTCAAATGGAGACCAAATTTTACTTTCATACAAATGTTATAATGATGCTTTTATTAAAATTGATATTTTTATTAAATATTTTTAACAATATTAAGTTAATTTGTATCATCATAAAATTTGTATAAAAGTTAAATTTGGTCTCAATTTGAAGAAGAACGAAATTACTCAAATTTAAAAAAAAAAGGTTGGGACTGAATTGAATCAAAATAATAAATATAGGGACCAAAATGAAATTCAGACAATAACTTGACATGTGACACGATGCCGACTTGATATATGGTAGAATATATTTTTTTTAAATTAAGAAAAAATTAAAAAAAAATCACGAACTGACACATGACACATATTTAACCGTGTTAGTACAGTACTAAGGGAAATGACTTGTAACGTCCCATTTAATTAATAAACCAAATTAAAAGGAAACGTCACGTAGAATAATATGTTAAGCAGTCCTGGAGTACAATTACAGCTCCGTACAGTAACCAAGGCACACCACGATGCCAAAATAAAACATAGAGGAATAACGACAAAGTTTTCAAAAAAAGAAGCCCAAAGGCTAGACAATACATGGGCCATTGCCCTAAAAGAAAGCCCAATCAGCACAAGAAGTCCAGGCCAGGAAGACTATGCAGCAGATTCATCTCTCCCCTGTTGACCACGATTTCCTCTCGCATTTGCTCCCATCAATAAATTGATGATCATCGCAAAAGTAGGAGAACAACATACAAGCAATCAAACAAGCAAAGGGTAAGCTAGAGCCAAAAAGATTTTCATCATGCAATCAGGTATACTTTCACAGTCC
>Ga0209589_1011654_pt1 | contig 12275 bp, 5 predicted proteins | sample CowpeawhiteBW_FD_187525 | JGI IMG/M metagenome (GOLD analysis project Ga0209589, IMG submission 187525) | Root nodule microbial communities of legume samples collected from California USA - Cow pea white BW (SPAdes) (version 2) | ecosystem: Host-associated > Plants > Roots > Nodule | place: USA...
CCAATTCAAAAATACCATCATTTAATATATATATATATATATATATATATATATATATATATATATATATATATATATATATATATATATATAACTAAATATAAAGAGATTCTCTCTTTTGTATCCATGTTTTATAATTTCAATTTAGCCTTTACAATATAATTATTTGTTAAAGTTTTAAAAATTAACAGTCACTTTTACATGTTTTTCTATAAAATTATATATATTCTCTCATTTGTTTTCTTGATTAATCAATCGTTATTTTCTCATCTTCCCTCCATTCATTTCACTTTATTTTTAATAAATATAAATTTATTTTGTATATTAACTTAATAACATTACAATATCGTCACTTACTAATATAATATCATACATATTTAAAAAATACGTACACATAAACACAATAATGTATGTGTTTTCGCTAGTATTACATCAAACAAATTAATCAAAATGGTATATCTAACTTAATTCATGTGTCCACACAATCATACAACCCTCAAAATTCCAATTCAACCTCACTACTCAATATTCAACAACCCAATTATACCAGTTAATTTATTGAAACAGAACAAAATAGAAATCATGCTTACTCTATCATTTAAACATTGGATTAAAAACGCTATTATAAATTAACAAGCCTTCCCTATCTAGAATCGTGCTACTTTGACGATTATTGTTCCAAGGACCTTATTCAGTTGAAAATTCTGTTTAACATTACTCTCTACATAAAAAACTTTTAAGATGATCTATGACCTTTAAATAAAATAGTAATGGAATCGTAAATGTAGAAAGAAAGTAAAGAAACAATAGTGAGTAATTTTAACATAAATGGTAATTTTAATAAAATGAAATTTGATTAAATAATTTTTCTATTTACAATTCAAAATGTTATAACAAAAAAAAATTGAGTATAAATTCACTTACAGGTTAAATTAAATTTTAAAAGTTAATATGAAAGTATTACATATAAATGTAAAAATTAATTTTAGTTGTAATTATTAAATAAAAAATATTATATTAAATAATAAATATATTACTTTTTATATAATTAGCTTACATATGACTTATATTATATTTAATATTATATAAAAACATTTATATTTACGTAAGAATAATATATATTAAAAGAATACATAGGAAAAATACAAGTATAATTATAGATTTTTATTGCAATACTTCTTTATAGAAAGAAAAAAATCGAGGAAAAGGATGGGAAAAAGAAAGAAAAAGAGGTAAAAAGATAAATGGAATTTATCCAACTTAAGAAAAATCTGATACACAGTAGATGGAGTTCAGCAAGGTTGGGTTCTTCTCTATAGTGGTGTGCATTTATTGTTTTCTCTGATTTCACCGTTCACCTCCACCTCGCCGCCGCCATTAACACTTTCCTTCGTGCTCCTCTCTCAGGTTACCTTCTCTAGTCCTCCATTTTTGTTTTCATTTTCTTATATTTCTTATTCTGCTGTTCTTCAGTTTTGTGCCCCTGTTCAATCGAAGTTTTAGGCGGTCCTTTAGTTCGTTGTATTTTGAAAATCAAATTTTTAGGTCATATGTACTTTGCGGTGTTGGATTTGTTGGCGGATCTAGGGTTTCGCACTCGTTAAAATTAGTTTGTATGTCTGTTGTCTGATCCGAGTTCCTCTGTCACCGTGAACTCTGATCTGTTTTAAAATCACTTGGTCCTGCCGATTGTCCAATGTTTTTGAAGTGAGTACTGTGGTCTACTATTATTGACATCCAAATAAAAAGAAGGTTAGAATAGAGCCGGAAAAGACACTACCATTGAAGTGTTCGTATTCTATACTTCCAATTGAACTCTCGATTGAGAATGAGAATTACTATAAAATTTAGAATTTTCTAGCCTTCAGCTAAGGTAAAATTGTCAACCTTGTACTATTGCTGTATTCTCCCCATATTTTCAACTAGAGTATTATTTACCAAATCAGATTCACGGATACCATGCTGCATTTTGATTTAATGGTTACGATTACTTTTCCTTGAGCCCTTATTTTGACTTCTATGGTTAGCCGAGTACGAGGCAATCTTAAGATTTCGATTTGGTCATATAACACGCTTACATATTGCTGCTAGCTGTTTCATGCTTAGGGTTAATTGTTCCTTTTTCTCCAAAAATTATCAGTTGCATTAGTGACCATTGACCTTTTTGAGGTATGCAGGGAACTGCTGGTTTTGTAGTAGCCGATGCATAATTTCATACTATGTTTCTGGCTGTTATCTGCCTCAGTCAGTACTTTTGAATGAATTTGATCCTCATTCTTACTTGCCAGTGCATAGTTTTTCTGTGATTTGTAAAGCGTTAAGTAGTCTTTATATGATCATAACTTCCACTTTTCTGTGATTCATTAGTCATGTTTTTGTATTCAGAAAAAAAGCTAGCAATTCCCTACGCTTATTTATTATGAGTTCAATTTTGATGGATGTTATTGTAAAATTTTTACATTATCAACCTACTAAAAATCACCCTAATTATGATTTTTAAAAGTAAGGTTCTAACATTTCTCCTTAATTTAAAGAATATTAGGGATGCAGTATTTGATTAGATGAATTAAAATTAGCCTCCCTTATAGAATTTTTCTAGATTGAGACAGTTCATTTGGAGGGGATTGAGGGTTGTACAACACCAATCTTTTTTATTTGTCGTAGTCATTTGTTATTCTCCACTTCTGTTTATTGGTGAACAACAAAGAAAGACTAGTGCAAATGACTTGGAATTTTTTGTAAGCTGTATTGGTTTTCTTTACTTTGCAGGTAAATGGGTCTGTGGACATTACTTGAGGGGTTCCTTCTTCTTGCAAATGCACTAGCAATTCTGAATGAGGACCGATTTCTTGCACCTAGAGGATGGGGCTTATCAGACTTTTCGGCCGGCCAGACAAAGTCTTTCAAAGGCCAGGTTTTAGGTCTCATTTATGCAACACAGTACCTAAGATTTCCTCTTATACTTCTGAACTCTATCTGCATTATCGTGAAGTTAGTTTCTGGATGACGCCAGCAAGGTGAGATGTCAATACAGATATGTCTGGTTTAAACGTGCATCTAATGTATCATCGTTTTTATTGCTATTAAATACTGTTTAAATTTAATCACAACAAATATCTGTTGTTTGTGTGAGTGCCTTGGACTTTCTTAAATTTCGTGTTCTATATATAAACAAATTATATAAAAGTGAATTATATGTCGACATTACAGACAAGATGTTTTTTTCTAAACGTGACGGATGAAGCATTTTGACGGATATTGCAGTACAACGCATGCATACAGTATATATGTAGTGAATTTAGTTATAGATTGTGAGCTTAGTTTACATTTTCAGTTTACTAATTTTGAGCTTAGTTTAATGTGGCCTTTTTAACTTAAGGAATTTACATCAGACCAAACCAAAACGGATAGTTTTAAACTTACCCTGGTTAATTTTGAAGTCAATAATTTTAAATGCATGTTTGATTCAATTTATACTGGACAAGTGATTTCTTATTTTGTTAGTTTCGGAAGAGTTTTTATAAAACAAATAACCTTTTGTATTTTAAAAAAATAGTTTGTACTAAACATGCAGAGTAAGTGTGGTGAGCAAACCTTTTCCTTAACATCTAGCTAAGAATTCTTGCCTCTTATGTCCTTTCTCTTAAGTGCTCATTGAACAATATGCCCTGGTTGTAATGACATTTAACACGTTTTCTGTTTCTTTATGATGGCAGGTTCAAGAGTTATCATCAGATTATTTCAAAATGTTCTTAGGTAGGAAAATTGGACAATGATTATCTACCCAAAAAAGGTCAAATTCTATTGTAGAAATATACATTAAAAGTGTTCTTTTTAGGATATTTGTTGTCGTAAAATCAAGTTTGCAATAGTGACATACGAATCAGAAAATGAGTTCATTGTGCGGGTGTTGTATTCAATTTTTAAGAATTGGTTACCCTCTGCAAGTTTTCCTTGTATAAATTCAGATTGATTTTAACTGCTTCTTGTTTGATATGTGTCCGAATTTACACTGTCCAAATTAATTTTGCCAAAATATATTATTCTAAATATGTTTGTTAATTCTTTAATCAGAAGTCTGTTTGCTACCACAAGCTAATTAAGTGGAAGTTCAACTTATATTTAGCAAAAGGAAAATTTTAGGTTGCTGGTAAACTTAACAAATTTGATTGAGAAATAAATATATGTAATACTTAATTTACAAGTTATTTAGATATTAATTTTTTTGCAAGTGATTAAAAATATTTAAATAGTATAAACTCCACGTTGTCGAAGAAGGTTTTGTTGAAAAGAAAGCTACGATTTAGGGATTTCCATATCTTCAAAGAAATTGAATCAGTTTAAACCTCAGTTTGGTAAGTAGTTGTGGTTCACATTGGAAGAAAAAAGTCAATAAAATTATCTAATATATTTAACTAGTACTGCTATTTTGTTAGACTATTTACAAGTCAATTTGTTTAAATTTAAAATAAGTAATTTTGAAATGAATACCTTTTTAAAGTAGTTAGTTAAGAAATAAATAGGATTTGCTTATTAAAGACAGATTATAATTTTTAAAAGGAATAGACTAGATAAATACGTAAAAACTAACATACTTTGTTATAGGTAAGTACTAACAAACAAATCGTACATAATATATAGTGATGACAACATAGGAATAAGGGATTATCATGTTGGGTGGAAGCAAGAAAAAAATATTTTTTAGACATTGAATTTGATTTTGAGAATGCTAAAATTTTTTTTCTTACATGACAAAAGAACCCTTTGCATATATCATTGAGACATGATGGCAAGTAGTTATTTTGAACGAAAGCATATTTGAAGCACAACCCACCCACACTATGACCAGAATCAGTGAAACAATATAATGCATCTAATCATATATCTGCAAAAGGATGGTACGTTTTGGAGTCTAAAGCAATAAGCCTAAGTGCTGCAACAGTTGCCGCAGCAGACATGATCGCAAAGAAACAAATATTGATCCAATGCCAGAGCTTCTGGATGGACGTTAGTTTGTTTTTCTGTGCCACCAGGTACATATGATTTGCAAGGATAAACGTAAGGGGAAAGGTGCTGATTGCTCCGGTCAGGCTCATGAAATCTCCAAGAAATGGCAACACAGCTGATACAAACGTATTTATAGCCAGGTACCCACCTCTCACCATGATTCGAAATGACAAGTTCTTAAAAGCCAGAGCACTCCCTTTGATCCCATGTTTCGTATCCAAATACTCGTACATTGGACTAGCAAATATCTACCAAAAACACAAGAGGGGTTATTATTATATTAGGCCAGTGAAACCATTTAAATACAATATTTAGTTGCACATGAAACGCAGTTTAGAAAGTTACTATTACATGCAATGCAATGACTGATTGAAGAAAAGCTGCAATATTGGCCATGGCCTTAGCCCAGACCGGACCATTTACACCAGCCATCAAATAGGTTGGTGTTGAAGATCCGTAAGCCCAGTATCCTCCAAATGTTACCATATATAACGGCAAAACTCCAACGGTAAACTGAAAGTACAAAGCTTTCATCATGTTCTTCACAACTGGCTGCTTGATGGTTGCCTGTGAGGGTTACATTACAACCAAATAAAGGGTTATATATTATTAATCCACACAAAAACTCAACAGGTATAACTTATAAGCTTGCATGTTACCTGTATCTCAGGAAGCATTCCTGTATTATATGCGAACACAAGATTCGCAGATGCTCCAATTGTTGTGAATATTTTACTTGTCGGTGTCCCCGCAATACTATAATCACGAGGTGGTGATTTTATACCTATTGATGCAAAGGGGGGGTTTTAGTTCATCAAACGTAAAAAGAGAATGAAAAGATATTAGAATGAGAGATTAGTACCATCTTTAATCGACAGAACAAATGCTATAACAATGTACACCAGGCTCAAGACTGTTGAAAATCCCAGCCAAGTTCCAAGAGCCGATAAATGGGGAATACAAATGGCAAACATCGCACAGACCAATCCAGCTATGGCGATAAAATAAGGAAGCTTCATCCCATCGTCATTCCTAAATAGAACATAAGCAGCCTGCACATCAGTGAACAAACAAAGATTCAGAAATATTCTAAACAGTACTATTTCAATCACCTAAAAATACTTCAATTTATTATTTCTTTCTGAGAATCAATTCCTCAACTCAGAATTAAACACGTAAAACTGACCCAAAATCAAACAAAGCAGTGTTTTGTGTCTCAACACGGTTAAAGAAACACAAATTTTGCTCCCATTTACCTTCAAAGCGGAACCAGCCAAAATGATGTAGCCAACATTTATCATGAAAAGATTGACATACTGCAGAGTCCATGTGAGAGAATAAGCTTTTCTCCCTGCAAAAAGAAAAGGAGTGAAAGATGATAACAAAAAGCAGGTCGATTGTGTTGATTTATTCAGAAGCAGATATATAGAAAATACCATATATAAATCCAGCAAGATCTCTGTATCGAATATGCCTTGTTCCTCCATATTCATGAAGCCTAGCAATAAGAGAGTTGGCGTAGAGCGAAATCGCAGTGGCGAGAATCAAACCAATCACACCCCACACCCAACCCAAGGGCACCATGATGGTCCCAGAATACCCAAGCACATACGCGCTGTTGATGCCCGTCGTCAGCACAAACCCCACCTGAAACCATGAATCTGCAAAATATTCCCCAATTCATTCATTCTTGTAAATTCCCAATTCAGTAGCAGCGTGTATAGACCGTAGCAAAGAAAGAAGAAACGCACCGGTGCTAATTTGATGCGCGGTGTCGGGGATTTCAACACCCGCAATGTTTTCCTCATCGGAAATCAGCGTGACGCCAAGCTGCTCCGCCGCCGCCGCCGCAGAAACGTTCTTCACCGCCAGCGTGAATCTCTTTTCAATTTATGATAATTAAATGAATCAGAATCTAAAGCTTGGTTATAGTTGCAGTTATAGTAGTTATAACAACTGTAACTAGCGCTGAATTTATATGAAACAAGACAGCTGAAGATTGCGGTGCTGAGCACAGGTAAGGGACCAACAGTTTCCTATGATGTCAAGTGTGTGTGTGTGTTTATGGTTGCGCTGCCACTGGCTCTGATGCTACGGTTGTTGTTCACTAAGGAGAGTTTGGTGGGTCCCGCATTTGTAGTTTCGCCTCGATCGTAGCTTTGAAATTTTAAACAATCACTTTTTCCTCCTGCATCTACGTACACTCTCGTTTTTTTTTTATTTGCTTATATCATACAATAAATATATTTGTATTGTATTGTATCCTTAAACAAGTATTTTTCTTGCAAAATCTAGGTGGGAAAATCTGCAAAATACATTTCCAATTTAATTTTTCCGACAACTTTATTACTGTGTAATAATCTTCAAATTTTCATTTTCTGCATTTAATTTTTTTTTCGGTGGTTTAATTATATTATTTTTAAATGGTCTATCATTTAAAACCAGTCAATTAAATATTAAATCTTTAGTTACGTCACCCGAAAACCCGCACAACGAAGAGTGGTTCAAAGGAGACGAAAAAGAAAGAACAGAAGGCATGGGATGGGATGGGAAAGGCATTTTGAAATAAAATAAATAAAAATAAAAATCCCATTTTTTATAAGATATTATAAATTTTAAGAAAATTCCACTAATCTTTTAGCCATTTAAAATGATTTGATATTATAAGATTGGTGAGCATGGTGAGAATTGCTCAATAATTGTAGGTAGTTGAGTGAAGAAAATGATAACTGGTTATGTGATACTGTATCAGGTTTTGTGACATGTTTGGTTAGGGCATGGCTTATCCATTGTGCTTTTGCTGTGGGACTTTTACAAAGCTTTGTTGTTTTACTTCAATTCTTGCTGTCTCTGCTATGTCTGCCTTAGACAGAGACTAATGTTGTATGTTTCAAAAAATGTTTTAATAAATACTTTAAATAAACTTTTTTTTATAAGTCTTTACATACTTAAAAATTGTGTTTCTAATAAATGAACTTGGACTTGTGAATAAAATTATTTTATAAGAAAAGAAACATAGTAATTAATCTCAATGTAGCTATTAGAAGATATTATTATTTAAAAGCAGTAACGGTGGCTACATCAGAAGATGCATGGCTATGTTTGATTGGATTAGAAGAAACTAAACCCAAAATATCACACTTTTTTTCAATTGAAAAATGAAAAAATGTGAAGCACAAAGTATTTGGTAAAATGGGATATTATTTAACGAAAGAAATGTGAGGGAATGGACAAACATCCCTCTCCTTTTTATTCTTAACGATTAGCATTTTTGTTTTCTCTTATAAAATAATAGCAGATTTTTCACTAAAGAACAAGCATTGGTGAAAAAGAATATCTGAGGATGCATACTTTAAATTTTTTAAGTGGCTAATGTGATTAAGGTGTGGACCTCTAATCATACTGGCTACCCTTTGTATTTTGATTTAGCTTTTATGGTATTGTCTTTTCCTGTTGTTAACTAATAGTGAGCCATCAATTAATTAAGATAAGAGGCAAACCAAAATTATTAATTAGGGAAATTTTATTATAACCAGGCCTGTTTAAATATTCAGGCGTTATTTACATTTCAATATGTTTGTATGAATAATATAATGACTAATGAATTTGGTAAAGGAACTGACATGATATATATTGTTCCTTGCTATCATATCTTGACCTGTTTTGTCTAATATATAACTAGAGTAAAATATTAAAACTAATTTATATTATATATATTTAAAATATTAAAACTAATTTAGTATACTAAAATAAAAAACTTAATTAAACATGTTTACGCACACAAAGATTTTCAGGTGATTATATTGAAACAAGTATAACTTTTATACACAAATGGTATAATTCAAATGTTTAATTACAAAAATGTACAACTTTAAAAAAAAGTATCGATATAGGAAAGTCGTATTTGTAAGATAGAACTTTATGAAAAAGAAGTCAAATGAATAGATGTCTACTTTTGTTAACAATGACGATTTTAACACATTATTATTTGATTTTGTTTAATCCAAGAATTATTTATTTTTTTATTATTCAAAATTGAAGTTGTACAGGCAATGAACGACTTCGCACATATGTAAGATGAAAGTTATCAAAGGTGTGGATGAATTCAGATTGGAAAGAAGTCATGATTAAGGTAGACAACTTCAGGAGCAACGAGTATGAATGAAAGTCGTGTGGGCAATGCATGACTTCTTCTAATTGGATGAAGTCATGGACAACAATGACGACTACAACACATTATCATCTGATTATTGCTTAATTTGGGGACTAACTATTTTGTTATTATTCAAGAGTGAAATCGTGCGGGCAATGCACGACTTCTGCACAGATATGGGATGAAAGTCGCCATAGGTGTGGATGACTTAGTTCGAAAAGAAGCCATGATTAAGATAGATGACTTCAGGTGCAGTGACTATGAATGAAAGTCATGTGGACAATGCACAACTTCTGCTAATTGAGTGAAGTCGTGGACAACAGTAACAATTTCATTGTATTATCATTAGATTATAGTTTAATTTGGGGACTAATTATTTTTTTATTATTCAAAAGTGAAGTCATGCGACATGTACGATTTCACTTTTGAATAATAATAAAATAATTAGTCCCAGAATAAAGAATAATTGGATAATAATATGCTGAAGTCATCAATTGTTCATATGATTTTTGCTATAAGACTTCCTTATATCAATAACATTTTTTTAAGTTGCTCAATTTCATAATTAAACACACAAATAACACCATTTATATAATAAAGCCCATAAAAGTATAAAAGTATCATTAGCGCATTCTAAGATACCTAATCCATTTAAGTACCTTATTATTAGAAATAAATTTTACCATGATTAAATTTTACTAATTTTCAAATTAATACCTTAAATACTAATTTCATTTCATCAATCAACAAATTTATCTTTTTCACATTAAATTATTTTTATCATATGTTCATTGATCCTTAAAATAAACATTTTCCATTAATAATATAGGGATAAAACTACTAAGAAGACATACCAACTATTTATTCATTTAGTTTATATGTCAATAATTTATTACTTATATTTCTAAAAATCACTTCGTCAAATATTAAAGCATTATGAATTTTATAATTAAAATTGTAAGACTTATGAGAGAAGAAGAAAAATAGAACGGTAATATTCTGAGGTGATTGTATATTCAAGAGAAAAGAGGAGAACCCTATATAAAGGGTTGTAAGTTTTATACAACTAATAACAGAAAACTAAACTAACTATAACAGAACTAACAAAAGCTACTTAACATCCCCCAGAAACTCATGGTGGATAGACAATAACCATTGTGAGTTTCTGACGAAAGTCATGAAAAGCAGATCCAGAAATGGGTTTAGTAAAAGCGTCTGCAATTTGGAACCGCGCTGGGATATGACGAACAAAGACTTGTTTGTGTTTCACTTTATCACGTATGAAATGAAGATCTAATTCAAAGTGCTTTGTTCGTGAGTGCATTATTGGATTGGCTGTGAGGAGAACAGCTCCAAGGTTATCACAGTGTATGATCGGAGTGGGAACAACAACATGAAGTTCATGTAACAAGGACTGTATCCATGAGATATCGGTCATTGCGGATGCAAGGCTTCGATATTCTGCTTCGGTCGAGCTTCGGGAGACCACTTTTTGCTTCTTGGATGACCACGAGACAATGTTGTTGCCAAAATAAACACAGTAACCTGATGTTGACTTACGGTCGTCTGGGTCAGAATCCCAATCTGCGTCAGTGAAAGCCTGTAAGGATTTTGAAGAGGATGGAGAGAAACGAATGCCATGGAACTGAGTGCCTGCTATATATCGAAGAATTCTTTTCACAGCTTGCCAATGATGTAGTTGTGGATTGTGCATAAACTGGAACACCTTATTAATAGAGAAGGTGATGTCAGGTCTGGTGAACGTAAGATATTGAAGAGCTCCGACGATTTGTCTATACAGAGTGGGATCGGAGAAGGATGTTGAAGCATCAGCAAGAAGTTTTAAAGAAGAAATCATTGGCGACGGTTGTGGTTTGGCGTCAAGCATTTTTGCTTTATCTAGAATCTGTTGAGTATATTTTGTTTGAGATAGATGAAGAGCCCCTGTGGGTGACCAATGTGCTTCAATGCCAAGGAAAAAACTGAGCAAACCAAGGTCTTTCAAAGCAAACTGACTGTGAAGAGTTGAAATCAAAGATTTGATATGTGTGACATTGTTTCCTGTGATCAAAATATCATCAACATAGATTAAAATTAGTAATATAGAATCTTTATGAAAGCGTGTAAATAATGAAGCATCACTGATAGAGGATGAAAAACCCATATGAGTAAGTGTTGTGTTGAGCTTATGATACCACGCACGTGGGGCCTGTTTAAGGCCATACAAAGCTTTACGCAGAAGACAGACCTGCGAAGTATTGGATGCAAATCCTGGTGGTTAACTCATGTATACAATTTCTTGCAAATCACCATGCAAAAAAGCATTGTTGATGTCAAGTTGATGAATTGGCCACTTTGCGGAAACTGCCAAAGAAAGAACAATACGAATAGTAGCTGGTTTGACTACAGGACTGAAAGTCTCAGTGAAGTCCAAACCTTCAACCTGATTAAAGCCTTGAGCCACTAGACGTGCCTTGCGTCTTTCCAGAGAGCCATCTTTATTATATTTATTTTTGAAAATCCACTTACAACCAATAACATGTGAACCGGGTGGGGGATCAACAAGAGTCCAAGTATGGTTAGCACATAAAGCATCAAATTCAACTTTCATAGCTTGATACCAATTGGAGTCTGTGAGAGCAGCTTTGACAGAAGTAGGCACATGATTGGTGACAATGGTTTGAAAGCTTTTGGGTTTGAAAATACTAGATTTCGCACGGGTTTTCATTAGATGGATGTTTGAAGGTGGGGGAGGTGAGGGAACATTACTGTCATCTATTTGAGAAGGTGCAGAGGCTGAAGAAGGATTAGAGGTATCAAGGGAGGTGTTTGTGTTGGGCTCAGTAATGGTGTTTGGAGAGGAAAAAAGAGTGGAAGATAAACAAGAGTTGTTAGAATGGTCAGGGTGAGGCGGAGGGGTAAAAGATTTTTCTGAGGGAAGAACAATTAGCGAAGGTGGTAGAGAGGTAGCGGGTTGCGAACAATCAGAAGGTTCAAAGGGATTGGGTGTAGTCTTATAAGGAAACATTTGCTCATTAAACAAAACATTACGTGAGATGTAGATTTTTCCTGAGGGATGTAAACATATGTATCCTTTTCTATTAGAGCTATAACC
>Ga0209589_1011662_pt1 | contig 12266 bp, 8 predicted proteins | sample CowpeawhiteBW_FD_187525 | JGI IMG/M metagenome (GOLD analysis project Ga0209589, IMG submission 187525) | Root nodule microbial communities of legume samples collected from California USA - Cow pea white BW (SPAdes) (version 2) | ecosystem: Host-associated > Plants > Roots > Nodule | place: USA...
ATATATATATATATATATATATATATATATATATATATATATATATAGTTCAGCCCTCATGTTTAGTTTCATAAGTAGATAAGACTTAACTATGCAAATATTTATTTTATTAAGCTTATTAATTTAATATATGAGCTGATTTTGTTGAATTGATTTACTCTTTAATAGAGATATTATAAATATTTATTGTTATTTCTGTGTAGTAGTTAAGGATGTTATATGAAAACAATAAGAAAATAAAAGAAGATGCTAAATACTTTAGTTAAGATGTAATTTATGTTATATTAATCATGAAATCCCTTATCCCATAACTTCACCCCGAAAAAGTTATATAATAAATATAATTGAAAAAAAATAAAATCTTATAAAAATAATATAATTCCTTGGATGTGTTGTTTATTATGATTTAATTTTTTTCCAGCCGTTAATTGGAGAGTGGAATGATCAGAGCCTTTGATGGATAAAGTAAACCATATTTGTAAATCACTTCAATGTTGGTGGCTGTGAAGTCTTAAAGTCTTGATGTTACGATTTTTTCTTTTTCAAGGTGCCTAGTTTGACTTTTTATGATTTTGGAGAAATATAAAGTCTTTCTCTACTTTTATAAGTGGTTCACCTTTTGACATTCTTTTTTAAGTTTTCTCAACCTTTGTTTTTCTTTCTTTAATCATCCATTAATATTATCTCATATTCTTGTTTTTATTTTAGTTTTTATGTTGTTCTAATTGTGATATTAATTTGTTATTAGAATCTTTGACTCCAAAATACCATGAAGGTATTTTATGATTTAATCACTTTTTGAATAGATTGTAATGTTCACCAATAAGATGTGTAGAAGCATCTTGATCTGCAGTTAAGGATTATTGATAAAAAGTGTTCTCAATAAAACAAATCTGTAACAGGCCTAGGAAGAACAATATGATAAACTGGATATGTACTTGGATTTTGATTGGGTGAAATGAAACATATACATTTTTAAAAAAATAAAAAAACTGTAGTAGTTGTATCATTCTCTTCTTCTTTTCACCACCAATTGTATAGTATTCGGTTACAGTTACAAGTATGAAATTTACAAGATCCCAAATGGGAACTTCCTAGCTTTACCATCTATCAAAATCTTGGTACAAAAAATATTATAATTACATTTTTCAGAATATGAGAAAGAGGATGGCAAAGGACAGCATCAGCGAGGAACAATGGTGGGAATGACATCACTGACAAGATCACTTCCTGACACATAGGAGGACATGTGTTGCTCCTCCCTTGTTACATGCGATGCTGATGTTGATGCTGATGCTGATGATGAGGGTGGTGCTATGTTGCCAGAACTGTCTAAGCTAACATCTGAGAAAACTGTTTCAGCTTCAGGCAACATTGCAATGATATCTTCCAGTGTCCTCACCACATCTATCATTGATGGTCTCTCCTCTGGATGGTCTTGGCAGCAACTGAGGGCCAGAGTTAAGAATTTTTCCAAGCATTCAGATGTATACAACCCAATTCTGCTGTCTATGATGGAGTATACTGTGCCAGATTGACGAGCCATGTTAACCTGACATCAAATTGTGCACCATTATTCATAACTTTCTGTATGGTTTCTGAATAAATCAGATATAAGAGAATTCAAATGTGCAGGCCGTAGAATAAAATTCTTATGATTAGTTTACTATTCAATGTTTTTGATGATTTGATGATCAGATAGAGACAGAAAGAAAGGTACCTCGCGAACAATGTTTTTCCCATGAGATATTGGTTGCATGCCTGTTAAAAGCTCTAGATACACAATTCCCAGGCTATAGACATCACATTTGTCTGTCAGCTTATGAGTCAATAAATATTCTGGGTCCAGGTAACCCTGCAGCCAAATTACCAAGTAATCATTATATTCTGACTGTATTGCTTTTCAGTATGGAAAATAATTTTTTAACAACTAAATTTTGACAACTTTATCATATAACTTGAGGTGACATCTTTTAAATGGCTTTTCATTTTCTCATTTCTTTATATTCCAAAACCATTCAGAAGATGTCACGTCAGGTTATGAGAGAAAGTTGTCAAAAATTAGTTCTCAAAATATCATTGTCCAATTATTCCCTAATTCTTTTAAGAAACTTACCGGAGTTCCTCTCACAACTGTTGACACATATTTAGGAGCAGTTCCTTCTTCATCTAAGTCTGGTACAAGCCGTGAGAGTCCAAAATCGGCCACTTTAGCAGTGAACTTGGAGTCCAGAAGAATGTTACTGGCTTTAATATCTCTGTGGAATATAGGAGGGTTAGCCTCTGTATGAAGATACAGTATGCCTTTGGCTGCTCCCATTGCAATTCTCAACCTCGTACTAAAATTTAGGCTCCCCTTTGTTTTTCTACTTCTACCTGCCTCACCACAGTATCCATTAACTTATAACATGTCTTTATTACATCATTGAGAACATCAACAGTCTCATATTAAATTACTGCATTAACATTGCTTTTCCTTTTTTTCATGAAATTTTCTTCCTTTTTAATTTCTAATTTGTTCTCTACTAAAAAGGATGAAATGACAAAACAGTGAAGATGAATTATATTAGTTGCTTCCATGGTGATCATGATTTCTTTTGTTTAAGACCACAGCCTCGACAATTAGAAGTAAAAGATGAAACTTTTGCAGTGTATTTATGGAGAATGAATTTATAACTTATTGAAAGGAGATTTTCCTCAATAATTCTGCAGAAGCGTATCAACTATAAAAAAATCTGACCAAAAGCTATTAAACTTGCTATACAGATCCAAGAAGTTTACCAAGTGATATTCTAAATTGCATGAGCATATAAAATACTTTTATAACTGAAGCCCAAAACTGGAAAGCAGAAAACATGTCAGAGGAAAAAAGTTATTATGCACAATTTCATACCAGAAATCCAGTCCCTTAAGGTGCCATTGGGCATGAATTCATAAACCAGCATCTGAATCAACAAAAAGAATATATATGTGAGAATACTATTGAAATCAGTGTCGAGTGCAAAGCTAATATGGCAAAAATTATCGTATTCAGATTCATGCAGAACAAATTATTTTCTCATTTACTCTATAAGCTAGATACCTGCTCCCCTTCTTCATTACAGTATCCAATCAGCGAGACAAGATTTCGATGGTGTAACCTTGATAAAAGCTCAATCTCAGTCAAGAACTCCCTTTGTCCTTGTAAGGAACCTGCTTCTGCTCGCTTAACCGCCACAAAACTTTCATCAGATAAAATGCCTTTATAGACATTCCCATAACCTCCTTGACCAACTTTAGTTGAGATATTAAATTTGTTAGTAGCAAGAGCCAGTTCTTTGTAGGTAAATGATTTCATGCCATCTATTTTGATGGATAAATTAGTAGTAGCTGCAAAAGAAATAAGTATTTTAGACCTCTTTCTTAAAAAAAAACAATCCAAAATGAGATAGTCAGCAGAAAGCTTTAGAAAACTTGCACATACATTTCCTGGAAATCTTCTTGTGGTATTTCATCCTTCTTCTAGTAATCAGGAGAATGATTATTGCAGATATTGCTAAAGCACAAGCAGCAGCTGCTATTGCAACAGCAACTTTTATGCCAACGCTAACTTTTCCCTTCTCCGAATGAATAATTACTATAACAATAAAATTAAAGTTAAATTAGAGAAACTCAGCAGAGGGAGTAAATTTATTAACCAAATTTGAGTTGCCAAAAATTGCCATAAATGCTAATGCTAGACAGAAGCAAAGGAAACCTATTTCTCTGTTACTCCTATTTTTCTAGGATCAAGATACTTACCTTTTTTTTTTCTTTTACCAATGAAAGGATTAATATCTCAGTTAAAGAATGGTACATAAAAGAATAGAAAATTTAAACTAATATGAATATGAGAATAATATAAATAGTAATACTGTATAATCTGTTTGCAGTCTGCATATTATATTGCCAATCACTACTACCAGCAGAAAATAGTATTTCTTGTAGAATTGTTGTGCTAAACAGTACACACATTTGGTGGGAAGATGCAACGATAATAATATGGTTAAGTGATCAAGAATTTATTATGCATTCGCTTACATGATAAAAAGTTATAACATGTTGAGTTAAGAAACTTACTATTTTCATAAGGTCCGAGAAGAGTGAAGTTCAGGAGTTCATATGGTCCAAAAAAATCAGTGCGAGGAAATCGCCATGATGTGAATAGGCTGCTAATCCGACGAACCTCACTTTCGTTGAACACATTAGAACGGGAATCATTATAGGAAGGGAAGAGTTTCAAATACATTCTAAGACGAGGTCCCTCTTCCCAAGCTACTGAATCTACTGATAGTTGGTAGAGGTGTAGTTTTAAGGAGTCTGTTATGTAGTGTTCAAAACTAGATCTATAGGGAGCAAAGTAAGAAAAACTTGGACTTTTCAGCCTGTATCCAATTCTCAGAGGTGCAGCACAATAGCAAGGAACTGGGGAGTTGGGGGCGTATTCATAAAAGTCATTAAATGGACAAGATTGAACGGGACAAACAGTAGAGTTTGTCGAGTCTTGAGCTGCCTTATCTTCTTCAGGTCCACAGTATTGACCAACACTTTGTGTGTTGGAGTTCTTGCATATAGGATTACCAGAAAGCCTTCAAGGAAAAGAGAAAGAACTAATATGAAATGTATGCCACAACAAAGGCAAATCATAGCTTCGACACTGTCTTTCATAGTAAAAACGAATCATAGAATAAAAATTAAGCAGAAATATATGTATATAATATCTAGAACATGGTATGAGCCAGAGCCATAGAGAGAGAGAAAATCAGATAATGTGTTACATTCCATGTAACGAAACAAAAGTAATAAGAATACCTTAAGGTAACATTTGCCGGGGGGTTAAGATTTCCCAAAACATCCTCAAATGAGTTGTTATGGAGATCTCTGCAAGGATAAGACAAACATATAAGCTTACATTGAAAAGAACGCAGTCAATATACTAGTTTAATGCAAAATGTCCACATTCCTTGAGACTGAAGTAGTAATCTAGATAAAGAAGTTACATTATAAGTTTATCTTTCACACCGAAGGACATATTCTGCCATATGCTAGCAGGGATGGACCCTGACATTAAATTGTTCGCAAGTGACCTGTGTTTGGCAATGAAAACAAAAATTCAACCCAATGTGCAAAGAATTGAACTTGTATGAAAGTCTATCTAGATTGTAGAAGAGTTCAATATGTTGTTATGTAACAATTGTATAAATATTATGTGAAATAAAGGTTGATATTCTCACAGTTTTTGAAGATGAGGATACGAGTAGTTTCGAGGAATAGATCCGTTGAAAAGATTATTGGAAAGATCACTGCAATTGAGTGAAAATAAGCTCATCTCTCAATTTGATTATGCCTTGCATTAAGTTAAATAAATATTGTGAAATAGAAAAGGAAACCAAGAGCATTATAAATAGAAAATACATAGAAAAGTTGGGCTATTTACATACATAGTTGTCATATTGTCTGCTAGCTTATTTGATGATAAGGGTCCAGTGAACTGATTCCAGCTAAGATCTCTAGAAAACATAAACCAGTCACAAATGAATTGGTAGAAAAAATAGGAATATGATTTCACACCATTCGGCACAACATAAAGCAATAGGTATCATCAAACATACAAATAGGTAAGTTTGGGTATTGAACTGAAATCAGGAATAGCTCCTTGCAGACTGCAGTTTCTTAGACTTCTGTTAAATCAAAGAGGAAATATTAGCTAAAATAATCAGTCATTTAATATGTGTAACATCCTACATTAAGTGAAAAAAATAAAATAAAAGGACAAGTAGTAATGTTAAAAATACTTACAATTTCACGAGCCTGGTTAAGTTTGCATAGGTAGAAGGAATTCCATTCCCGCTGAAGTTGTTGTTATCAAGCTGGCTGCAAGGGAAACAAGTAAATATGAAAATCAGAAACTGTATCTTAAACTCTTTTTCTGGCCAAGGTGAGGGCATATATATGCAAGGGTCATGAACTTGTTGCAACAATAAGGAAAATCCTTTCTCCTAAACTCTTAAATCAGCCTAAGTTTTCCAGAACAAAGGACACACAATGTTATACATTTTTTCTTTTTTCATTTAATCCTCCATGGATCATCCAGAACTCTACAGTCATATTCTTATTATAACCTCCCTAGTATGTATACCTATATGTTCATGAGCCATTTGTTTAAATATCATGCGAAATCTGGCTTATCATAGCAGAGCATGATTTTATCATTTCACTAATCCTCCTCCACAATTTAAGCACAGCGTCCAAATTGCAGTAATATACAAATGTATAAAATGAAGCTGATAAATGAAACAAATCTAAAAGTTGGGAAGGAGAACATACAGTATTGCCAATCCCTTTAACATGGAGTATTCTGGTGGAAGATTTCCAGATAAGTTATTGTTGTCCACAAGCCTATAAAGTCATTTCAACAAAAATAATCAGTACAAACTTGTAAAAAGGGTCAATCCGGAGATGCACCCCAAGATGCAATGGAGGATTTGAAACACTGTAAATGTAAGAAAATAAATGAGTTCAATACTCACAAATGCATCAGATTTGATAGCTTTGAAAGTGTAGATGGAAGTTGACCACTAAATGAGTTGTTGTTCAGGTGACTGAAAATATACAATATGAGAATGATAAATTACATGTAAGAAATCAACCTCCAAGCTGAATTGATAGTTTTTTGGCTAAGAGATCCACTCACAGGTGTTTAACACTAGTCATGTTGGCTAGTGAATCTGGTAGAGAACCAGACAATTGGTTTTCGTCTACTTGGAATCTATTTAAATTTGGAAGGTTGCCAAGCTCGTCTGGTAAACTCCCAGATAACATATTGCCATTCAAGAGCCTGCATAGAAAATGCATCAGAATAACTCTTCCTGTTATAGCAGAGAAGAAAAATCATACATATGTTGGAAACAGTATTTGCTCTGTTTGTATGGTTGCATCATAAACTTTCATTAATTACACCCCTTGAAAGAAATACACCATATCAAGCAGCACAGACAAGACCACCTTAAAATAAAAACTTGATGAGGATCAACACTAATAATTCATCTTCTATGTTAAAGTTCTTACAAGAGTTTCAATGTTTTAATGTTTCCAATCTCCTTGGGTATCGTGCCTGTCAGATTGTTCCACATGAAATCCCTTCAAGCATAAAACAATCAAAATATCAGCATGCCATAAATATTGTCACTGTTTCTTCTGATACATAATTTGTTTCTGAAGAACAAAATGACGCAACTCACATTATCTCAAGATGAGATAGCTGACCAAGCTGAGGTGATAGATTTCCCGAGAGATTCATTGTCATTAAGTAGCTTCAGTAAAATTAGATCACACAAAACAATCAAAATTTAGCAACCCCTGTAATATAAACTCTGTGCTATGTGTAAATAAATAACCCTTTACTGCATCTAAGTTAAAACATTGAAATTAAGAACAAAAAGAAAACAGAAAGAGAAAAAATCCATACATCTCACGAACATGGAGATACCCATCATCTCCCGTCTTATCAAAACACCAAACCCCAGTCCAGTTTCTTGTACACGGGTCTCCTTTATTCCAGTTCTTAAGATTGTGCTTACGATCAATCAAACTTTTCTTGATGTCAATCAGCGCATTAACTACAAATAGGAAAAAATACAGGTTAATCACTAAGGTTCAAATTTTTTAATACCAAAGCAAATTACAAGTATCAGATAAAGGAAAGTGAAATGGTATACACTCAGAACACTTTCTCCCTAACCTAATCATTACAAAAAAAAAACAAATTCATTTCTATCAGAAGGGAAAAAAGGGGTAACATATTCCTCCCTATTTGGACTGAAATTTCTACTTGAGCTCTCTTGTCTAGTGTCTAAAATCACAGGCCAGAAAGAACAAAGTGAAAAAATTTGAAGGTGTAAAGTAAAGCATATTGACCTTCTGAAGGGTCTGTTCGTTGTGATGCTGCTATGAAGGTGATAAGACAAAACGAAAGAGCCAAGGCATATCCATGAATTCTCAGAGCCGGCATCACAGTATATCCTGAAAAGCAACTAAATGGAAGGGATGATGAATAAAGGGGGTATTGAAATTGGAACATTGCAAGGAATAAGATTCATTCACAACACACATTCAGAAAATAAAATGAATACTTTATTGATCTAAAATCTCATAAAACAGGATAAAGTTAGAACTTCAAAAATACTGAAAGTAGAAACCCGGTCATGTGTATGTCATTTTCCCAAGAAACATCAATGAAACGTAAAAGTAGAAAACTAAAAAAAGCATCATACAATAGCTTTGGCTGATTTCTCTGGTTTGAAAGTGGGAGGAAGATCAAAGTTGCCAAACTTGTCAGACTTAACTTTCCCAGATAATTAAAACACAAAGTTACAACATTGAAGTTTTTGGCTGTAAGAGAATCATACACCACAACAGCCAATTATTGCAATGAAATCCTTATCCAAAAATTCAGAAATGACAGAGAGAGAAAGAAAGAATCTCACTTTCGAAGGTGGGGTGGGGTGATTGAAATGTCAAAACTTGCAAAAGTGAATAACCTTGAAATCTGAAAAGTGAAGTGAAAGGCCTTCAACAATGAACGAAAATCCGAAGTCAAAAAGAGAGAGCCCGTGGGGAACTTATTAGCTAGATCATTCTGTCACCATAATGAGATAATATTAATGATAATACTTAATCATTCATTGAAAACTTATTTTTGTGCTTTCCGGTTTCATTAATCTTCTGATTAAATTAAGATGAAAAAACATCTGCATCAGTTTCTGAGATGGCACTGTCGTTGTGGTTGGTGCATCCACTCTCCAATAGTCAAACACACCAAACCGGAACACGTTAATATCATATCATATTCATATATTCATATAATAATCAAACACTTTGCATCTTTTTTTTATACCAAAATATTACGCCCGCCAACTCCTCCACCTTCTTTTCAAAAATATCACAGTAATTGTTTATATCAACAATTACTCTTCTTACTATAACATGTTGCATATGTAATATCTTTCACTTCTTTTTTAGCAGGATTTGTTCCAAATAAATTCAGTCAATAAAGGGTTAACACTGGAACAATAATACATGGTCAAAGTAAGAGATTTTATATGTTAACTAATTAAAACTTATAAATTAAATGCTTTATATAAAGTATTTATTACTAAGATTAATGATAGTACATAACAATTTATAGTTGAATGTCATTATAAAAAAACACTTATATATTCAACATATATATTTTTTTCTATCAATAATCATAGGATTGTTTTATTGAATATAAAGTCAATATTATAAAATTTAATAACTAAATATATATATATATATATATATATATATATATATATATATATTATTTTAATACTCTAGTATAACTTAGATCTAATAGTTAGAAAATTTTATTTGCCTACTTTATGTATGGATTAATGGAATACATAATGTTTTTTTATTGCGAGTTGATTCAGTTAAATTATTCCAATTTTAGTATAAGTTGGATTTTGTTTGTGCATGGTATTGAGAAGGATGCAGAGAGAAAAGTTAGAAAAATAGAATGTGCAGAGAGGGAAGGGTTGGGGATGGGGCTCTGGATCTCTGCACCACATGCTATGCTACCACCATTTTATAATTTTATTATGAAGATTTAGGTTAAAATAATAATTTTATAATTTTATAAATAAGGAAAAATTGATTAAAGATGATGTTATGTTGTGAGACACGTGAATGAGATTGGTTTGAAGAGGGAGTTCATAGGACCCATAATCTTCCACTCAAATCTTATGGCCAATCATCATTTTCTTCAATTAATTGCTTTTCCTCATTTACAACTATTGATCTTCAATTCCTTTATTAGCCACAAACAAAATATTTTATCTATACACTTACATAACATCTTTAAATATATTAAATTTAAACACATCTTATCTTTCATTATTTTCTTTTCTAAATATATCTTTTATATCGTAATTTAAATTTAATAAATTATATATACATGTATATTATTGTTTTAGTACATTTGTTTGTTGTAATTTATAGTTTTTTTTAACTTGTATTTATTTTTCGAAAATAATCTCATTGAAAACTTTAGAATTACTAAACAGGAATAAAGTATCCAAAAACTACTAAAGAAATCAGATAAATTAGTAAGAATTTCTTAAGCATATACAAATTTATTCATTTTAAGTTTTAATATAATAACATTTTGTTAATTATTTAAATGATCAGATTACTATATTTTTTTATCCTGTCATATTAATTTATTCACTTACAAATTTTAACTAACTTTTTCTATTTTTCAACTCCTTTTCACCGAATAAAAAACATCACATTACATTTTATTAATTTTTCTTTCTTTTCTTACGTTCTTTCTTTCAGTTCCTAATTTAAACAAAGGATTACAAATACTAATTTTTTAATTTACGTTCTTAATACGATGTAACAAATAATTTGCATAAACAATACAAAATAAACAAATATTAATACTTCGTCCATTCCATTTTATATGGCTATTATTAAAACTACTGTCATTTTATAAAACCGATGATGCATTAAATGATGTTTCTTTTAAGATCATACCCAGTAAATAGATATGATGGGTATTTATTTTCAATACTATCTTTCTTAATAAGGCAATCTCTTATTGTTTTAATATGTTTGAATAAATTTGTTTCTTAATAACATAAAATAATTGTAACAAAATATTAATAAATAGTTCAATACGAAGAAAATGCAACAATAAATTTAACAAACAAAAAATATTATAATAAATTTTAATTTATGATTAATTCAGTAAAATAAGTTTAAAGAAATATTTATATTTATTTATATATTATAAATTAATTTTATTTCTTATCGGTCAATATTTCCATATTTTTTATATATATAAATGAAGGAAGAGATTCTTCTTAAAAAATACAGAAAATGCATTCATGATTTTTCTTAAACAAATCTCTCTGCAAATTTTCAGAATCTCAATATATTCTTCTTAACCAATGATCATTTAACTTTAATTTTTTTTTACAGCAAACAAAAACACCTCAATTTCTACTTACATAATGAATATTGAAAAATAAATCACTTTTAACCATCATTACTTTCGATTAAATCAATGTACTGTACCAATAAGTCACATCATAAAATTAAAAATTCTAATTAATACATGTGTCAAAATGTTAAACGTCATAGAATCGAGGTAGATAATTTCTTTCTTGTCCCTGTAAGTGTGAACTGATAAAAAGATCTTAAAACTATTATGAAACAGAAGAAATAAAGTTTTCATTATCTTGATTAATATTGGTTTCCATTGCAAATAGGATCTATTAAGAAAACGCATTAAGCTTATTAAGACTGAGTTTAAGTCATTAAAGTAAAAATTGTCCTCGTATATATGCATTGTAATTCTTTATGTTATCTTTAGTTGATGTAGTAATTTGTGAAAAGTTGACAGAAACGTGTGATCAGCATAATGGAGACGATGGGGTACGCTGCAAAGGGAAGATATGTAAGCAATTAGGTTTTACAAACCTTTATAATGATGCTGCTTGTCTCACAAAAAAACCCTAATTGGTGGATCCCATGGTTGCGCACGGGCGATTTTATGTGCGGTTTCAATGCACACATTCAATAATACTACACATGACAACTGTTACAAGGTTTATCATCATAAGGTCGTCAACGTTGGACGACGACTTGGTTGGAAGATCCACATGAAGAACAGAACAGAACAATCGGTGTTGGAAAAATAATTAATGTTGTATGGTGAAAAAGTTGGATATTTGGTAAACATTGTTAAATGGAGAGTAGAACAAATGCAAAGGGTAAATTAATTGTGGATAACATGTTGTAGTTGTAGTGTATATATTAATAATGATTCATCTTAGATGCAACCATGATTGACTTTTAGTATAGGATATACTACTTCTGTATTTAATTGTTGCCACCCATGTGGTATAATTGTTTTTTGTAATTTTTTTTTTGTTTCACCCTAATGTAGAATAATGCAGCATGGAGAATATGCATAACCAAATGTGAGGATTCCACCTTTATTAGAAATATTTTGTGGTAATGATCCAATTGAAGATCAAGAATACATTAATACTTTTTTTGGATTAAAAATAGGATGAAAAAAAAAAAATATATATATATATATATATATATATATATATATACTGTGAGAAGTGGGGTTGTTTAGATTGATAAAAGAAAAATTATATATTGTGAGAAGTGAAATTGTTTAGATTGAGAAAAAAATTATAAATTGA
>Ga0209589_1011666_pt1 | contig 12261 bp, 8 predicted proteins | sample CowpeawhiteBW_FD_187525 | JGI IMG/M metagenome (GOLD analysis project Ga0209589, IMG submission 187525) | Root nodule microbial communities of legume samples collected from California USA - Cow pea white BW (SPAdes) (version 2) | ecosystem: Host-associated > Plants > Roots > Nodule | place: USA...
GGTCCAAAATTACTTCTAAAGCCCAATTTCCTCTAAGGCCCAATACATGGCCCAAAGAAAACCCTATTCTACTGGGCCCAAAATACAAAGCCCAAAATAAAATCCTAATCTAGTATTTACAAGCAAAATGTCCTAGGCTAGGTCTTCACATCTTCCTTGGCCCATGTGAAGTTCATCTTGGGCCTTGCATGCGCATTTAAGGCCCATTCCTCTTGTATTCTCCTAGCCATGGCTCTTGTTGTAGGTCCCTTGGCTCGAGGCATCTCATCACTAAGGCACACCATGATGCCAGATACAACCAAGAATCCAAGGACTTAACGAAATTTAATAGAATACTAAAGAGCAAAGCGTACATGGGTCATAGCCCTAAAGAAAAGCTCAAAAGCAGAAGTCAATCCCAAGGCTAAGCAGCGGAACCATCACCTTCTTGTTGACCACGGGTGTTCCTCGCATCTGCTCACATCAATAAGTTGATGATCATCGCAAAAAAGAGTACCACACAGCAGAACACACAACAATAATAGAAGGATAAGCTAGAGCCGAAAACGGTTTTATCATGCAGTCAGATATACTTTCACAGTCAATTATACATACACCACCCAAGCATGTTATGACTTTTCAAAACAATACACTAAGACTCGACTCGATTCGACTCATCCGGATACATATAACTTGGTCAAATTCAGTGGATGCTTGCACTTGTGGTGGATACCTCTGCTCACCCTCGAGCTATATGTTACAAGTGTTACAATGAATCAATTTTCCCTCACCACAAGGTTAGCCCTTAATGAATTTCAGGCCTCCTACTACTCTCACCAAAGGAGTCAGTCCGCTCTAGGTGAGACTAACTGACTCCTTAGAGTGTTAGGATGCAACCTTACCTTGAATCCTTACCTAGTTATACAGATGGGGCACCACCATGGACACCCACTAACAGGGGCCATGGAATTACGTCCCGACCACTGAAGCACGACCCTGAAATCCCACCTAGAGATCTTAAGGATTTACGTACTGACAACATACCAATAACATTCCAAACAAACAAATAATATTGATCATGCATTTAACACCTCACGACATCCTTTATAACTCATCCTCATTCATATTCCATGTTGATTTCATACCATCCCATTCTTCCCAATTCGGGGATATAGAACTTCACCTCATACCAATACCATGCCATCAATGTAACCTTATTGTTCATATCGAATTCATGACCACATATATAACCAACCATTTCATTGAAATCGCATGCGAAGATTTATCCAAGTTCATCATTCACACTCCATGAATCACATCACTCATGCAAATTCATTCATATCATACTTTATAAATGCATACCAAGACATACATATATCACAAAATAGTATTCATCCCAATTAACATAGAAGAAAACAGTACAGGGTGCATCCTCGCCCAACTCTCGCTCAATCTGAGGATACTCGCTCAGACGAGAGGTTTCCCTCGCTCAGGCGGACTCCCCTCGCTCAGGCAAGAATTCGAGGAGTGGGAATAGTGGCTCCCCGCGGGGTCTCGCTTAGGCGAGCCCTCCTCGCTTAAGCGAGAATGCACCTCGCTCAAAACGGGGACTCTTCGCTTAAGCGTCCCTCGCGTAGGAATCCTGGGCGAAACCTCTGCTAGTCTCACCTAGGCGAGACAAGTTCGCTTGGGCGAGATTATCAGACTTCGCCACTGTCCGCACCTGCATCAGTTATATTTTACGCATATGCAATATTACCAACCCTTCCCCGCATTCACAGTAGCATACCAGTTCAAGAATCACGAAACACCAACCAGACAACAGACAAGCACATGAAACAGAAAAGGGTTCTAGCTTCCCTTACCTGGAATAAGCTAGCACAGTACTCCAACACTAACCACGAAAGACAGCAGCTCTAGGAAAAAGCTTAGAACTGGAAAACAGTGGAACAGATCTTAAGATTGGGTTCACTACCAACTGATAACACTCGAGATTACACTAAGAAAGGGAGAATATGAGTTGAGGGGCAACTTATGTTGAGTAGAAACGAGCTTCGAGCGAACTGGTCCGAGACGGGAAAGCAAACCCTAACAGAGTAATGACTGCACATCTTAGAACAAAGGGGCAGATTCTGAAAGTGAGTAAGAGGGTTAGGGTTAAGGCAGACTTAGAGTATGTTTTTCTCTTTGGGTCAACCCTTAGGCCCAACTGAAATGGGGCAACCCTTTTTAAATTAGGGCATAAATTTTTTTAGTAATAATAATCTTTAATTTTTATAAATTGTTATCTAGATTAATTATTATAGTGATTAATTATTTTTTATTTTTAAAATTGATTTCTAATGAAAAATTTCTTTGGTGATTGTATCGTGGGAGTGCTTAAATTATTCTTCATTTATATATCAACAAAAGTTGATTCAGATAGGTACTTTCTAAATGACTCATTTATTGATCACTAGCATTATAAAGTGAATCATATTAGCACAATTAGGACTAATAAACTCAGAATTCTCAAATATTTGGACACAGTTTTAGAACTTTTTGGCTAAGAATCAATATGGCCTTTCTCTAGTACCATGACATGTTTAATTTACATAATAGGATGCAGAAACCGGTAGAAGCGTAGGTCGGGATTGTCATAAAATTTTAGACTAGTTGATGAAATCACGATCAAAATCTCAAAAAGATATGGAATTAATTTCGGATCGTAGTATAATTTTTTTTTAATCTTTTATAATATTTTTGTTTGAACTTTATTATGCCTCTAATTCTGTTAAGGTTTTTGGTATTTTAGTCTATAATATATTTATAATTGAGTTTGAAACTCTGAGTTCTCTCTCACCGAGGTCCTCTTTGAAATCACTTATTCTTATATTTGAATCTTGGATTCAAACCGATAGATATTCCTTTCTTTTTCCGCAAACCTTCAAAATCGACTGTACTCCAATTTTTTTAACCATTTTCGTTTTAGGTTCATACACAATTCGTTAGAGCCCCAAATTTCCCCAAATCCGTGATAATCCGACCTCGGTTGTTCTCTTTCGAATTTGTTTCGGATTTTTCGTCCTCCATTTATTTCACGTTTGGTTCTGGTATTGGGTTCTCCTTCATCATCCGCGCAAACAACTTGAATTCAAGTTTTTTGGTTTCTCCATAAGCTTCAAGTAGGTTCCGTTTTTCTCCTTTGGTTGGCTCGTTAAGATGGAGTGAGTGTGGTATGTATTTTGTTGACGTTTTATTTGTATTTTACTGGCTGGAATCAATTGCTTTGGAGGCAAATTCCTTCGTTGGATGCGGCAATGGCTTTGACCTTGAGTAACTCGCATTGAAATTCACGCGTACCAGGTGTTTGCGAAATTGTCTCAGATAAAAATTTTGTGTTCAAGTCCAATTTTGTTTCAGCTGGCACGAGAAGTGGGTTGGTGCAAGTCTATCGTATGGGAGCAGCATTGGCAGAAGCAATTTTCATTTGAAACGGTTGATGTAGTTCGAGTACGGTTTTTGTTCAACGTTGTTGCCTACTGGCTGGATTAATTAGGAGGTGCTAAGAGGCTGCCTTGAGTTGGTACTGCAAGAAAAATACCCCCACTTTGAATCAGCTGCAACATGAAGAGGGGTATGTTGTGTATACAGGCAGTTGTTTAGTTTTGATGCAACAGATACGTGAGTCAGCGTTCCGCAGCAACCTCTTAAGGTCCATTCGGTGCAGGAACATTTGAAAGGGGTGCTTGGCATCAACGATCCATTCAAACAATTGGCGGTGTGCAAGTTAAGGCAGCAGCTTCTACTTATTCCAAGCGGTGCATCAATTTGTCGTGGAATAAGTGGCTGTCATGAGACATCTGGGAATCAAAATTTTAACGTGAATTTGGGTGAAATTAGAACCTGCAGATTGTCATCCAAGTGGCAGCAGCCCAAACTAATTCCCGATGGACTCGACTTTACATTTTGTCGGTGCAGCAGCTCTTTGGTACCAACCGGTCAGAGTAAAAACCTCACTGAATGAAAATTCTTGCTGCATAGGACATCAACAATTGGCCAACTTAAGTCCCTGGCCTAAGAGGTGGCACTATCTGCGCTGATTGCAGCGTTGCAGTAGTTTTGTTTTGTTAAGAGGTGTGATGCAGATTTGGAAGTGCAATTCACTGGTGCAGAAGCTGTTTGGAGGCATTTGATTTATGCAGCTTGAACGTGGCCACACTCATCCTCACAGCAAGCAAGTTGGTTTGACACATTCCACGTGATGCAGATTCTGAATTAACACCACTTCAGAACTTTGTTTGGCACCTTATTTTGGCCGAAGCGTTTCATCCAACCATTTCGTGGCATCCACACTTTGCCAATTTTTTTTTCTGGTGCAGCCTTGATCAAATATTCTGGTTTAGTTGGTGCAGAAACAAAATTTGCTAGTGTTCCATTATTTCTTTCGGTGCAGTTCAGATCATTGGTGGCAGAGTTAAACCTTTTTCAAAGTGTCTATCGTGGTGGCAATTTAGTGCTGTTTGTTTTGGTTGAATGGTGCCTCCATGCAGAATTGGGGCTGCTACCGTGACAGTGGGACCTTGGCCAATTTCTTGTCATTTGGAGTAGCTTTACTTAGAGCTGTCAAAATGGATTGGAATCCGTGAGCCAATACGGTTCACCACGGATTCGGATCGGTTTTGGTTGAAATTTTTTTATAAATTTTAATACGAATTGATTTTTGACCCGATTCACTTAGAACCCAGCTCACCCGGGTTGAACCCGTGGTAAGCCGGGTTGGTTCATAAACCTGCAAATAAAGGGTCATGTAAGTGTTTTTTGTTATGTTTTGGGCTTTGCATTTAGGTCAGGTGTTTTTTAAGCCAACACATAGATAATTTGGTATTTTTTTTATTTTAGTTTGTATTTGGATTATATTTAAGTTTATTTAAATTTTAATTATAATTATAATTTAGTTTTGACTGAAAAACATTAAAAAAAATTGTAGCTTTTTAATTAAGTGAGTCTGTGAGCCAACCCGTTTAACTCACCAACTCGTGGTGGGCCAAATCTGGTTGGATTTTTTTTGGCTCTCTAATAAGTGAGCCGGATTGGGTTGGCTTACTAAGTGATCAACCCGTTGTGGGTTGAACCGGGCCGAGTCAGGTTACCCGTTTTGACAGCTCTAGTTTTACTTGATTTTGGTAATTGGCTTCAAAAGGCAAGTTTAAAACGTGATTGGCAACTGGTGTGACTAATTGGTGTCTTGTCCTGATTAATGTGAAGCAGTGCATCCTTGGTTCATTAGTGTGAGATTGAAACGGTGCAATTCAGCAAGACTTTTAGTACATCATAGTTGTGTTTTATGCAATCTCATTCGGTGACAGTAGCGAAACCCATCTTCTTTTGGCAACACATAAATTTTGGCACGACTTTTGAAGGGAAACTAGTGGTGGCAGCAACTAGCTTAGATACATGCATTTATCTCTGCAACCTAACTAGAGTTATGCAATTGACAACAACCAATCTCTAGTGTATGTAGTAACACAACAACCTCCCTCGCTACAACCCACAAAGATTGACATCCGCGTGCTTAGTGAACTTTGGTGTCAACCATTAAAGATTGTGGTGCTATAGTCACTTCTCTGATTGAATTTTTTGATGCAACTTTTTGCATTTTGCTTTGCCTAATCTCACCACTTAGAGTCATTGATTGTTCATCCTGGCTTTGCTTGAGTCTTTTGTCTATCATATTTATTTGAGTTTGTTTTTCCTTGGATTCTTGTGTTGTGAGACAATGTACCTTGAGCTAAATTGTTGGACATATTGTTTGTCAGAATTTGATTGGATCATCCTAGTTTAGCTTGAGCACTTTCTTTCACATTTCTAGTAGTAATTCTAAATACCCTATTTAGATTACTCTTATCGTTTAAAGTGCTTTTCTCGTGGTCATATTCTTTGTTTTGTCACATATTTACTCTCTTTGGTTTAGCCATTTCTTGATTTAGTACTTTTTAGTTGTCTTCAAATTTCCTTGATTTTGTCTTAGAGTTTTCCTTTCCTTGGCCTCCTAAGTTGAGCTTAGATATGTTACATCTTGCACTTTGATGTTGAATTCTTATGGGTTAATTGGAGGTTCTTTGAAGAACTGAACAAGAACTTGAGAGCGAATGAATACACCTTTGAAATCTAAAATGAGTGGAGTGAGTGTAGGGATGGTAATGGGTCGGGCATAAATAGTGCGTACCCGCTACCCAACCCGTAAAAAAAATCCACCTGTTACCCGCCTGTTTACCCGCCAAGTACCTATTTAAAAAATATCCGCAGATTTTTTTTTAGACTTGTGGATACCTGCATACCCGTGAATATTTAAATATATATATATATATATATATATATATATTATAAATTTATAAATAAAATTATAAAAAAAATATAATATATATTAAATTTTCATTTTAATTAAATTTAACCTAATAAAATATAATTTTAATTAAATTTAACTTAATAAAATATAAATTAAATTTTAATTTTAATTTTTTGCTGGTAACAAAAATCTACCGATATGGGTAGTATGATACCCGCATTCGACTTGTTTATAAGCAGGTATTAAAATACTCGCTACTCGTTGGTACTAATTATCCACCACGGATTTTGTCATCCCTAATTGAGTGTAAACACGTAAAGGAGTGGTGAGACCCATTTGACAATTTTATCTACATTGCTTATGCTAGCGACATATTGTGTTTTGTGTTAGTTATTTTTTCCTCTCTCTCACTGCAGGAACTAACAATTTTTTAGCACTCCACAATGTTTCTTACACATTCAACCTTGATGAAGGATATCATCTTCATTGTGTCCAGAATTATCAAGCTAAATAGCAAACTTGGGGATCTTAGAAGGGAACAGCAACATGATAGAGGATCATTTCCAAGAGACAAAACAAATGCTATTAGGTGCACCAAGTGTGAAGGTTATGAACACAAAAATTATAATGTCCTAATTGGAACGCAAAGTACATGGATCTTTAAGAACTCTAGGATTACATTGTATACTTGAAAGAGGTGAAAATGAGTGTTAGGAAAAAGCTCAAAGTTAGACGAGAGCAACAAGCGCAAAGGGAGAGAGAAAATGCAGAAAGAGCACTAAAGGAAATTTGGAAAAAAAGCAAGACAAGGGGAAACTTTGAAGAGAGAGCAAGAGGAGAAAAGGCAAAGAGAAAGAAAAGAGGTAGAGATGAGAGAAAGCGAACAAAAGAAGAAAGAGTTCAAAGAAAGACAAGAGAAAGAGTTTAAAGAGAGAAAAAAAAAGCAAGAGCTAAAAGAGAAGGAAGAGAGAAACCAAAGAGAAAGAGAAGAGGTAGAGACGAGAGCAAGAGAGGATGCACAACTGCAAGAGAAAGAAAGAAAAGAGAACGAACAGCGAGAGACGGAAGGAGAAGAATAAAGGGTAAAACAAGTGAATGAGTCTCTTCTCACACCCCTGACATGCATGGTTAAGATGAAATCTCATGCATATCATGCTTCTACATTTTCATTGGGAAAACTTACTAATCCATCTCTTTTTGTCTTGATGCATAGGGAAGACTTGTACTTTAAGGAGCAATGGTATAAGCAATAGGGTGAAGAAGAGAGGATAGAGAAAGAAGAAACAAGAGTGGACAAAATGAAACTATAGTTGAAACTTTGCTTGTTTGTTTATCATGCAGTGAACATATTCCAAGACTCTTTTTCTCTCTTTTGTGCTTCATTTGAGTGTTCTACTTTGTTGTTTCAGTGTTCATAAAACAAATGTGTTGAAACTATTTGATGTGCAAACAAATGTGTTGAAACTATTTGATGTGCTTTGCAGGTTGGTCTTTGACCCTGGTGGACAATCTCCAAGCACATTGATAATAAGAGATTCACCTCTCCCAAGATTCCAATCTCATTTTAGATAACTTTTTATTTATGTCCTTCAACTATTCTAGTTTTGTGTGCTTTCACATCTTACGTTTTTGGTGTTTGTTTGTAAGTAATAAATCGCTAAAATTCAAGGTCAAATTTTCTCAACTCGAAGGCAATGATGGAGGTGTGGTTTGCGACTGTCACAGGGATTTCAGAGTAGTTGATGGAACCATGCCTAGGACCTTTAAAGATATCTCATATTAGCTTCGGATCGTAGAATAAAAACTATTTTTGTAACTTTTTGTAATGTTTTTGTTTGGGCTTTATCGGACCTTTAGTTGTGTTGGACTTTTTAGTATTTTGGCCTATAGTATATAAGCCCTTGTGAAAACACTTTGTATTCAAATTTGAGTTTTTGTGAAATAGTGAGTTTTCTCTCAAGTCTCGATGTTCTCCTTATAACTACTGGTCCTTTTCTCTGAATCTATGATTCAAAGTAACAGATCTTTTTCACTTATCTTGGAACCTCCTCCAAGAGTCGTGATTTCCTCATGTTCCGCAAACCTGCCAAAATCATCGTCCTCCAATTTTTCTCCCAATATACTCAAAATTTATATTTTTAATTACTAGCACTACTTCAATAAAAATAAATACAAAATTTAATATAACTATAACTATAAAAAGAAATTACACATATATAAAGGAATATTCATCGCTTTTTGACATTCTTGAACTCATAAATAATTAAATTATAATTAAAATTTTCAGCTATTTTTTATTTTCAATGTAAATAATCATATATATATTGCAAAATATTCATCTTCTATTTTATTAATAAGCATGGATTGATTCAATAGTCTACAAAAGCGTTCATTTTATTTTATTAATGTGAATAATCATGCTGTCATATTTTCATCTTCCCTGGTAGTTTCTCTTTTATCACATTTAAAATATGAAATTTATTCTTTTGTTTTTCATCAATATACCTATTTAAAAAAAGTTTAAAACTAAAAAATAATTTATTATAATCTAATAATAAAATTGAGAGACATAATTATTACAAAAACCTATGATAATCAAGTCACAAAAAAAAAAACTGACTATGATAAACCACATAATACATTACTTTTTCTTCTATATTCATAAAATACGAATATACAAAAGAGTCATGAGATAAAAAATAGTGTTAAATATTAAATAAATATTTCATTATCAGAGACAAGAGAGAGTTACCTTTTTTTTTTTCTTCAAGAATGAAAGAGAATATATGAAAAATTATGACAGTAATGATTATTGTGTCTAAATTTTTATTTTTCTTCTGTAACTAAAGAAAATAGATAATCGTGAGAGATGAGTATTATAGTAAAAAATTCAAAAAGACTGTTGGAGAAAAAAAAATCTTAATAAAAAAAAATTATTTAATATATTTGATTTTATATTTTTATTATTTATTAACAATAAATGTTGTACTTAATAAAAATATATCTAATTTAATTTTCATTAATTTTCGATATACTACTACCTAATTTAAAAATTTTAAAAATACATATAACTAAAAAAAGTACATATAATTTAAAAAAGAAATTCAAAATGTTTTGGGGGACCATGACCCCTTCCTCTTGTATCTTCCATCGTTGGTTCTAGCATTCATATCCAATTCGTTAGAGTCACAAATTTCTCCAAATCCGAGCCAATCCTACATCAAAAACAATCTAGAAATAATATTATAATTAAGAGAGAAGAAATAAATATAATAATAAGATTAATTACTACATGTAAATGAGTGACTCTTTAATAGAAACTTTAAATAAGGACAAAAATAAGTTGGTCAAACCTATAACTAAACCAATGTATTGTAGTCCTATTCTTCTTCCACCTTTTTTTTTATTTATTTCTTTCTTTCTTTCTTGCGTGAAACCAAATTTTATTTGAAAGAGGTCTGTGTAAGAAAGGAATTGTGTGTCACTATCATCAATTTGGGAATATGTGATGTTAATCTTGGTAGGCCATACCTAAAGTTAGCTTATTATTTAGGTCCAATGAACAATTAGTAGGTGTAGTAGCTGATAGAAATGACTTATATTTTACCTTAGATGCCTATATTTGGTGTGTTGATTTTTCCTCGAGTACTTTCTGTCCTTCGAAATCTAGTGTGCTACATTCACACTGTTATGGTGATTACTTTCATGCCAAAAGGATTATCGTTGTTTGCATTTCAAAACTTCATAACTTTGTTGTGTTTGATAGTAAATTTACAATTACATTAAATTATATTCCATCAGTAAAACAATAATTACATGATCAGAATAGTAGCAATACTATATGTGTTGAACCCACAGTGGCACATGTAGTACAACGCTAGAGAACGAACACCTGCGGTAAGACATAAAACAGGGTGCAATATAAATTTTAGGTTAAAATATTTTTTTTGTCCCAATTTTCGTCAAATTTTTTCAAATAAGTCCTAATTTTGGTTTTATGTTCAAATAGATCCCAATTTTCGTCAATTTTGTTCAATTGGGTCCTTTTTTGCTAACACCATTTAAATCATTAACAACCATGAACAGTGACTGCCACGTGTCACTTCGTGGTTTTTTTGAATTTTTTTGAATTTTTTTTGAATTTTTTTTAAATGTACACGTGTCAATCCAGGAGCGTGCCACATGTCACTTCATGGTTTTTTTGAATTTTTTATTTTATTTTTTTTGAATTTCTTTTGAATTTTTTTTGAATGTTTTTTAAATGTCCACGTGTCAACCCAGTAGTGCGCCACATGTCAAAGTCAATATTCTATATTCAATTTGGTCCCTATATTTGTTATTTTTTTCAATTAAGTCCCAATTTTTATTAACATTAACCAATTTGGTCCATATTGAAGATGTGACCAAATTTAATTTTTATATCAAAGTTATAATGATGTGAATTTTAATATATTATATAAAAATATTTAATAAAAAATGTGAATTTTAATATAAAATTTAAATTTGGTTTTAATTTGGAGAGGGACCAAATTGGTTAATGTTAACAAAAATTGGGACCTAATTGAACAAAAATAACAAATATAGGGACCAAATTGAATTTAGAACATTGACTTTGACACGTGACACGTTACTGGGTTGACACGTGGACATTTAAAAAAAAATTTAAAAAATTTTAAAAAAAAATTTTAAAAAAATTCAAAAAAAATTCAAAAAAATTACGAAGTGACACGTGGCACGCTCCTGGGTTGACACGTGTACATTTTAAAAAAAATTTAAAAAATTTAAAAGAAAATTCAAAAAAAATTCAAAAAAACCACGAAGTGACACGTGGCAGTCACTGTTCATGGCCGTTAATGATTTAAACGGTGTTAGCAAAAGAAGACCCAATTGAACAAAATTGACGAAAATTGGGACCTATTTGAACACAAACCAAAATTAGGACTTATTTGAAAAAACTTGACGAAAATTGGAACAAAAAAGGTATTTTAACCTAAATTTTAATATGCCAACTTCTATTTACCACAAAACTCATACAAGTACAATAATCTTTTATAACTTTAACTCATCCAAATATCTATTGGAGAAACCTGTCGAAAGGCTGTGTGATTTACTCCAAGCAGGAACCATTTAATGCCTAGACTTGTTCCAAATCATTTGTTCTCCCATATTAACCGCCTTAAAATTTAGAGAATTGTTCACCAACCAAATGCACCAAATTTATATTTCATATTAGCAAATAGATTTAGGCCTAGCTTCTCCTTTTGTTTACCACAATCGTGAAAACTAATTATCAAGTATTGATCTAGGGACTTAGCCTATGTCTGAAATAATAGAAGGCAAATCAAGGAATTCCATACAGAAATAGTGGCTGAGCAGTGGAAGTACAAATGTGGAATGGATCCTAAGTAGCTACCATAACTTGCATATGAGAGGAAAGAGTAGTATGTGGCCTATAAACTTGCAACCTGTTAATTGAAATAATTCTATTCCCGTAACCAGCCAAATAAAAGATGTGATGTTAGGTGGAGCTTTGAGTTTCTGGAAAGGATTATTTGAAAACTAAAAGTATAATTGATCTAGGTCTTCTAAGGAGTAATCATGGTTTCTTGCAAATCATTTTTCTTAGGCTTAATTACTCGAATCATACCCATTTTGGTTCGAAAATTTCAAAATGGTACCCGCTTTGAACTTTGCCTCAATTTAGTACCCAATTTTGATTATTGCATCAGTGTAGTACCCGCTGTTAAGTCTTCACAAACGACGTTAACTACCTTGCCACGTGTCAGCCTCTGGATTTTTTAATTTTTTTAATTTTTTTTTTAATTTTTTTTAATTTTTTTTTTAATTTTTAATTTTTTTTGAAAAATTTTTTTTTGCCACGTGTCAAATCCTTGATGTGACACGTGGCAAGGTACCTTGCAAGTGTAATTGTCTTCATTTCAACTTAGTCCCCA
>Ga0209589_1011667_pt1 | contig 12260 bp, 11 predicted proteins | sample CowpeawhiteBW_FD_187525 | JGI IMG/M metagenome (GOLD analysis project Ga0209589, IMG submission 187525) | Root nodule microbial communities of legume samples collected from California USA - Cow pea white BW (SPAdes) (version 2) | ecosystem: Host-associated > Plants > Roots > Nodule | place: USA...
TTTCTGTTGTTCCCTAGTTTTTTTGTAAAATTATCGCATATTTGTATATGTGAACAGGATTTTAATTGAAAAAAAAAAAGACGTTTAATAAGTTTGTTCAACTAATAAACCTTACTAATATTAATTAGAATAAGTTTTTAATGATTTTAGTATTATATTAATAACAATTATGATACTATATTAATAATTAAATTCATTATTAGAAGTACATATGTTTTATAAATATTAATAGCACTCCATTATTTATTTAAGTGGATTATCTCTTATGCCAATTTATAGGTATAGTTATGGCAATAATAGAGGTTGTTGCACATCACATCAAAAAGGACAAAATGAAAATAATGATTTTTCGATGAGTGTGCCAAATAACTTCATGATCTTCAGATCCTTAACACTTACTTTTTTTTTCTCGTACTTTTTGAGTTCTTGAACCTGGAAAATGTGTGTATCAACTCTAATCTTGAACTTGTTTTATAACTACGCGTTTTTAGTTAGGTTATGTGATTCCCTATCCCATTTTAGGCAAGAATCTACTATACTGTTAACAGAAAAAACATTAAACTATCTTAAACTTATAAAACACTTATAAGTAGATATTTTAAATTTTAATTTTATCTGATTTTTAAGTTTTATCTTTTATTTCAAAAGGAGCACCATAAACTTTACACTTGTCACATTAAAATTTGCGAATTTTATAAATAAACATAATTCTTTTGATTTCTTTCTAACTAATTCTTAGAACCTATCCTTTGTTTAGAAAAAAATAAGAGTATTTTCGGTCAAGCTAAAGTTAAAGTATTTTTTTTAATTGTTAAATATTCATTAATATTTTTATTTCGGGTGTAGAGACCAAACATCTATTGTCAATACTCAAATTACGTTTTAATCTTTTTTATTTGCGTTCTCTTCGATTAGCTCATCAAATCCTCCTTTCAATACAATCTTTCCTTTCCTCCGACCGGTCCTACGGGTGATCGGTATACCTGTCTAAAGTGTCTAAAAGGCTCTGATGTTTAAGTCAGTTAATACCTATCAATAGGTAATCGTAACTGCTGTAATAAATGCGAATTAAATATCCTCACCAACCTACCTTGGACCCCTATTTATAGTTTTCGGTATGGGCCTATGATTAGAGTTCCTTAATCATGGTCCAATTGCTTTTTAATCTTGATTACTGACTTGCATTACCTTAATTAATTTCTAACTTACTGATCCAGGTTTTGGTTTGGCTGACCGACCGAGGGTCGTACGGCCTGACGGGTGTCCTTATAGGTGAGGGTCTCCATGGAGATGGAGACAAAGTTCAAACAGAGGGAGTGTTTAGCTCGTCTAGTCGACGGGGTAGCTAATTTAGCGTGTTCAGAACTAAGACTCCGAAGGGATTGTCACCTCAGCGTCCAATGTGAGGTCCACCTATAGCGGGCGGCGACTACTTAACCTTAGTTCGCTTGGCCGATCTATTGATGGGCCATGTAGTACAATTTTCTTTTTATTTCAAACGTTTTCAGGCTAAAGAACTTATTCACTAATATTCATTAAAATATATATTCAGAAAAAATATAGCATGTTTTATAACTCTTATCATTTCATTGTTCTCTTACCAAAAAATAGAAATTGTTGCTCCTTTAAAATTATGTCCTTTACCAATAGGTCTCGGGTTGAATAGGTTTGGATAAACCTATAAAAACAAAACAAAACAAAAAATTAGGTTTGATTGTGCCAGATTTCTGTATACTTTATTACATTAATCCAATTTAATCAAGTTATATTAATTGAGTCAGATAGATTTCGAAAAAATTACTTAAATTTTAAATTCAAAACAACTTTATTATAGATGTTTTAGCATATTTAAAAAATAGATTATATCATTTAATATTTAAATGTTAAAAATAATTTTTTAATTAGGAAAATAGTGAAAAACATTGAATCAAACCCAATAAAAAGAATTCAACGCGATGTCTTTAATTAAATATGATATCAAATTACGTCACTTTGACCCAAAAGTGTTTATTAAAAAGGCCACATGACACACGTTGTTCTTAGATTTCCGTCCAAAAATCCACGTTTTCGCTTAAACACAAACGATTTTTTGGTACTTCAAAGCAAATAGATTTTTTGGTCCCTCAAAGCAAATACACGCTTGTACCTACCAAAGCAAACCCAAACACGCTTTTACTTAAAATGTATTATCATTTATTTTTGTCCAAACTTTTTTTTAGTTTTTTCAATTTGGTTCTTAAATCTTTTAAAAGTTGAATTTGATATTTTTATTTTTTAAAGTGTATTTCTAGCAATATTATTTATTGTACAATAAATTAATCAATTAATTTAATATCATACTAAATACAATTGGTTAAGAAAATATTAAAGAGTAAAATGATGTTATTTACACCTAAAAAAATAAATAAATTCAATTAACAATTTTATCCATATTTTTATTATAATGACAACTCATCAATGTATAAACGATATTCTATTACGTATACATAATGACAACTCGTTACTATACAAAAACATTGAAATATAACATAAGATATCAAATTAAATATTTAAAAAAAAAAGAATACCAACTTGAATTTTCCAAATATTCAAGAATTTTCCAAAAATTCAAAAATACAATCGAACCGACTAAAAAAAAATTAGGAAATCAAATTAATAATTATACCCTGTTAAAACTATTCTTCCAATGAAACCCAAACTGCACACTGAAACGCGCGTAGTTTGTAGGAATCACTCCTCTCATTGACCCTCTTCTCAACATTCTTCACGTTTCACTTCAACTTTTTATATTTTTTGCTCTTCTCAGAGAGTTCACAACTTGATTCCTATTTTGATTATTTGATATTTTCACAGTTCTCTCAGTCTCTGCGTCCACTCATTTTCTCCCTAGCCCCACACCACAACACCTCGTAGCTTTGTAATATTCATTGTTTTTTCCTCATCATCTCTGCTCTCTCATTTCCTTATATATACCCCACTTACAACTCATCAGTTTCATAGCACTCAAAAACTTATCTCACCATTGCAATCCACTCCCTCTCTCACCATATTTTAGCATCTTCAATCACCATTTTGATGGCATCTTCAACTTTGTCTTTGAGCACCATCTCCCGTTTCTCTTTGAAATCTTCAAGATCATCATCATTACTCACCACTTCATCCACCAGCACCCTCTTACCCTTTACTTCCTCACACTCATCTCTCTCAAAATCTCTAAAATTCAACACCTCTTCTCGCCACTCTCATCTCTCACTCCCTCGCAAGAGTTTCACTTGTAGAAGCCAGGCTCAACAAACATCTGACTCAGGTACATTACATACATCTGCCACCTGCCCCTACAACTTTTTCAATCTTCATATTCCATTCAAGATCTGTGCGATTTGCTTGATTCTGTGCTGACCCTTTTGTTTTTTTCGCTTGATCTTGCAGACAAAGTCCAAGAACTAAGAGTGTATGAGATCAACGAGAGAGATCGCGGAAGCCCTGCTTACCTCAGACTGAGCCAGAAAACTACCAATTCTCTTGGTGATCTAGTCCCCTTCAGCAACAAGGTATGTTACAGTTCGATCTTTGTTTAATGCTTCCAAAATTTGTGCATAGGTTTTTGGTATTGATTTAGAGTTTTTTGGATGATGCAGTTGTACTCCGGATGCTTACAAAAGAGGGTAGGGTTAACAGCTGGAATCTGTGTTTTGATCCAAAACAAAGCAGAGAAGAAAGGAGACATGTATGAAGCAATTTACAGCTTCTACTTTGGGGACTATGGTCACATTTCAGTGCAGGGTTCTTATTTGACCTATCAGGACTCATTTCTTGCTATCACTGGTGGAACTGGCATCTTTGAAGGGGTGCGGGGTCAAGTGAAGTGTCAACAACTTGTGTTCCCCTTCAAACTATTTTACACCTTCTACCTTAAGGGCATCAAAGACTTGCCTCAGGAGCTTCTTTCCGACTATGTTGAGCCCAGCCCTGTTGTTGAACCGAGCGACGCTGCCAAGGCCTGTGAACCACATGCTGTTATTTCTGGTTTCCAGGACTGAGCACCATTCAACACCCTCTGTTTCTTTCACTACCCTAACAATCTCAGTCTACACTAATTTCAAATTTCACTTTAGATTGGATTAACTCTTTTGTAATCCAAGGAATAAACATGGATTCAATTTTTTGTAATGTGTGGCTGGTGTTGTTGGAGTGTGAGAAGAAAGGACCACTACAAAAATCAACATTCTTTTGTTTTACTCTCTTCATTGTAGACTTTTAATTTCAAGACCCTTTCGCATCAAGTTTACCAATTTTTCACATAAATAGCACTATGAGCCATTTCCTTTTCTCCAAAAGCACAATATATTTTATTTATGCAAATACTAGTCTTCTAGTTGAATTCGGATTTTGATCAACCATATTTTACTTGATAAAAAAAAGTGGAAAATGGGATATCAAGAGATTAATGATATATATGTATGATTTGTATAATTAACCGTTTCGGTACAGGACGATCGAGTGTCTACAACTCCAAGATAATTTGTCCTGTGACGTTCTTTTCTCTTGTTCATTCGATTTCCAAGGTTTTCTATTCTTCTACAGTCGTTCGGATAGTACTTGCAGAAGGTACTCTAATGCTAAAGTCAATAGGTGACTGATCAGAAGGGTATTAAGTGTTGTAATGCATGTGTGTGCAACCATAACTTAGACCTTTATTTGTAGTTTGTGTTATAGACTTTTACCTTTTTGTTGGCCTAATCACGACCCTATCATACCTTAATCAGCATTAGTTGGTTGATCCGTGGTTAATCTCATCTTTATTCTACAACCGGTCGGTCAAAATGATCGACTCAAAGGGTGATCGGCCAAGGATGATTAGCCCGAGGGTGATTGACAAATGATGATTGGACCAAAGGGTGATGACCAAGGATGATCGATCTGAAGGTGATTGAGAAAGGATGATTGGCCCAAAGGGTGATCGATAAAGGATGATCAATTCGAGGATGATCAACAAAGGATGATTTGAAATCACTCCCTACTTACTCATGTTATTTCATTTCTTACATTTTTCACTTGTAATTTTTTACACTTGAAATTTTGTACACATGTAAAACCAAAATTTAATAGTTAGATGGAGTAATTTGATCTATAAATATAATAAAAATTATTTTAACATGTATGTATAAGTTGCAATTAAGTATAATTACTAATTTGGTCTCAAATTAGAGAGGACAAAATTGAATCATTTTAAAAAAGGTTTAATTATGCCTTTGGTCCCCATTTTGGAGTCAAAATCTCAAAATGGTACTCATATTTTTAAAGGTCTCAAATTCGTCCCCTTTTTTGTTAAAACGTCTCAAGTTTGCCCTATCTGTTAAGTCTGGCTAGACGACGTAAATATTATGCCATGTGTCATTTCTTTAGTCTCAATTTGGTCCCTGTATTCTATTTTTGTCTCAATTTAGTTCTTATTTTTGTAAAAATAATTCAATTTCGTCCTTCTCCAAATTAAAACAAAATTAATTTTATATAAATGTTATACAAATATTTTTATTAAATTTGATATTTTATTCAAATTGATATTTTTATTATATATTTTTAACATAGCTAAGTTTATTTAAATTTGTGTTTCACTCAACTTTACTTAAAATTGTTTTCAAATTTTAAATTTATATATTTTTTATTGTTACATGGACTAGTTAATTTATGAATTTTTTTCTATTAATATTATTTTCTATTAATAACTTTAAAACAATTTTAAATAAAGTTCAATGTAAAATATTAATTAAATGAACTTAATTTGGTTAAAAATATTTACTTGAAATATCAATTTTGATGGAAATATTTGTGTACATTTATATAGAAATTAAATTTGATTTCAATTTGCAGAGAGACAAAATTGCTAATTTTTACAAGAATTGAGACTAAATTGAAACAAAAATTAAAATAAAGGGACCAAATTGAGACTAAGGAAATGACAACTGGCATAATACTGACACATGTTACTGTCACTGCCACATCACTCTATCACTGCTACGTGGCACGATGACAACTTGACACGTGGCAATTTTTTTTTTATTTTTTAAAAAAATTTAAAAAAAATTCAAAAAAAAAATTCAAAACAAAATAAAAAAATTGAGGAACTGACACGTAACACTGCCTCTAACAGCGTCAACCTTGACTTAACAGAAAGGACAAACTTGAGACGTTTTAACAAAAAAGGGTACCATTTTCAGATTTTGACTCCAAAATGGGGACCAAAGGTATAATTAAACCTTTAAAAAATTGGAAGACTAAATTGAATCAAAATTGTAAATAGAAGGACTAAATTGAAAAAGCTTAACACGTGCATTTTTTTATAAATTAAAAAACTTAAAATTAATTTTTTTTATCAAGTTGACACGTGACACAACCATGACGTGACACGTGGCAATTTTTTTTAAATAATAAAAAATAATTTAAAATAATTTAAAAAAAATTTAAAAAAATTTAAAAAAATTGAAAATTCCACAAAAAGACACCTGGCATGTACAGAGACGATGTTAACGTCAACTTAACGGCAAAGACCAAATTGAATCTTTTTAAAGCATTAGAGGACCAAATTAAACCAAAAAATAATAAGGGGACCAAAATGAACCAAACCAACAAATTAGGGGACCAAAATGGTAATTAAGCCTTGAAAAAAATCAGAGAGGGGGCTGCACTTTGAAGTTTGGGCTCATTTGGTGAGAGGTGGCTTAGTGTAGGGTATGTTTTAAGGCAGTTTTGCTTTGGTGGCAAAGCGAGGACGACCTAGCAGCCTCCTAGGGAGGTTGCAGGTTTCTTGGACCATTCCTAGACTGGTTTTCGATAGAAACACACCATCTCAATGCAGCAAACCCGAAATCCCCCCTAAAATCACTCATTTTTAACTCCATTTTTGCTTTTGGAAGCTTGGATACCTCAAGCTTTGGTGAGAGGAAGGTTGGGGCATAATCATTTTTAACTCCATTTTCGCAATTGTAATCTGGATTTGAACTTCAATGAATGAAAATTTCAGTACTATCATTTGGCCTATGATTTCATAATGTTCATCATCATTTTCCACTATACCACAACCTTGGCTACCACCTTTTGAGCTTGAACTCCATCCTACCTTACCAATTCTAGGTTCTGGAACCAGGCTTATAAATTGGTGTGTCCGAAAGACCTCTATACATCATTGTTTCGGACTAAACAAGATGAATGGGTTGGATTCAAGACCAATGGTAGTAGCCAAGCTCATTTCACTCATATTTCTCCATTTCATTGCACTCTTGCTACAATTTCGAGTTTCTTTTCATTCCACCACTTCACACACATCAATTTTAAGTTTCTTTAATTGTTTGCATGCTTAATTTTAAGTTTCCATAATCAAATCACCAAAACCCCCATTCTACACCATTTTCACGTTCATACATACCTTAGTTACTATTCCATTGGAATTCTCACTCATTTATCGATCATTTCAAGTTATGTAAATTCATGCACACTCCTGGGATGATTCCCAAGCTATTCGAACCATAACACATCCATTTCCACCACCATTTCAATTCATATTTTTCTACATATTTTCACACCATGTTACTGTTCCATTTAAATTTAGTAGTGTTTTCGTGTTTTGGTTCAACCTATGGCTTCGTTTAGCTTTTCCTTATGCTCCACAAGCAATTAGCATCAACAATTTCATGATTCCATCCACAAATCACGCAGTTCGAATCGCTCTCCACCTCTCATTTTTCGTTTCTGCATAATTTTGTGGTTGCGTTATTTTGCTGATTGTTGATGTAAATTCAGTTGGGGGATTCATTCACTACATCATGACAAAGCTTTTTGCACTTTTAATTGCATTTCCATTGCACGAGTTGGTCGAATCGATCGAAATTACATTTCTGCTCAAATTTGGGAATTAGAATTCTTGAAATTGGGAACTTTGCATGTAGTTCACGAAATTGAGTGATTACAGTTTCTAAATGCAATTGAGATCAATTATAATCATTATGCATAATTACATTTTCAATTGCATCATCTAAAGATCTCAATTCGTGGTTACCATGAACTCTGCTCATGAACATGTTCTTGATTTTGGGCAAATTTCGAATTTGATGAATTTGGACCAATTTAACCATTGCATTAGCTTAGTTTTATCATTAAACATATTTTGAGCATTTAGGATTAGCTAATTCATCATTCCCTACCATTTTTGCATTGCATGTCATGCATTCATGCATAGTTTATAACATTTCTTGCATTTGATGATTTTTAGTTTTCTGTTTTTAAGTGTTGATTTTGAATAAATTTCCCCACCACAATTCAAGCACAAATATTGCATTTGACTTTAGCCATGTCCACGGATTGATTCCCAAGGTTCTCCCTATATTGCATTTTTAAAGGGAAATTGGTTTTGACTAAGTCTTTTAGGCGACAAGAAGGCTTTATCAAACACCTCCATACTCAATCTCAACACATTGTCGGGGGTCGGACATCCCCAGACTCAATCTCAACTCGTTTAACAATACGCATATACCACAAGAATTCAAAAAATACTAAAACTTGAAAACTAAATATTGTCATGCAAAAAGAATACATACAAAATAAATAAAATTTAAACCTCTAATAACTATAATATTAAAAACTAATTAAAAAGAAGTAAACTTACCTAGCAGTCCACACCCATGATGTTTCAGGGAGAAGAAGATGATGCACTCATCACCGCTTTGGATTGTTCTCGTGCAATTGGCAGCGACAAGGGAGGTGCGGTGGCAGCGACTACAATGCAAGGGCAACAACGATGTGGTGGTAGCGGCTACGACACAACAGCAATGACGCATTGACAATCTTCCCAATAGCGACGCGGTAACAGCAACATCGACACTGTGGCCGCAGTGTAGTGGCAGCACAACCTAACCGCAACGTCAACAAGCCTCGTAGTAAAACGCGGTGGCAACGATAACAAGGATGCGATGGCAGTGGCTGTAAGATCTGGGAAAAAATTAGAATAAAGAGAAGCACATAAAAATAGAATTGATGGCTTGATTAACATAGTTGAGTTATTTAAATTAATTATTTTATAGAAGTATTACATATTGAATAATTATTTAATGGATTTAAGATATTGTTTATTTATTTTTAATTATTAATATTATATTTAATGTGGATATATGGGTTTATAAACCTGGGGTGTGCAGCCTGGTGGCATGAGATATGCGTAAATGTGTGCAAAGGCATGCTTTCGAATTTTGTTTGCATTTTTTTGTTACTGCACCTACAACTTTATGATCAGTTTTATGTGTTTAAACATTCGTTGCTGCCACAGAAAAATAAAAACAGCTTTTGGTTTTATTTACAAGATTTTAATAGAAAGATTATGTTAGGGTTTACTAGTGGAGAGTGTAATATATAACGTAAGTTATTTAGGATTTCGGGTAGGGTTTATTAGTGGAGAGTGTAATATATAACCTAAGTTATTTAGGATTTAGGGTAGAAAGAGAGGAAATAAAGTGGCAAGCCAAGAACTTGGAAGTTGCAGCCTAAAAAAGAATGGGTAAACGAGGTAGGGGAAGCTTTACCTTATTTCTTCTCTTTATTTTGTGTTGATTGGTGCATGAGTGATTTTTTTTCCTTCATTCATGTTGAAACCTTAGGGGTTGATATTAGGTGTGGTTGTTTATGTTGCAGAAGTGCACTCACGTACTCATTTATCTATTCACTTTCTTTTAAGTTGGTGCATGAACCACTTTGTTTCTTGGTGGGCAGCGTTTTGGTTCCATTGTTTTAGCATGTCACGCATACGTACTTGCTTGGTAGAAAAACCCATAACATGCATAAAGTTAGTCTTTTACGTTGTAGTACAAGTCTCATAGGCTATTGATGATTCATTATTAAGGTTTCTGTGCTGTTTTATGATACATGAGTGTGGTGGGTTCTCTTTGAACCGTGTTGATGTGTTGCACCCATATGTTAAGGTTGTAGTGTATTTTTGTTGTTAACCGTGAACTAGGTCAGTGGGGTTTTCTTTGCTATCGGAGGATATGTTTTTCGGTGATATTGTCGTGACTTTCATGGTGCAACGAGGTTTCTCTTTCGTCTAATGTTGTCACGTGAAGGAATGTGTATGCTTTTCTCTTCTCATCTTGCTATGCGTGAAGTCTCTCTTCTTGCAGATGAAGAGGAAAAGATTAATGGTCTTTCTTAGAATTTTGGTGCATTCGTACCTTCCTTTTATATGGTATTCTGTTGTTGTAGCAGATTCTTTGGTTTAATAAATTCACACTGGTATAAACTTGTTGTACTGAAGTGGTGTAGCCCAATTATCACATTGCAACATTCTCTGTTTCATGGAATTGTAGCCATTACGGGTCACGTTGCAAGGTGATGAAGGATTATCTTGTTTTCTTTTAGAGTTATGAATATGGTGAAGTTGATTAAGAAAGCTTTTTAAAAATTCCCACTGGACATTAAGATAGCAAGCTATCTAGATGTGAAGGTTCATTTCTCAAGCTCATGAAAGGAAGAAGAGAGTTAGATTCAAGATTAAAACATACACGGCAATAACAACACTTAAGGAGCAAAATGAAAGAAGAAACAATAAAAATGGAAAGCATAGAAGATGAATAATGGAAGAAGCACGCCACTCATAGGGGGGATCTAAGCCAACCAAACCCTAGAGGAGTGATTGTGCATGATAAGTGCGTATTTTTACCCTCATTCAGTGTTTAATTCTGGGTATTTAATTGAATTTATGTACTTAAAGAGTGATTTAATTGATAATTATGATAATTAGGCTGTTTGAGCTTGTGTGATAAAAATGTGCTAAAAAGTGATTTTTACTTGCATAAATTATTTTTGGATATTTTAACATTTGTTGATGCAGTTGAAGTTAAGATTAAGCTCATTCAAGGTGGGAAAATAAATTGATTGAAGTTACAGAACACCTCTAAATAAGGATAAAATTAACAAGTTCTGGAAAAATCACTTATGCACCCCAGTTTTTACTTATACATTCCCCTCTTTCTAAATGGGTCTCACCAAAAACCTATTCTGCACCCCCTAATATGTCTATTTACACCCCTCCTACCACTTAAATCCCACTCACTCAGATCATGCCATGTGGCAATCCCCAACTTTTAAATAATTCCAATTAGAACATTCCACGTGACATTAATCCTTGCACATGCATGTGAACCGATCAGGGTGTGCAACGTCATCATCTTCAACCCTAGCAGCCTCCATCAGGTCCGCCGCCGGCAGCCACTACGCCGCATGTCGTCAAAGCGGTCACACCTTCCACTACGCCTAAAGTTCACCAGAAACCACGAACCAGCGTGCATCTGAATCGAAAAATGCGAAGACAAGCCACCACTACAGCACTGTTGGCCACCATGAACGAACCTTCACTAAAGCTGCGCCGTCAACGTCGAAATAGCACATGTACCAGTTCTGGCCAGGCTACATCTGCAACGCACTCACGCCAGCAGCCATGGAAACCACCTCTGGCGCCGCCGTTCATCCACGCACCTGCAGCAGCGAAGAAGAAAATGTCGCTTGAGAAGGAGGAGCGACCAGCCGTCATTGCACACCAGCGCAACCAAGGGAAGGAGGAAAGAGGAGTGAAACCCTAATTCTAGAGAGAGAAAATGAACTGCCACGTGTAAGCATCTGATAGGTCAGGCAATTGGTCAACAAGTCAACTGGTAAAAGCAGCTGTCAACTCTGGTCAAATTCTGGTCAATATTGTAAAAATGGTCAAACAAGAGGGGCAGAATTGGAAATTAGACAGAAATTAAGTTGCTAATTAATTAAATAAAGATAAAATATTTTAGCAACCGAAGAGATAAAGTCCAAGTCCGATTGAAGCCTATATAAAGAGGCCAAGGGAGAAGCAGAAGAGGACAAGTTCGGGACTTCGGAGTTTTGGAACCGTTAGGGGGGCCTAATTTCGTTTCCTTTCTCTCTCTCTCTCTCTCTCCATTCTTCTATTTTTATTTTGCAGTCATGGAGTTCTAAATTTCTTGGGTTGATTCCATTGTAATTTCTTAATTGGATTCTGAGGTTAAATCAATTAATTTCTTTGTTCTTTTTATGATTGTTGAGGTTTTAATTCATCTATGTCTTTCATATTTGAATCACGTAAAAAGTAATGATTTTAAATCTATATGCATGTTGGTCATATGAGTCCAAGGGTTTTTAAATTGAATTGAGACTTTACTTTGATTTTATTTAGAAACTTTCATATGATTAAATGAGTTTTTACCAATAAT
>Ga0209589_1011668_pt1 | contig 12260 bp, 2 predicted proteins | sample CowpeawhiteBW_FD_187525 | JGI IMG/M metagenome (GOLD analysis project Ga0209589, IMG submission 187525) | Root nodule microbial communities of legume samples collected from California USA - Cow pea white BW (SPAdes) (version 2) | ecosystem: Host-associated > Plants > Roots > Nodule | place: USA...
GTACAGGGAGAATTCTTCTATTTCTGATCACTTAAATGAGTTTCAAGGGCTCCTAGATCAATTGTCAGGAATGGGCATAAAGTTTGATGATGAAGTTATGGGATTATGGTTGCTTAATACTCTACCAAAGTCTTGGGAGGTATTTCGGGTTTCAATTACGAACTCTGCCTCGAATGGTGTTATTTCTTTTCAGATGGCAAAGAGCGGTGCTCTTAATGAAGAGATGAGAAGGAAGACACATGATTCTTCATTTCAAGCCAAATACCAAAGACCTATATAATTTAGAGATAAAGATAATTTTGAAGTTATCTTCCTTTTGTTCTAAGTTTTATACAACAAAATTATATATATATATATATATATATATATATATATATATATATATATATATATATCCCATTTACCCAACTTCACCAGCTTATGTACTATTTTTTTTACTTTTCATCTTAACATTGTTTCAAGATGGTAACTCCCTTAGATTTAACTAGTACAAACTTTGCTTTCAGCATATCATCATTGATTACTGTAATAGCAATTTGGTTGAACCACTAGATTTCATTGGATGGTGAAATGTACGAAGAAGGAAATCATACATTAGCAAATAATTGATAATTTTTTGCATCAAGAACAATTTGTCTAACAGCTGCAATTGCTGATATAGCTCCCAATGCAGAAAAAACCATTGCAATAGTTACATTCAACCAGAAAATAAAGCTTCGCTTAGATGGCTTAAATGTGAAATTGTAGAAAATTACTGGCAAGATGAAATCGAGAGGGATAAAGCCAAAAGCTCCAATAAGAGAGTTTATGTCTCCAAAAAATGGAAGCATGGCTGCTATAATGGTTGAAATAATAATAGCTAGTGATCGAAAAATCACTCTTGGGATTACATTGCGTTTCGAGAACTCGGGGCTTTTTGGATCTCCAAATGCTTGCTCCAACACTTCATTTGTTGGTTGCAAATAAACCTGCATTCAAATTCAATAGTTTTTTTTGTTAGGAATCTAAATACAAGTTAAAAGTCTCATAATGATATAAATAAAAAGAATTAAGTAGTGTTTGAATTTCAAGTCAGACGAGTGTCATTATTAAAGTTAATCACCACATCCATCCGAGGTATTGTGATATTTCATCATAGAATTGTACTTAAAAGACATATAAAGGGTTAAAGGAGGAATGGGTATTTAAATTGCTAATTATTAAGTGTATCATAATAAGTAGTATGAATAAATGTGAGGTTTGCATCCACTTATATACTTTAAATTGACTTAATCAACAAATATTAATGTTCCTTAGGATAGACTCTAAACTATGACTATAATATCATATTAAGAAGTGCACTTTAAGTCTAACTCAATTCCACAAAACTAACTTGTAAGGTGAGGTTTGCACCCACTTATATATTTTAAATTGACATTATCTCTAATTGATATGAAACTTCTAACAATAATTTTTTAGTAGATATATGATATTTGGATAAAAAGATCCCCGAGAACAATTATATCTCTAAAAACAAATTAGGTGGTGATGGTTGAATTAGTATGTGACTTACCACACCAACTGCTGATAGTTGTGTTATAGTGAAAATGTTGGTCATGTAAATGAACCATGTGGGCACCAAAGGGTTCCCATTGTCCACAAAATTGCTTAAAATGAGGCCTTCAGATTCATTGCCAAATGCCCAATAACCAGAAACAGATACACTAAAGAAAGTGACTATAACTACAAAATAGCACACACATAGTCCCTTGAACATTTTCCCTTTCACTGGTGGTGCTAGTGTTGCCTACAACCACATAAGAAAATTCAATTAAGCAAATATTAATGAAACAAAAAGGGGTTATGTTTTAGGGTTAAATATGTTTTTTTCACTTAACTTTTTTGTGAAAATTGTAATTAGTCTCCCTTCGAAACATTGAATTAATTTAGTCTCACATATTTAAAAATGTACAGATTCAGTCATTTTGACCAATTTTTGTTAAGTTTATTTAACATTTTAAATGTGTTTCTCAGTTAACACTAAAGTAAAATGCGTCAAAAAATATAAACAACTCAAATGCTATCATAAAACACGTTTGAAACATCCAATGAACTTAACAAAATTTGGTTAAAAGGGTTAAATTCACGCATTTATAAAGTTGAGAGACTAAATTGGGTCAAAGATTAGAAGGGGGACTAATTTCAATTTTTACTCAAAAGTTAAGGGTCAAAAACATATTTAATTTTATTTTTTTATTACAATTAAGCACCTGGATTTCTGGAATGATTCCATTTCCATAGGTTGTGGCAATAATGGCAATTGCATTGAAGACTCCAAATAAGCGATTTTCAATATCACCTTTCAAAGTGTAGTCCTTTTTTGGTCCTTTGGATGACTCTCCTGAGACAAGATTGTAAATTCCAAATCAAAATGGTTTGATTCCATGGATAAAAGCATAAAGTGAAAATTTCCACATTACCAAAAGAAGAACATTGGTTTGAGAAATTACCAATGTAAATGGAACCCGCCGTAGCACCAACACTATAAGCTAAGCAGAGAATGAGTGACAACAAATTAATGTGTCTGAGTGAGTGGAAAGATGGGATTTGGGCCAAAATTAGCATGAAGCATCCAAATATGATTACAAACTCATAAAGCTTCATGGTCCCATTTGGATTTGACAACAAGTAAATTGTCTGCATTTCATCAATATAATTTTTTGTAAACGCATATTATAGAATATGAAATAATATTTGATTTATCTTCCGAGATAATTGACCATGCAAATACAACAATAATGAAAGACACAAGTCTAATACAAATAAGATTAAATATGATTTTAGTCCTAAATTTGAGTGCAAAATTGAAATTAGTCAATCTTTGGAATTTTGATATATTTTGATCCTCAAATTCTTTAAAAGTAAATATTTAATCTTTTTAATCAATTATGTTAAATGTTTTTGACGCGTCAAACATGTTTAAGATTGATATTTGAGTTGTTTACTGTTTGACACATTCCATCTCATATGTGAGTCTGAAATGCTATATAACAAGTCCAATAAAATTAATATTATTGGGTTTAAAGGATTATATTCATTCATTTTTAAAGTTTACCGATAAAAATGTATTAAAGTTTGAGACAAATATAAATTCTAATTTCATGTCAAAGTTTAGAAACTAAAAACATTTAATTCTATAAATAAGGATCAACATCACTTTAATGGATGGTGTAACTCGATAGATTAACAAACAATAAATCTAAATACTTTGGATGACTCTAAAAACATCTAAATAAATGGATTTTAAGTTTAATTCAATTGTACAAAACAAACTAATAATAATAATAATAATAATAATAATAATAATAATAATAATAATAATAATTTCACTTATCTCTGATCAAGAATCTTCTAACATAATTCATTATATTAAATATAGTTTTTTGACTTGGATAAAGATAAGGGTTAAATATGTTTTTGGTCCCTCAACTTTTAGTGAAAATTAAAATTAGTTCCTCCTCGAAACTTTGGCCCAATTTACTCCCCCAATTTCAAAATTGCGTGAATTTAGTCATTTCAAACAATTTTTGTTAAATTTATTTAACGTTTCAAACGCGTTTCATGATGACATTTGAGATGTTTACATCGTTTGACACATTTTTGCTTCAATATTAGCTAAGAAATTATCATGAAACACATTTGAAACGTTAAATAAACTTAACAAAATTTAGTTAAAAGGACTAAATTCACACATTTTTTAAGTTGAGTGACTAAATTGGGTCAAAGTTTCAAAAATGAACTAATTTCAATTTTTACTAAAAGTCCCAATTTTTACTAAAAGTTCCAACTTTTACTAAAAGTTGAGAAACAAAAACATATTTAACCCTAAAAATAAATAACTGGGATGAAGAGTTGATGATAACCTTCATGCATTGTCCTCCTAATAGAGTGCAAGCCACTACAACACCAAAACAAACTCCGAACTGAATTGGGCCAACAAAATAACGACCCCAGCTTGGACCTGTCAAGGTTTGATTTACATTATTAGAAGGAAGAATGAAGAATTATAAGCAAAAACAAGAGCTTAAATGCACCACGTACTTTTTAACTAAAGTCTCATAGAAACAAAAGACACTCATTAACACTTTATTTAGACGAGTAAAAAACCATTTTAATGAACAAACTAGCTAGAACAATTATCTGAGAATGTTTTTAAGATCTATTGTTCAACAAGAGTGTGTTTTTTTTCTTCAGTAAGTTTTTAATTGAAATTGTTTATAAATTTTAGTTTTATTTAATTATTTGTTTTCATTCGTATCCTTATTTTTATCTAACCTTTAATTAGTTAATTTATTGCAATACCGAAATAAAATTGAATAAAATAAAATATTATGAATACTGAATTTTCTACTTAATTAGTTAATCTCATTCATTAATTTTTGACATGTTCTCAGATGAAAATTCATCGTAGTTCTATACTGACTAATATATAAAAAAGAAAAAAAAAATATAGATGTACATAATACTTTGGTTGTTGTTTATGAGATGATTATCAACTTATCAATGTAACGGTTGTATATGAGAGGAATAATTTTATTAGCATACAAGTTACATGAGAGATTTTACAATTTTATCGTGGTAAAAGTTAACTAAGAAGATTTTATTTTGGGTTAAGTACGTCTGTTGTTCCTTAATTTTCTGTAAATTTTGGAATTAGTCTATTTTAAAACTTTACATCAATTTAATCATTTATTTATCGAAATACGTAGATTTAGTCCTTTTAATCAAATTTTGTTAAATTTAGTTGACATTTCAAATGCGTCTCATAATGTTATTTGACTTAACATAAAATCAAAAATGTCTCAAATAGTATAAACAACTCAAATTTAATCCTGAAATCCGTACGATACATCAAATAAACCTAACAAAATTTGATTAAAATGACTAAATTCACATATCCGAAAGATGAAGAACTAAATTGGTTCAAAGTTTCGAAATGAACTAATTCTATAATTTACTGAAAATTAAGAGACCAAAAACGTATTTAACCCTTTTGTTTTTATTAAAGTTGCAAGAACACAAGTTTTTACAATTTTATCATGATACAAATTTCATGTTGAATAATAGAATATTTTTATTGAGTGTTGGTGGTGTATTGAGTAATAAAGAGTAAATATAAATTTTAAATTAATAACAGACACACACAAAAATTGAATAGGTGTAATAGAAACAACGTACGAGTGTAGTATTAGAGTAAGTTACCTAAAATATCATGAGCCATGTCTCTAAAGCGTAGTTGACGCTTACCATTGTGCGCGTGGTGTTCAAGAACCCTAGATATTAAATTATATGAATAGAAAGTCACCAATGCCCCAATCATCAAGCATGAGATCCCAGCCGTCCATCCGAGGAAGGTGAATGCATAAGGAAGACTCAGAACAGGTGCTGCAACAATCGATGTGGTCAAATGGTATCCACAATGCAACCAAGAACCTGCAAAATCACACACAATAATATCATAATCAAATAATAACAATACTAATTATTAGAAAACAAATATATTAAAAAATATAAATTTTAAATTTAATCCAATCTTATAAAATTGGTTTATCGGATAAAATTTACATTTACTAATAATATGAATTAACTTCGTAGATGAGTCGTATTGAATTTTTAATAATTTTCTCACATCCAAACATGTATTTCTTCTATATTTATAATCATCCGATAATGATTTTATAACAAATGATACAATAAATATCAAGATACAATTTATATTTATTTATATATTATAAATTGATATTATTTTTGTTTAATATATAATCTTTAATATCTAAACCATCTTCACAAAATTATTTTTAAAATTTTTAAAAGTTTCATGCTAATTAAAGATAAAATAATTTTATAATATATAAATATAAATGAAACGTAAACTTTATCTTATAAATTAGTTTTTTGTTATTGATTTAAGATTAAAACTCATTTCTTAACAAAGATACAAATTTCGACCGTACATTATAAATTGATTCCATTTAGAATTTTCAACGCTAATAATATTCATTTTGGAATGGTGTGTAGAAATTGTTTTCTTGTCTCAAGTCTTGGCGTTCATGCCATGTGCTTCCATCATTAAAAACCAAACAGTCAACGATTGGTGATAAAAGAAAAAACCAAACAGTTAACCATTTGGTTGATCAAAGTCGGCTGGGAAATCCAATAACAACAACGAAATGATTTCTACAATGAAATCATTAATTCATTGAAATCTAGGGTTTGCTAATCATTAACCTCCAATTAATTATAATTAGGACCAATATATTTATTTAAATGGTTACTATTTCATTCAATCCAACAGGTTTATATAATCTTTAGTTAATTCTTACACATCACTACGCATAAAAGTTTAGGGATACTAACACACCATGTGCACAATATTTATTTAATATATATGATCAATCAATACTCTTTATTATTAATCACAGTTTATCGTTTTCGTAAATTATACAGCAGTAATGGTCATATATAGTGTTGGTTTAGTTAAAAAACTCTTAAAATTAGGATCAATTAGGGTAATACTCATCTAATATTTATATTTTTGTTAACTAAATTTAAGCATTTAATTTAATTTAAATATAAAATTAAAATTCATCTTTATTTTAAATTCTACACATTTTAATTCTCAAAATTTTAAAAATAAATATATATATATATATATAGTCTTTTTAAGTTAATGTTTTTAAAAATTGTAACAATGTTACGTATTTACATTTGAATTGTAACATATCAAATAATGTAAGACTTAAGGTTTGTTCGGTCATTATTGAAAAATCGATTTCAGTTGAATTAATTCTCTAACGCATAAGCAAAAATTAGTTGTTTCTCATTCAACATGATTTTTTATCTTTTAATTGATTTTTGGAAAGCAAACACGTAATGATTCTGTATTAAAAAATCAATTCTAATCAATTTTACATCAATTTAACGCAAAACTAAACACACACTTAATTAGTTGGATGATATCCATTTTTGTGTATATTATAAATATATATTTTTTTAAATGATTTAATGAAAATATTTTTTAATCATTCAGAACGAAATTGACACGTTTTAAAAAATAGTATCAAAATCATATATCTAGACAGTTTTTAAAATATAAGAACACTATATTGAGATTTAAAACAGAACAAATTTTAATTTTTTGTTTCAAAGTTTAATTACTACACATGTTTAACCATAAATTTTTTCTATATCATAGTATATGAGAATATTTCGAAACAAGTTTAAACTCAATCATTTACTGTTCTGCTTTTGAAAAACTTACTAAGGTTTTGGAAGGACAGACACTTTTAAAACCGTGCAGCACAAAAAGGGAAAGAAAGAAGAATCAGAATCCCTATGTATGGTTCAAAAAAGTGTTCCATAAAAGGTGAAGCACAGAAGAAGTAAGAGATTTTGAAGAAGTATAAGATAAAAAGGTCATTATTACCTTTGGATTTGAGAACAAAAAGAGCTCCTGCATCAACATCATGTTGGTGGTGAAATTGATGAACACCATTTGGGTTCTCAGATTTTTCATCAGCAAACAGAGTCCCCATCCTCTGGTTCTTCTCAGTAAAGGCCTTAACAGAAGAAGAGAGTGATTGAGAACAGAGTATATAACACAATATGCATATATATAGCAGAAGCTCTGAGTATTTTCACAGAAAAAGCAGTGTGAATTTTGACAAGTATGCAATGAAACAAACTTGGAAATAGAAGATATTATGACCTAAACCTAGTTCAGATGATGACAAAAATGGCCTCAGTGTGTGCATATATAGTTGATATCAGCACAGTGAGAAGGAATATGCAAATGCAACCACGACAAAAACTTTTTTTCGGTAACATTTATGGTAAGATTTTGTTCAAAAATTGTTTTCTTAAGTGTTTTAAATATTTTTGTATTTTTTGTAATATTTAATTTTTGCTGTGAATGGAATGATGTAGTTGATATTTTTATTTTTCATTCATAATTTTTTTTTCCTTTTAATTTTCTTTAGCCTGTGAGTCAATTCGTTCCTTCTCTATACTTGGAAAAAGTTTAACTATATAGATGACTAAAATTTATAAAAAACAAAAAAACAAAAAAACAAACTGACCGGTCAATTTTGGAAAAACTTTTATCATTTTTTTTATAAAGTTAACTGTATGGCTTAAAAAAATTGACAAGAAAAACATCGCAGAACAGAATTTGAAGCTTAAATAAAATATTAATATGTAGGATCTATCCACAACATTAGATTAAACACTTATTTTAACAACTATATTGTTACATATGACGTGATTGAAAAATGTTTATATAAATTATGGATGCTCTGTGGGTGATCTTTCTTTTGAATTATATGTTACTAAAATAGGAAAAATATGTTCAAGAGGACCAAATTCTGTGTCATTTTTTCTAGGAAAAAGAACTTGTTCGAACAACCTTGTGGATTCCAAATTGGAGCAAGAGATTCCAAGTTGAAGACGCCACGTAACGAAAGTTGGATTAATGAGTTTCATTTTCCTTCACATATTTGCATCGTACTGTAGCTACACAAGTTCAACGTTGTTACGCTATAGTCAAGAGTTAGGTGGTTATAAATTAAAATTTTGGATTTAAGTGGTATTAGTTTATGATTTTTTAGAGTATTAAGAAAATAAAGATCACCACTAAGAAAAGTCAATTTATATTTTTATAACTCTAAAAGTAATTATATTTTATCATTGTTTTGCAGTTAGACATAGCAAGTTAACATGAAAGAACTTACAAAAAATGGAGTTGTTCATGTTTAGGCCAAAAATATTCAATGTGTATATTTCCTTTAGCAATGAAGTAGTTTATTTACAGAAATTGAGATAGTTATTCTCCTTTCTATTTCTTTAGAAGCAGTGGAGTAGTAATATTCTTGTGATGTATATAGGGATCAAAATATTAATTAAATTGATTTTTTATTATCTATATAACAAGTTCAAATAACCTAAGTGATGAACTATTAACTCATTGTTTTAACTACATTAATGACTAAATTTATCTTTCACAACCTTAACTTCAACCAATAATTTTATCAAACACCTTAATGAACAAGTTTTAATAATTATCAAGCAAGCAGCAACTTTTTAGCCGCAGGTGTATTTTATAGGTTTTTACTCGGTAATTATGTTACCATGTATTCCTATTAATGAGTATTCTTTATCCTTTGAATACAGAATTGACGTAATAATAGTTACTAAGTAAGTACCTTAAGTATATATTTTCCCGATTCACTTTAAGAATTTCATATGGTTTTTCTAGATTGTTACTTCATTCTTTTAAGTAATTCATAGGATCGAAAAAGCATTGATATCTTAGCAAATTGGTTATTTTACCTATACACAAATTATCCGATTTCAAGTCAAAGAAACCCAAAGACTTCTATATTTTATAATTCAAGGATAAAGATAACATTTTGTTCAAAGGTTTATACAACAAAAAATACGATGATTAATCGACCAACGTGTACACCTGGGTGTGCAGGTGCACCCTTTGGTTTTGTTAAAATTTTGTTAAAACTTTAACTAAGTATCTGAAAAAAATATTTTTCTCCTCTTAATCTTATATACTTGAATCCGCTGACTGTTGCTCTATAATAGACCTCCGTATAGTTAAGAGTGTACAAATACATCACTTAACTTGCTCTCACTGACTTAGGGTCTTAGATCTGCCACTGCCTGTGTATATATATAAGAATTGAACTACCAAATTTTTATTAGATGGTGAAATGAAAAAGAGATCATACATTAGCAAATAATCGATAATCTTTTGCATCAATAACAATTTGTCTAACTGCTGCAATTGCTGCTATAGCTCCCAATGCAGAAAAAGCCACAGCAATAGTTACATTCAACCAGAAAATAAAGCTTCGCTTAGATGGCTTAAATGTGAAATTGTAAAAAATCACTGGCAAGATGAAATCGAGAGGGATAAAGCCAAAAGCTCCAATAAGAGAGTTTATGTCTCCAAAAAAGGGAAGCATGGCTGCTATAATGGTTGAAATAGTAATAGCTAATGATCGAGAAATCACTCTCGGGATCACATTGCGTTTTGAGAACTCGGGGCTTTTTGGATCTCCAAATGCTTGCTCTAGCACTTCATTTGTAGGTTGCAAATAAACCTGAATTCAAATTCAATAATTGTTTTTGTTAGGAATCACATTAAATAGAAATAAAAGAAATTAAGTAGTGTTTCTATTTCAAGTCGGACGACTCTCGTCATTAAAGTCAATTATTGCATTCATATGAGGTATTGTGAAATTCCATCACGAATTTATACTTAAAAGACATCTAGAAGGTTAAAAGGAGGAATCAATATTTACACGACTAACTATTGAGTATGTCAAAATAAGTAATATAAATAAAGATGAGGTTTGCACCCACTTATATACTCTAAATTGGCTTTATCAAAAAATATTAAATTGATATCATGTTAAGAAGTGGACTTTAAGTCTAACTCAACTCCACAAAATTGACTTGTAAGGTAAGGTTTGCATCCCATTTGTAAGGTAAAGTTTGCATCCACTTGTATACTTTAAATTAACCTTATCTCTCATCAAATGTGAGACTTCCAACAATAATTTTTTAGTTGATATATAATATTTGGATTAAAAGATCCTCGAGAAGATTTATATCTCTAAAACAAATTAAGTGGTGATGATTGAATTAGGATGTGACTTACCACGCCAACTGCTGATAGTTGTGTTATAGTGAAAATATTGGTCATGTAAATGAACCATGTGGGCACCAGAGGGTTTCCATTGTCCACAAAATTGCTTAATATGAGGCCTTTAGATTCGTTGCCAAATGCCCAATAACCAGAAACAGACACACTAAAGAAAGTGACTATAAGTATAAAATAGCACACACACAGTCCCTTGAACATTTTCCCTTTCACTGGCGGTGCTAGTGTTGCCTACAACCACAGAAGAAAATGCAATTAAGCACAAATTAATGAAACAAAATGGGGTTATTTTTTATTACAATCAAGCACCTGAATTTCTGGAATAATTCCATTTCCATAGGTTGTGGCAATGATGGCAATTGCATTGAACACTCCAAATAAGCGATTTTCAGTGTCACCTTTTAAAGAGTAGTCCTTTTTTGGTCCTTTTGATGAATCTCCTGAGACAATATTGTGAATTCCAAACCAAAAAGGTATGATTCAATTGCTAAAAGCATAAATTGTAAATTGTTAAATTGCCAAAAGAAGATTTGAGAAATTACCAATGTAAATGGAACCAGCCGTAGCGCCAGCACTATAGGCTAAGCAGAGAATGAGGGACAATAGATTAATGTGTCTAAGTGAGTGAAAAGATGGGATTTGAGCCAAAATTAGCATGAAGCATCCAAATATGATTACAAACTCGTAAAGTTTCATGGTCCCATTTGGATTTGACAACAAGTAAATTGCCTGCATTTCATCAATATGATTTTTTTGTAAAAACAAAGAATATAAACAATATATATTTTTTTTGAGAGAGAATTTGCCAAGACATGATAATAATGAAAGATAAAAGCCTAATATAAATAAGGGATCCATGTCACCTTAATCAAAACCTTAAAGACATATATATATATATATATATATATATATATAACTTGAGACTAGGATGATCGTATAATAGGTAACTTGATAAACTAACAAACAAAAAATCTCATTAAAATAAAATAAGTTAAATTAATTTAATTTAAGAATATATTAAAAAATATATTTTAAATTTAACTCAATTTTATAAAATTTATTAATAAGACAGGATTTGTACTCTTCAGAAAAGTGTATAATATTAAATATAGTTTTTGACTTGAATAGAGAAGAATAAGTGGGATGAAAAGTTGATGAAAACCTTCATGCATTGTCCTCCTAACAGAGTGCAAGCCACTACAGCACCAAAACAAACAGCGAACTGAATTGGGCCAACAAAATAACGACCCCATCTTGGACCTGCCAAGTTTGGATTTGCATTATTAAAACCAAGAACGAAGAATTATAAACGAAAATAAAAGCTTAAATGCACCAAATATTTTTTTACTATAGTCTCAGAGAAAAAAATACACTCTCTCAATAACACTTTATTTAGACGAGTAAAAAGTCATTTTTATGAACTAACTATAACAATTATCTGAGAATGTTTTAAAGATCTATTGTTCAAATATATATATATATATATATATATATATATATATATATATATATATATATATATATATATATATATTTATCTCTATCT
>Ga0209589_1011670_pt1 | contig 12255 bp, 5 predicted proteins | sample CowpeawhiteBW_FD_187525 | JGI IMG/M metagenome (GOLD analysis project Ga0209589, IMG submission 187525) | Root nodule microbial communities of legume samples collected from California USA - Cow pea white BW (SPAdes) (version 2) | ecosystem: Host-associated > Plants > Roots > Nodule | place: USA...
CGCGCTTTCACAATGTTAAGGGGCGTCTTTGTAAGCTTACTCAAACTGGGTCAGTTTTGCAGTATCTAAACGACTTTGAAGGACTGGCAAACAGGATCATGGATGTTCCCCCTTCGTTTCTTCTTGAGTGCTTCATTTCTGGACTTCGTCCGGACATTCAACGTGAGGTTCTTGCATTCCAACCGGTGTCTTTTTCGGAAGCGGCGGAGTTGGCCAAACTTCAGGAGGATAAATTCAATTCCATGGTACCTCCTCCTCGGAATCCCACTGTATCGGTGTCTCGTCCCCTGTCGACGTCTCGTCCCTTACCGCCGTCTCAACAACCACCTTTGCTTTCCCAATCGGTTACGCCAGCTATGCCATTTAAACGTTTGTCAGCTACGGAAATGCATAATCGACGTGATCGTGGTTTATGTTACAACTGTGATGAAAAATACAGTCCTGGTCACCGTTGCAAATCTCGTTTTTTCCTTCTAGTGCATGACGATGAAGAGACGATACCTCCTGATTCCCCTGTAACCGAAAATACTGTTTCACCTCTACCTGACTCCGTTCAGTTAAGTCTAAATGCATTGTCGGGTCATTTTAACTCGAAAATGTTTCGTGTTACTGGACAAATCTTAGAGCATTCTGTTCGTGTTTTGATTGACAGCGGAAGTTCTCATAATTTCCTTCAGTCTAAGCGCGCCCATGCATTGGGTCTTCCTTGCAGTACCACCACCCCACTGTCAGTAATGGTTGGTAATGGCCATGCTCTAACTTGCTCTCAGGTGTGCACCCAAGTTCCGCTCGTAATCCAGGATCATGCCTTTTTGGTTGATTTTCATTTAATTGATCTTTGTGGACCTGAAGCGTGCTTGGGGTACAATGGCTTCGCAGTTTGGGTCCTGTTTTAACGGACTATGAGAAGCTTACGATGCAGTTTATGTGGTCCGGCCAAATGGTCAAATTGATAGGTGATATTAATACAACATCTATACCCATTTCGGTTCATCATTTACGTCGATTGTCCCAATGGGGGCAGATTGCCGAATGTTTTCATCTCACTATGCTACCCATCGTGCCTTCCTCGGTTGAGCTGTTTTGTGTGATACCCACTGATAATATGGAATTATCTGCTTTACTGCAACGTTTCCAGTTCTTATTTGAGGAGCCTTCAACCTTACCTCCGGAGCGTCCTATTGATCATGCTATTACTTTGTTGCCTAATTCTGCTCCTGTTAAAGTTCGTCCATATCGTTACCCTTATTCGCAAAAACAAGAAATTGAAGCTCAGGTGGCTCGCATGCTTGCTTCAGGGGAGATTCAACCTAGTACTAGTGCTTTCTCATCTCCTGTCCTCTTGGTTAAGAAGAAAGATAACACTTGGCGGTTCTGTGTGGACTATCGTGCCTTGAACGCTATCACGGTTCCTGATAATTTTCCTATACCGACCATTGATGAATTATTGGATGAATTGGGTGCTGCCATTTGGTTTTCCAAACTGGATTTATTGCAAGGTTATCACCAGATTCGGATGAAGCCAGAGGACATTCATAAGACCGCTTTTCGCACTCATGATGGACATTTTGAGTTTCGAGTTTTACCTTTCGGTCTTTCGAATGCGCCTGCCACATTTCAGGCCACCATGAACGCCTTATTCAGACCTCATCTCCGCAAGTTCGTCATCGTTTTTTTTGATGACATACTTATCTATAGCACGACGTGGGAGGATCACTTATCGCATTTGCAAATCACTTTTGAATTGTTGAGTGCTAACCAATTTTACTTGAAATTGTCCAAATGTTCATTTGCTTTACAACAGGTGGAATATCTGGGACATGTGGTAAGTGCTGGATCAGTGGGACCTGATACTGCCAAAATTAAGGTCATGTTGCAATGGCCAACCCCTACTTCTGTGCGGACATTAAAAGGCTTCTTGGGTCTAACGGGGTTTTATCGCAAATTCATTCGGGGCTATGCTTCTTTAGCCGGACCCCTCACAGATTTGCTTCGAAAGGATGCTTTTCATTGGTCTCCAGAGGCACAAACCGCTTTTGACAAACTCAAGCAGGTGATGTCCACAACCCCAGTCTTGGCATTACCGAATTTTTCAAAACCTTTTGTTATTCAATCAGATGCTTCAGGCATTGCCATGGGTGCGGTTCTCTCTCAAGATCAACGACCGATTGCTTTCTTTAGTAAAAAGTTCTGTTCCAGAATGATGCAAGCATCCACCTACTTACGTGAATTGCACGCCATAGTTGCAGCCATTAAAAAGTGGCGTCAATATTTATTGGGGCATTTTTTCATCATTCAAACAGATCACAAACCTCTTAAGGAATTATTGACTCAGACCATCCAGACTCCGGAGCAGCAATTCTATATGAGTAAACTCCTTGGATATAATTACACGATTCAGTATCGTGCTGGCCATTCTAATGTGGTTGCTGATGCTCTTTCTCGCATCTCTAAGGAAGACAACTCTGGCCATTACTATGTGCTCACTATTCCTCACTTCCAATTTTTGGATGAATTGCGCACCACTTTACAACGTGATCACTCTTACACTCAGCTTTTGAATGGTATCAATCAAAATCCTATTGCGTTCTCTGATTATACATTGCAGGATGGATTAATTTTGTATAAAAATCGCATTTGGCTGCCTTCTACGTCTCCTTTTCGTGTGATTCTCATGCAAGAATTTTATGCAACCCCTTTGGGCGGACACTTGGGTATTGTTAAGACACTCCATCGGTTGCAAGAAAATTTTTTTTGGCCTTCTATGACTAAGGATGTGAAAACCTTCATTCGTCAAAGTGTGGTGTGTCAACAGATTAAATATGTGCCTCAGAAACCTGCTGGGTTACTTCAGCCTCTTCCGCTGCCGCATCGTGTTTGGGAAGATTTGGCCATGGACTTTATTACTGGTTTACCACCGTCACATGGGTACACTTCCATTTTTGTGGTTGTTGATCGTTTCTCCAAAGCCGCCCATTTTGCCATGCTTCCTACTCAGTTCTCAGCCTATCAAGTGGCTATGCTTTTCTTTGACGTAGTTGGCAAACTCCACGGCATGCCCAAAAGTATTGTTTCCGATCGTGACCCTTTATTTCTGAGCAAATTTTGGCAAGAGTTATTCAAAGCCAGTGGCACACAATTGCGAATGTCTTCTGCTTACCACCCACAGACCGACGGACAGACGGAGGTTCTTAATCGCACTCTTGAACAATATTTACGTGCTTTTTGTCATGCCCAGCCATCAAAATGGAGTCAATACATCCCTTGGGCTGAATGGTGTTACAACACTACTATTCATTCGGCTACGGGTTACACCCCATTTGAAGTTGTATACGGTCGTTCTCCCCCTTCCTTGCCAGGGTATATTTTGGGTCACTCTCAAGTTGAAGCTGTTGATCACTTGCTTAGCTCACGGGACCACATTTTGTCTCGCTTACGTCAAAATTTGCAGAAAGCTTAAGATCGAATGAAGGCAATGGCGGATGCTCACCGTCGTGATGTTCAGTATGAGGTAGGTACATGGGTTTACGTCAAACTCCGCCCATATCGCCAAACTTCGCTTAAGGATAAAACCCCACAAAAACTTGCCAAACGCTATTTTGGTCCATTTCAAATTCTCAGTCGGATTGGCCCAGTGGCCTATCGTTTAGATCTTCCGGACACTTCAAAAATTCACCCGGTATTTCACTGCTCTGTTTTGAAAGCTCACAGTGGTTCTCCTCCTCAGGAACCAGGAACACTACCATTGGGTACTTATAATAATGGACCCTTACTTAATCCATTAGTTATTTTAGACACCCGTGAAACCACTGCAAATGATTCACCTCAACTAGAAGTTCTGGTGCAATGGCAAGGACTCTCTCCCGAGGAAGCTACGTGGGAACCTTGGGGTGATATCAAACGTACTTTCAACCTTGAGGACAAGGTTCTTTTGCCTGACGTGACGAATGATGCAACAGTCACTGAGGACGAGAATGGGCCAATTGAAGCTGTCAGCACTAGGCCCAAAAGACGTATTATGAGGCCATCAAATTGGGAGGATTACGTGCATTGAGAGAGTTAAATTGTTATTTTGTCTTTTATGAAATAGGAATCTTTTCTGTTACATGGTTACCGTGATATGCGGAAACCATTATGCATGCAATAAAAGCAGTGTAATGAACCTTTGAATGGGAGGAATATTTTTACATTGGAATTCTCTTTTCTCTCTGGAGGCCTGGTACCTCGAATACCAGATTTCTTTCCCTTTTGCTATCAGGGACCATCACCGTAACCTTTGTGAACCTCTTCACATATGCCTTTAAGCTTTCCTATTGCTTTTGACGTACATCTAATATGTCGCTCAATTTCATTGTTTCAGTTTTGTTTGCCGAATACTAAGTTGTGAACAAGTTGAAAAAATCCTCAAAGTTGCTTATGGAATTCACCAGCAGGCGGCTAAACCAATCCAACATGATACCAGCTAACATTCCGGTGAATATCTTGCACCGCACTCCGTCAGTACCTCCGTTTATCAACATTTTGGCTTAAAATGTCTTAACAGGGGTCACTAGATCTTGTGTCTTTGAGAACATGTCTATTATAGGAATCATGTAATGCACCAAAATGGTGGCATCCATCACTTCATTAGAAATGGATGGAAATTTGGGCTATCTACGGCGGAAGGTTCCTCCTGGACGGACATCTTAGCATAGTTCTCATAACGGTCTTTGCCTTTTGCTCTATGGCTTTCGCTTGCCGTCGTAGCTCTTTCATCTCATGTATCATCTGTATCACCTGGATTAACTAACTATTATCTCCCATTGTACCTCAACATGCCCCACTTGGTTTAATTGCAAACTCTTCTTGACAACGTAGGGAACCGTTCTACAGGGCCCTATGGTGGGTGCCAAAATGTTCTGGCCTAAACCTTTGAGTAAATATAGGCCAAGAACATTTATAATTTCTCCAGCCTTGTTAATTTGTCCAATAAGCCTTTTTAGTGTTTGACGTCCTTAAATACTTGCTCCTTTTTCCCACGTTTTCCCACTCCATCATGTGGGTACGTCGTCCCTCTGAGTGGAAATCACTTCGCTTAATGCGACGTATCCCTAGGAGGCACGAGCATCGTGGAAGTTATTTCATGGACACAATGTATGGCATGGAATTCTACCCTTACATTGTCCATTATTCGATGTTAAGATAGATGGTCCTAGAAATTCTACCCTTACATCGTCCACTATCCGAAATTAAGCTAAATGGGCCCTTTCTGTGGTAAAGCTAGGGCTTGACATTTGCTCTGACTTTTGCTTCTACACTCTTGATGGGGCTATTTTTACTTTGCCCTACGGGAGATTTGGAGTTCCGCCTTTAGAAGACATATAGATCACAAGCCCCCAAGGCCTAAGCTTGTACTTGTGCCAAGCATAAGGTTTGTTGATAAGGCAAGGTCACCATATAGCCTAGGTCAAACACAAGCTTCTGATAGATGAACAAAATGATTTTCCGAAGACCTACAAATCACTAACCCATAAGCCTAAACTTGTATTTGTATCAAGCATACGATAAGGTTACCATACAATCTAGGTTAAACACAAGTCTCTGATATATTGATAGAACGATCTACAAATAGTACTCATACCTTTCCAAACACTTTGTCATGGAATAAGAGGAGTTTTAGGGTTAATACACTTACCTTTTCAAACAAGACCCTTGTTTTTTAAGGTTATCCTAATATCCAAGTATTTTTAGAAAACTAACAAGCGTCTGATAACTCTATTTGAGAAAAAAGGAAATATGTTACTACATTTTTCTCCATTAATATTTGAGAATATGTTAAGAGAGGTATTTTTAATATTCTCTTATAATAGTCTGACCATTTCTCTTGTCAATCTTCCTCTATAATCTTATTGGATCACTAATGCAATAACAATCAATCATATGAAGAGGAGAATTGTTAGTGTATTATTGTGTACGAGAAGAAAAAAATTATCGACATATTTAATCTTAAACTCAAACTTGGATATGGTAAAACATGTCAAACAATATAAATTTCAAACATAAAGATATTAACAACACGATACTTAATACTCCTAATTCACCTAATAATAGTATATTTTTGTTTATTACTTTGATGAAGTTAGAACATGAATACATTAATAAGAACCTTTCTTATATAATAATGAAGTTAGTAATTAAGTATATATTATTTTTTTAAAATTTCTATTACTTGTATTTTGTACATGAAATCACATAAAGTGCTATTAACAGGGAAATAAATAAATTTAACATATAAAAAGAAAAAAAAATGATTTCTAATACTAACCCAATGTAAAAATACAAAACATCAGAAAAAGGTAAATACATAACATAACAATATATAATAGAACTATTAAATTATCATTTAAGTAATATATCTAATATTATTTAGTTCTTGTTCTGGTGGTGCTGTTAAAGTTATTATATACGTTGTTCTGTATGTTAAATGTTATTGAGCCTGAATCTAAGAGGGTCCAACCTGTTCAAAGTTGTGGTCGCATTTGAAGATTTTGAGGTCTGTTTGCAAATTTTTGCCATGAGTCATGATTAAGATGAGAATGTTTGATGTTACGGTAACTTTCTTTTCCTAAGTGCGCAAGTGCATGCCAAACACGTGTTTATTCTACATAGATAAAAGTGACGAATGTCGCTTTTAATACTTCGTCCATTTGATCAGACTCTGCTCTTAAGGTGTTGGTTTAGAAATTAATTTTAAAAATAAAATAAATTAAATTAATTAAATTTTAAAATTCAAAATACAAATTTTAAATGGATACATATTTGGGTTGTCCATGAATTATGTATAATGTCATTAAATATAAAGCTGAATTGAATTGAGGGTTCTTCTTTAATTGTGGGTCTTTCAATCTTTTATACGTTAGTATCAAGATTTTGCAGTATTAAATATAAGAAAAGCAAAACTAAATCATATTTTTTTGTTAAAGAAGATATTCTAGGGACGAGTAAAGCTTTTATATCAACAAATATTAATAGATTCTAAATTGAAACATTTTTTTGAATTTATTTTTTTCATACCTGTTTAGATCCTACTGTGAAAGTGAATGTAAATGAATACTAAGAGAAAAAAAGGAAAGATGTGGTTAGAAGAAAGATAAGTAGAAAATTTGCTTTTAATTTAACTAACTAAATAAAATAAAACGAATTGGTTAAGTAATATACTAAATGAGAACAATAACCTTAATTAATATTTAAAATAAAAAAATTAAATTTGAAATATGATTTAATATGAAGTAATAATTTGATAGAATTGGAAATATTAATTAAAAATTAATTATTGCAAATATTATTAAGAAGTGAAAAAGGTTAAAAAAATAGATTTTAATGTGATATTTCAAAAAATTCAAAACATTATTATTGTTATTTTTTTTCTATTATATTAAACACATTTTTTTTTTATAAAAATATAGTAAACTATTAAACTTTTATGTATTTTTTATTTGTTGAAATTGGTAAATAAAACTTTCACTATTATTATTATTATTATTATTATTATTATTATTATATTGAATAAAACTAGTAAACAATTAAGTAAAGTGGGATAAATATTTTAAATAAATAATATAAAAATTCTCTTTCAACTTCTTATAAAGACATTTTTAGTAATATTTATTATTTTATTTCATTTTACTTTAGTAAGGCATACATAAACATTTAAATAAATTCAAATAATAATAATAATGTTATTTTTAGTCAGGGTTAAGTATGATTTTATTCTTTTGAACTTTGACACAAAATTATAATTTGTACTTCTGAGATTTTGATACATTTTGGTTCCTAAACTTTAAAATAAATTGATATAGTCTTTTTAACCTAATTATGTTAATTTTTTTGACGTGTTAAATGCATTTTTCAACAAACTTTGAAGCGATAACATTTCAAGCGATGTAAACAACTCAAATGCTAGCATGAAACATGTTTGACGAATAAAAAATATTAACATAATTGAGTTAAAATAACTATATTCATTCAATTTTAAAGTCTGAGGACCGAGATGTATCAAAGTTTCGGACATGGATAAATCTCAATTTCGCATCAAAGTTCAAAGTCTAAAAACATATTTAACCCTTTTAGTTACTATAAATAAATGTGTTTTGATTTTAATAAAGACATTCTTCTTAAACAAGTCATGGTGAACCACTTTGATGTTATTTTTTTTTTCCATTTCAGTGCTCTTTCCTTAAAACAAACTACTTATTAGTATATTCTTAAATATCTTCACCTATTTTAGCTTATAAATAAACTTAATATTTTCTTGACTTGAGTTGGACTTTCTTAACCTTTAACCCAGGTCGGATTGTTTCGACCTTCAATCCAAGTCGGACTGTCTCGACTTTCGATCCAGACTGACTCATCCTAATCTTTGGGACAGGACGACTCGTTTCGACCTTTGACCCTAGACAACTCCTCTCAATCTTCGGCTTGGGATGAGTCATCTCAACCTTTGTCCCGAAACGACCCGTCCATCTTGACCTTTGGTGGGTCAGTCTATTTCGACCTTCGACACGAGAAATCCCTTCTCAATCTTCATCTCGGGATGGTCTGTCTTAACTTTCGGTCTTTAACGGTCTGTCTCGACCTTCGAACAAAGTTGACCCTTTTCAACCTTTTGTCTGAGATGACCAGTTACAAATTTTGACCCGAAAAGGTTCGTCTCAACCTTTGGCTCAAGATGGCCTGTCGACATTACTTTTCGACTTTTGGCACGAGACGACCCGTCTTGACTTTTGGTCCAGAACGGCTTGTCTGTCTCGACCTTTAGCCTAGACCACCCCTTTTGACTTGTGACCTAAGATAGTTTGTCTCAAATTTTGCCCTAAAATGTCCATCTCGACCTCCGTGTGGATCGTCCTGCCTCGAATTTTGGTAAAAAACGACTCGACTTGACTTTTGACCTTGGTTGAAAATGTTACTTTTAAGAATTAATTAGTGTGGGACCAAATCCACGTTGATCTTGACCTTAACCCACTACTAATACGAACTTTAAGCCTTTTTATCTCTTTATAACCTATTAGAAGAAGCTTATTTAAAAATGAGTTGGAACTGACTATAAACCATAAGTCAAATTAACAACTATAATATTTAATCCAATGTAAAAATACACACGTCAATCACCAAAGGATAAATACATATAGAGCTGTAAAAATGGGTAATCCGGCCCGACTCGGCTCGACCCACTACGGATTGATCACTTAGCGAGCCAACCCGACCTGACTCACTTATTAGCGAGCCAACAAAATTCCAACCCGACTCGGCCCACCGCAAATTGGTAGGTTAAACGGGTTGGCTCACAAGCTCACTTAATTAAAAAAATATAATTTATTTATTTATTTTTTGAGTCAAAACTAGATTACAATTCTAATTAAAATCTAAATAAACTTTAATACAATCCAAATACAAACCAAAATCACAAAAATACAAATTATCTATGTGTTGGCTAAAAAAAAAATCTAACATGACCCAAATACAAAGCCCAACTTAGCAAAAAATAATTGTGTGACCCTTTATTTGCGGGTTGGTAAGTCAACCCGGTTCACTACAGGTTCAGTCCAGATGAACTAGGTTCTAGGTGAGTTGGGTCAAAAATCAATCCGTATTGAAATTTTTAATAAAATTTCAACCCAATCCGGCCCAACCCGTGATGAGCCGGGTTAGCTCGCGAATTCCAACTTTGACAGCTCTAAATACATAAAATAACAATAACATAACAATAATATAAATATCAAATTATCTTTTAAGTAATATATGTAATGAATAATGATATTTTAATTATCTATTTTCATATAACTCATAATTCTTATCATTTTTTAATTATCTATTTTTAATTTTTTTAATAATATAATATAATAATTTAAGAATAATTAAAATAGTAGGTTAAACGCGAGTAAATAAAATAGTCAAAATATGATTATATATAACTAATATTATTTAATCATTGTTGCTGTTAAAAATATAATGTAAACTGTTTTCTACATTAAATGTTCAAAGTTGTGGTCGTATTTGAAGATTTTGAGGTCAGTTTGCAAATTTTTACCATGACTCATGTTTATGATTAAGATGAGAATGTTTGATGTTACGGTAACTTTTCTCTTTATAAGTGCACAAGTGCATGCCGAACACGTGTTCGTTTACATAGATAAAAGTGATGAATGTCGCTTTTAATATTTCGCCCATTTGATCAGACTCTGCTCTTGACGTGTTCGGACAGAAATTAATTTTAAAAATAAAATACATTCAAAATATAAATTTTAAATCAATACATATTTGGATTATCCATAATGTCGTTATATATAAGGCTGTATTAAAGTTTGGGTTCTTCTTTAATCTTTTTATCACATCTTTTCTTTTCAAGTTTAGTAGCATTTCTCATGAAATCTTTAACTTCAATCCTATTTTTAACTTCATGCATAATAAGTTGAAACTGTGTAAAAAGTCATATTAAAAACAACAAGAAAAGAAAGTTGGTTAATTCAATTTTTCATAAATGATCAATAAAGTTCTGAGACAGGTAATCTATCTTTTTAGTAACAATTTATAATTAATAAGTATAAAATTTGTTCATGCATTTATGTTCATATTGTATTTTATACCATTAGTATCAAGATTTTGCAGTATTTAATATTTAAGAAAAGCAAAACTAACTAACATTTTCTTGAGTAAAGTTTCTATATCAACCAATATGATGAAAGTTAAAAAGTTTCTTGTTTAACTTTCAATCTAGATTAACAAAATTGGCTATCAAAGTTAGGAAATCCTCAATATTAATAGATTCTTAATTTTAGCATTGTTTCGAAAAGGAGAAAAAAAAAAGGGAAAAAAATGTGGTTAAAAAGAAGGATAGGTTAATTTTGAAGATTTGATATTGATTAACTAACTAAATAAAATAAAACAAAAGAATGAGGTGATATACTGAATGAGCAAATAACCTTAATTAATATTTAAAATAAATATATTAAATTTGAAATTTGATTTAATATGAAGTAAGTATTTGATAGAATTTGAAATAATAATTAAAAATTAGTTATTGTAAAAAAATTATTGCAAATGTTGTTAAGAAGAGAAAAAGGTTGGTAAAATAGTTTTTAATGTTGATATCTCAAAAAAAGTAAAATTACTATTATTGTTATTTTTTTCTATTATATTAAACACATTTTTTATTAAAATATAGTGAAACTATTAAAATTTTATGTAATTTTTATTTTTTGAAATTGGTAAGAAATAAAACTTTTACTGTTATTATTATTATATCACATTGAATAAAACTAGTAAACAATTAAGTAAAGTGAGATAAATATTTTAAAAAAATAATATAAGATTTACCTTCAATTTGATAAAAGAAGTCATTTTTAATAATAATAATAATAATTTTATTACATTCTATTTTTAATATTATCATGGTAACACATAGATAAACATTTAATTAAATTCAAATAATAATAATAATAAACTATTGTTGAGGAGAGCTCAACAATGTTATTTTCAGTTGCTATAACTAAATGTGTTTTGATTTAGTAAAGACATTCTTCTTAAACCTGTTACTGTGGACCACAACTTTACTGTTTTTTCAATTTCATTTCAGTGTACTTTCCTTAAAACAAACTACTTGTTAGTATATTCTTTTCCTAATTATATTTTTCATTAATTATTTTTTACTAAAATATCTTCAACTATTTTAGCTTATAAATGAACTTAAACATATTTTTACTCACTCCAAATTTAGTTCTTTGACAACCAAATTTAGTTGATTTTCATTCCTTAAATGGTTGAAAATTTGTCTTTGATGTCAATTATTATTGGTATTGGTTAACTAGTTATAAAGGTCTAGTGTTTAGTCATAAGGGTCTAGAGTTTATCCTAAATCACCCACTAGTATATATTTTTCCCATTTTTTTAACTCTTAAAATAAATTTTATTTATTTATAATTTTAGTTTCATATTGTGGAAAATTTAAATTAAAGAAAAATATTTTATGAAAAATAAAATTTTCTTCATTCTTTAAAAATTAAAATAACATTTTTAAAATTTTAGATAGCTAAAATATATAAAAAAGAATTGGTTTATATATCAGACAAGATTTTTTTTGTTAAAATAAATTAAACAAAAACTGTCTAGTTCAAAATAAGCAAATTATATAAGTAATAAAACCAACAAACAAAGTCATTAATTAATTATATTTAATGAGATGATTAATCAAGAGTAAGTGAAAAAAAAAAAAAAAAA
>Ga0209589_1011672_pt1 | contig 12254 bp, 10 predicted proteins | sample CowpeawhiteBW_FD_187525 | JGI IMG/M metagenome (GOLD analysis project Ga0209589, IMG submission 187525) | Root nodule microbial communities of legume samples collected from California USA - Cow pea white BW (SPAdes) (version 2) | ecosystem: Host-associated > Plants > Roots > Nodule | place: USA...
GCATAACAAATAGGGGGATTTTTTCTTAGCACAAATTATGAGTGCACTCTTTGGGAGATAAAATTGTACATTGCAAATATACATCCAAAAAGAGAGGAACAGAAAAAAAAAAAAAAGAGAAATCAAAGAAAATAGAAGGAAATGAGTAGTACGAGATAAGGGAGCTCTAAGAGGTAAGTGTCGTGTCTTGAACCTTGAGTATTTGCGTGAGCTGGAGCTTGATTTGATGTGTGTGAAATTTATGGTGTGTTGTTAAATGCTTGAAGGAATGAACATGACGTAATTGTGTGAGTTTAATTCATTTTATCTGCCTTTGTTAAAACATTTTATTGTTCCAATATTGTTATTGCTTCAATGAGTGTTGGGAAATAGTTTAAACATCAACTTCATTCTCAACCATTCATCTGTGTTTTTCCTCTCCTTTCCCCTGACCACCATAACCATTATCTTCTTCCTCGCTACACTCAAAGCGGACTTTAAGCCTCTCTTCTAACCCCACTCATTTTCTTTCCCATTCCACTACACACGAGGCATAAACTCTACATTCTGCTACATCAAGTCAAAAGCACACATACTCAATCCATTTTCACCCCACTCATCATCACTCACTCGGCTTCACCCTTCCTCTTCGCTCACCCTTATTTTCATCATTCACCTCCATAAAAACCAGATAGAATATAAACCACAAACCAGAATCCACACACGACCATATTCAACACCCATTCACGACACAGAACCATCAAGAATCGGAAAGAGAAACAAAAGAAAAGAGGAATAATCGTTGAACTTCGAATATGATATTGGTGGTGGTGCCATTGCATTACGGTTGCAACGATAACCCTAATATGGCCATGGCGTCAACTCCAATTTTGATAACCAACATCGTCACTAAAGGTGCATTTGTTCGGTCCTGGAGAGCTTGTGGATGAGAGGAGAAGTCGCGCCCCCTGTTTGCACTAGCGGCGCTAGCAATACTATCGACGGTGACGGGAAGGCCGACGATAAATTTGAGGCAGTGGAGTGAATCCTAGAAGGAGGTTGTTGGGCAATGACGAGTGAAAGGGTTCTTATATAGAGAGACAAGGTTTGCCTCTTGATTGATTGATGAGCAGTTAGGGTTTAGGTTCATGTTCCATAAACACATCTCACATTGGGCTGATCAAGCATCTCAGCCCACCCCTTATTCGTGCACCTCCTATTTTTATCCTGCACCCCCATATGTGGACTGTGTTAACTGTTTTCGGCACCCCTCAAATTGCTACATACACAACATGTCTTACTTTTGGGCTGGACATTACTTCGTACACCCCCATAATTGTTAACCCCACACCACATGTTTTTAATTGGTCTTGTTTTGGGTCTGATTGCATTTGATCACTGCCTCCCCTTTTGTTCATTGTACACACGCCACCTAATTTTATTTCATACGCCTATGTTGCACTTTGCAGACCTCACATTAAATTCTAACTACACCACACATTTAAAATTTTAATCTATTTTTAGCCCTCTTTTAATTATACATCATCCTTTTTCACATACTTTCTTTTCAAAAAGTAAAAATTAAAACATAAAATTTTTTTTTTCTGTTTCTCTTTTGGTGTTTGTCCTAATGCTTGAGTCATGTGACGCTGGTTTTTAAAATATTCCAAAATACCAAAAAAATATAAAACTTAAAAAAAAATTAAAAATATAAACACTTTCAAATATCCTTTTAAGAACTACGTGATCCTTGGTTCTCCATCAAGAATGGAGATACGTAGGAGCATGGCCAGCCTTCATCTGATTCACCTTAAAAATATCCAACCATTTTCCAAATTGATTTCTAAATAATTTTCTATTAAGAACTACGTGATCCTTGATTCTCCATCGTGAATGGAGATACGCAGGAGAAAGGCTAGTCCTTGTCATATTCACCTCTCAAAAAAACCAAAAAATATTTTTGTTTCATTTTAGTATCATTGTCTTATTATTTTAGGGAAAAATTAACATTTTGAAAACCACATCAACTTTGCATGTTTAATTAAAGGTACCGCCCTCAGACTGGCGTTGTAGGGTGCTAACACCTTCCGTACGCATAATCGACTTTCGAACCCAAAAAATTGTTTTTCACAGACTTGATTTATCTTCATGGTTTCCCATAGCTTTCTAGAATAAATTATGGAGGCAACTCCAAAATCTCTTTTTCAAACTCGTTTATCTTTTGGTTTGTCGTCCTGTCGCGATCTCAATTGCGATAGATATTAAATACTTTCCTTCAAGTTATACATGAATTTGACCATGCATGGATTACTGAGGTAATGAAAGTGTAGCCACCAATGAAATACGCCAGATTCGGTGGTGGGGATCGTAATGAGAGAAAGATTCAGTGGTAGCATGAAAAATGAGAAAGGTGCAGTAGGGGTAAGGACTTTGTGAGTTAGTGATTTTGCTCTTCTTGGATTCAACTGTTCTGATGCAAATAGAATAACATGTAATGATAGTAGTTTGTTTATGCTTCATCATATTCTTATGGTGAAGGATGAACAAGTATTGAAGGAAGATACAAAAGAGGTAACTTTCAATATAAATGGTTATAATAAAGAGTTTAATTGCTTAAACTTTGTTTATTGATTGAATCCTTAGTTCCTAATGTAATATGCATATTCTTTATGCATCATTTATATGACTCATGGCCATTGTATGTTATTTTCAAGTATCGCTTTGGTTTTTATATTTTGTTATCGAATGGGAATTGATTTCTTCTATGGGTTTTGCTTTCCACTAGAGTAATGAGATGTTGGGTGTTAAAAGTTTCTTCTTGTTTTTGTCGTTGTTATGATATGATGATGGTTAATGGTTTGTATTTGATTAATGGAAAAGTGAAATTGAAATGTAATGATTTTTAGTTTCTCTTTGTTTGTTTGTTATTTGTGTGATGGAAGCGTTAGAGATAAATAGGTTACTGTCTGATTTAATATTTGTGTTTATTGTTATGGATCAATGGCTTGGTAAGTTGTTAAGGATGGTGTTTATTTTGTTGAATAGTTTTGAAGATTCTTATACTTCACTAGCTAATAGAGATATGTTGTTTAACACATGTGTAGGTGTTCACTTATTATTACTACATTTCCTCTACTTTATGAAAGGAATGTAGAGCAAAAGCCAAATTTCAATGTTTTATGAGGACTCATCATGATTTATATTTTCTTAATACAATAGAAGCTAATTATATCATGTAGCCAAGTAATAAGAATCACTATATAATTAGATATTGTGCTTTTCAACTACGAAATGGAAGTAACGTTTATTGAATGAGTTTTATACTATATGGGCTACCTATTATGAGCTAGTTGTTACTTGTACCTAAAATGTAATTTGTAAAATATTCAAGTTTCTCCTTGGCTACCTATTATGAGCTAGTTGTTACTTGTACCTAAAATGTAATTTGTAAAATATTCAAGTTTCTCCTTGGCATGATATTCCATTGTGATCGGGTGATGATATCTTCAAATTCATTATAAAGATTCTTCAAGAATCTAGTGCAAAGATGGAGGTTGTAATTGACGAGGCTTTGACTCCCATAAAGCAAGATACAAAAAAGGAATGCATACAATTTTTGAGCTCATATTATTCCTTTCTTATTCTAAATTACATTATTTGTCTTTGGAAGTTCATTTTTAACATTAATCCATTCTCTACATTATTTTATTGCTTTATTGTCGACATAAATGTGGTACGATATTTGTTGTTCAGTTTTATCTATCTACTACCATAAGTCTACTACTTTTAGGGTTCAATACCCATTGCTGACCTTTGATAATTACCCTTCCTACTTAGATGTCATTTTCATGTTAGTTTTTTTTATCTTTAATAGTTGAAGCATTTTGCATCTCTCATTCATCACATCCTTGGTTTCCTTTATTGTGTTTGGTTGAACTAGGTAGATTGATTTGGTTCCATTTTAGACTATTCTAAGACATATCTTATTCATGTTCTCTATCTACAATATAAATTTGAACTATGGCTTACTTCCATAAACATGGGAAGATCCATCTTTTGCAAACTCTGAAGTAGAAGGAGCACTGGGAGATAACGATCTAGGTATTCAATTAATCTTATCTTTACCGTAATTCTATGTTAGGAATACAACACAATATGTGTCAAACCATTGCAATTCTGCATTTGATGTTGTTGAAATTGGTGAAAGACAAAGGAAAATAGGTGAGGTTCTCAAGGTCAAACCCTTGGGTGCATTAGCCATGATTAGTGCATTTGTTTTTATTATTAGAACTTAAAGCCAACATAAACTCATCAACTTGATTTTTATTTGATTCCTTGTTAATAATTTTGACATTGAAGCAAGTTTAAAGGTGTATTTTGAAGCAATTTTAGGAATTTGTGTGGGCTAAGCCGACGCTACATTAACGTTAATGCGTTAAATATTAAAATATTCTTAGTTTGTGTCGTATCAAGGGTGGGCTTAGTAGACTGATGAGTCATTATTTTCCCTTATTCTATTGCCTTTGTGTGCCCATCTTGATGAGGTTTTAGAGCTTAATTGTTTATTGTTAGTGTATTTTCATCTATTGATCTTCATTGGGCCATTATTTGAATTTTGATTAATTTGACATTAATTGGTTTAATTTTAGTTTCTAATTATTTTTAGGTATTTTTTGAAGTAATTTTGGAGCTTAGATGCTAATTTAAGGTGAAAAGAGAATTATCACATCATTCCCACATCACTGCTACATCTACACCGTGTTAATTAGCTTGTCCACGTCATTGGGCCAACATTTTGGGCTCATAGTGGCATTTTTGTAATTATGCACTCCATAATGTGTGGTAGAACCCCTTAGGTATTGCACTTTTATAGTTCTTCGAAGACCATTGAAGGAGACACTCCATTTTTCACGGTTCTGTAGATTGGAACAACACCCAAGTTGGGGGTTTCCATGTTTTCCTCTCTTGTTTAAGTTTTGTGCACATTGGTTTATGATTTTAGTCTTCCTCTCTTCTCTATAATCATGTATTTTTTTTTGTTTGAGTTTTAATTCGAATCCCATGGAGAACTGATTGTACATTGATTCCTTAAAAAGAATGGAATGAACCCTTAAGATTGTTGTTCGTTTTTGAGTTTTGTTTTGTTTGCCCTTCTTCAGGTTGCTTTTTGATGGTTAAACACAAAATTTATGTAGGCTTAATCTCAATCTTGTGTTTGTGCACCTTAATCGTTTTGTATTCATGTTTAATCTATGGGTGTTAATATTTGAAGTGTGGTTTGCTTAATGGCACATAGAACTAGTATTAATTTTAGCGTAGTTGATTAATTACGGGTTTCATGAGAGCAAACAAGACACAATAATTATTTTTGTAATCTGTGATTGGTGGATTTCCAGTTGAATCAAAGAATCAATGTCGTTTTTAGTACTGTTTTATCAATTCTACAATTACTTTTTATTTCTATGTTGAATTTTTGAAACTACCAACCCCCCCGCTTTGTGTTGTGTTTGCGTCTGGACCCTTTGAATGAAAGTATTGGTCACTAGGAGACGACCTTAGGTTAACTCCTAAGTACTACATTCTGGAATTACATTTTATTTTGTGTTGAATTTTTGAAATTGCCAACCCCCTTTGTGTTGTGTTTGCATCTGGACCCCTTGAATGAAAGTATTGGTTACTTGGAGACGACCTTGGGTTTAGTCCCAAGTACTACATTCACATTGTTTAATTTGGTCAGATACGACCTCAATCAGATTTGGTGCTGTTGTCGGGGACCAAAATTTTCATTTAAAGTTATTTTCAATGTTGTTGTCTTGTGTTATGTTTTGTGTGTGTGTTGTTTCGTGATATGTGGGTTAAATGTGGTTGATGTTCATTGTTATGTTCGTGATATTCTTCTGTTTAGTGCTTCCATTTTGGTGTTTCAGTTTCAGTGAGTATGTTGTTGTTTGAGTCATTCTAGTAGTAGTTGTAGTAGAAAAATTATTTAGTTTTTCATCAAAATTTCAAACGACCATAACTTTTGCTCCGGTTTTTGAAAGAGGGCAAATTTTATATGCATTTGGGATAAGATTTAATTTTCTTTGCTATGCCTCCACTCAATCATGTAGGCGATTTCAAAAATCTCAAAATAAAGCCATTTTCCTATTTTAATGATTTTTTCTTAGTTTTTCCTATTTTCAATCAAACAATGTGTGTTTTTGTTTGTGTAGTTAAGGTTCGAATTTAGGCTTCAAATTTTTTGTCATACATGTTTACGATTTTAGGGTGTTTTTCAAAAATTTTAAGGTTAATCTAAGGTACTTCAGTTTTATACCATTTTTACCCTTGAGGTTGACTTTGACTTTTTGTTAACTTTTGCTGTTTAGATTGATTGGTGCATGACTAGGGGGAATCTTGGTATATTACAAACATTAGATCATGAAATTGATAGGATCTTCCATAGAGGAGTTAGACATCATAGGAATCCATCTTTACATCCTGAATATTATATGACTTTTCCTAATTTTCCTAATACTCTTGGTAGTCCTAATTCTAAACATTCTGTGCATACTCAACATTTTGAGCATTCTGATCATTCTGAGCATTAGCATCATTTTGATTTTCATTTTCATACTGATAACATGGCTAAACATATACCTCCACCTCATGAGAGGACATTGAGTGAGTTGACTTCACCTAAGTGTGTTGTAGGCGAGAACCCATGCAAGCATATAAAGAAATTTCAAGTTGTATGTTCCACCATGAAGCCTGCAGATGTATAAGAAGATCATGTGTACTTGAAGGTTTTTCCTCACTCCTAGGAGGGTAATGCACAACCACCTCCTCAACAACAACAAAAAGTAGTTGGTGCATGTAATGACCATTCAAAATATGCAATTCCAATAGGAGACTAGACCCTCAATCCAGAGTTTGACAAAACAAATGGGGTTGATGGCTACATAACTAAACCAAGCACATACACATAAGTAAGACAAGTTTCCATCTCAAACAATTGAGAATCCCATAAATCTGAGTGCCATCACATTGAGGTATGGGAAGCAAATTCAAGTTCCCACATTAGAGCCTACACTTCAAAAAGAAGTTGACCGTGCCACACTTTAGAGAAAGCATGATGCTCATGCAGCCGATCCTTCCACATCTAGTGTACCTTCCCTTAGTGTGCCTTCCACCTCTACTATGCCTCTCATCCCTCTTCCTTTCCCACCAAAAGCCATTGCAAGCAAAGAGATGAAAGAAATTGACAGGGTGATTTTAGAGAAATTCAAGAAGGTGAAGGTGAACATACCTCTTTTGGATGCCATTAAACAGATTTCATGCGAAGTTCTTGAAGGAGTTGTGCACTCACAAGACGAGGCTAAAGGGAAATGTGAATATCAATATGGGAAGGAATTAGTTAGCACTGATAGGTAAATATGTTCCTCAAATTCTTGAGAAGTGCAAGGACCCAGGTACATTTTTTGTATCTTGCATCATAGGTAACAATAAATTTGAAAATATCATGCTTGATCTTGGTGCTTCAATTAATGTTATGCCTCTTTCCATATTTAAATCTCTTTCTCTTGGACCCTTGTAACATACGCGTGTGGTTATTCAGTTGGCAAATAGAAGTGTTGCCCACCCCGTAGGTTTGGTTGACAATGTCTTGGTTCATGTTAGTGAATTAATTTTCCTTGCTGATTTTTATACTCTTGACATGGAAGAGGGATTTTCACATGGTTATGCACCAATCATTTTAGACAGACAATTTTTAAAGACCACACGAACCAAGATTGATGTCCTTGTAGTTACTTTGTCTATGGAGTTTGATGATATTATGGTGCATTTTAATATTCTTAATGCCATGAAACATACCTTAAAGGACCATTTTGTTTTCCATGTTCATATCATTGATGATGTTGTTGATGGACATGTTTCTGATTTCCACCCTTTGCATTCAATGAAGTATTCATCTGTGTCTGAATTATTTGAATTTTCATGCATTGATGTTGATTGTGATTTTGGTTCTGATTTTGATTATGATGTTGATTCTTTGTTTGACTATCTAGATGTTGTACCGATTGATTTTGATATTACATGGTCAAAATGCATTAACCATGTTCCAAGAAGTACATATGCATATGATTTTCATGTTGAGGTACAAGTTATGGAACCACTTTCCCCCTCCCCTCAAGTTCTTGCTATTCAACAGTCACCCAATACTCTAAAGTTAAAACCTCTACCAGACAGTCTCAAGTATGTATACATGGAGGATGAGGAGAGACTACCTATAATCACTTCTACCTCCCTCATCGTTGAACAAGGGCAAAGGTTGTTGTAAGTGCTCTGGAAGCACAAAAAGGCTATTGGTTGGACATTGACTGACATTCTTAGTATTAGCCCATCCATATGCATGCAAAAGATATTATTGGAGGAGGAGCAAAGCTAGTGAGACAACAACAAAGGCGATTCAACCTTGTCTTCTAGAATGTTGTAAAGAAGAAGGTGGCCAAGCTTCTACAAGTTGGGATCATTTACCCTATTTTAGATAGTCAATGGGTCAGCCTGATCCATATTGTGCCCAAGAAGACAAGCCTCACTATAGTGAAGAATGACAAGGACGAGTTGATCCCAACCAGGGTGCAAAACAACTGGAGAATAGGCATTGACTATAAGAGGCTCAATCAAGCAACCAGGAAAGACCATTTCCCCCTGCCATTTATTGACCAGATGCTTGAGTGCTTGATAGGAAAATCTCATTATTGTTTTCTTGATGGTTTTTCTAGTTATTTTCAAATTCACATTGCTCTTGAGGATCACAAAAATACCACCCCATTATCCTACCCCTTTGGCACTTTTGCCTATAGGAGGATGCCTTTTGACCTATGTAATGCCCTTGACACATTCCAGCGATGCATGCTTAGCATATTTAGTGAGTTTCTTGAAACTTGTATAGAGGTATTTATGAATGATTTTACTGTGTATGGATCCTCTTTTGATGCATGTTTAGACAGCCTGGACAGAGTTCTAAATAGGTGCATCCAAACTATCCATGTTCTTAATTTTGGAAGTCCATTTCATGGTAGAACATGGTATAATTTTGGGGCACATCATTTCAAGTAAGGGCATAGAAGTAGACCCAACCAAGATTTTTGTCATTTCACAATTGCCTACCCCTCTTTTGTGCGAGTTCTTGTTAGATTAATGGAGCCCTTTGTAGTGTTGTCCAAATTATACAGCTTCTAATAGTGCATCCCATAACATTCCAAATAAATTTCTTACATTCGTTGTTCATGTTCGTGTAATCCCAATTTAAATAGGATTGTGGCTGAAAGATGCATTTTTTTTTCATGAGGTATTTCAGTCCATCCTTTAGATTTGGTATTGTTGAGTATAATTATTTGTCCTTCACTATGCAATGTTGTATGTCTTTAATGTGGCATTAGCACAATTGTCCTTGTATGTCATTGCATATGTATAATCACTACAAGAAAATGCCTCATTAATAACCAATTTTAGTGACCAAAAGTTGCTAGTTACTATAGTGACCACTTTATATACCAATTTATAAAATAAAAAATTATTGGTTACTAAAATAGTCACTATTATGAATAAAAATTAGAATTGGTTACTAAACATTAGTTACCAATGTTTTTTCTAAAAAAGAAATTAGTTTTTAAATTAGTCACTATCTAATTAGTGATCAATTTAGCAACCTATTATATTTTTTTTATTCATAATAGTGACTATTTTAGTAACCAATAAGTTTTTATTTTTTAAATTGGTATCTAAATTAGTAACTATAGTGACTAACCATTATTTGTCACGAAAATTCATTTTTAATAAAGCATTTTCTTGTAGTGAATGGGTTAATTCATCCTGCGGTGTCCTTCTTCCTTTTGTGGGTTAACTAGAAGTTGACACCCATTACAAAAAAAATACTTCATACAATTTGTTTTATTCTCTCTATAGATATTAGCGTAAACACAGGCACTTTCGCACCTGTGTGTATGCATTTTTTAAATATATAAGATATTATATTATTAGGTGACAATATTGTAATATCATTAAGCTAGAACCGTCAAAATTGGTTGGAACCCGCGAGCCAACCTAGCCCACCATGGGTTCGGGTCGGGTTGGGTTGAAATTTTCTTACAAATTTCAATACGGGTTGATTTTTGACCCGGCCCACCTAGAACCCGGCTCACCCAAGTTGAACCCATGGTAAACCAGGTTGACTTACTAACCCACAAATAAAGGATCACGCAAGTGTTTTTTGTTAAGTTGGGCTTTGCATTTAGGTCTAGTCAGGTTATTTTTTTAGTCAACACATGAATAATTTATATTTTTGTAATTTTGGTTTGTATTTGGATTGTAATAAAGTTTATTTAGATTTTATTTAGAATTATAATTTATTTTTGACGAAAAAAATAAAATTGTATTTTTTAATGAAGTGAGCCTCTGAACCAACCCGGTTAACTCACCAACCCGAGGTGGGCCGGGCCCGGTTCAAATTTTTTTGGCTCGCTAATAACTGAGTCAGGTTGGATTTGCTCTCTAAATGATCAACCCGTGGTTGGTCAAGCCAAGTCGGGTCGGGTTATCCGTTTTGACAGCTCTACATTAAGCTAATATACAAAGTAAATTTATATTTATTAAGAGCATATTGGAATGAATGGAAAAAAAAGAAGAAAAACTAATTGTTGATGAATGGAGAATGAGAAATGAGGAAATAACTATTAAGATAGCTTTACAGAAAACATGTAAAAATAATTGTTATTTTGTAAAATATAAATAAATAATTTATTGTAAAAGGTAAAATACGAATAATAATTGTGGATACAAAAGAAAAAATCCTCTTTATATATATGAAAATACGAAGCTTAGTTTCACGATTTTTAATTGATTAATTTTTAGAATCTATGTGCTGATTTTACTTAAACTATAAATATTTGAATGAATTAAATTCAAAAGCTGACCTAGTCAAAGTAAGCATCCAGTGATTCTAATGTGCATGCACCTTACATGATCTGAACCAATTGATCAATTACTAAAAACTCATTGGATACATAATGCTTTATTCAGATACTGTAATCTGGTGCATTAACATGGCGTTGGTAACCTAAACATAAATTAATTGAAATAAATATGCACAATTTAAATGACTAATTCTGGAATTCAATGTGTTAACATCTTTGAGAAACAGCCATACCAACAGTCATCGTGCCTCGTCGTCAACAACGCACTACTCAATCTGATGAAGAACATTCCACTCCTCCCATTCCAAGTTCTCCAAATCACGAACACCATGGAAGCTTGGTTTGAAGGAAATGAGGAAAACATTCAAGCGTTCCTCATAGAGATGACTAGGAAGCTAATCAACATTCCTAAGGTGATGGTGTTTTTCTATATGAAGCATCAAAAGTTGAAGACCTTCCTTGAACTTTCAACGAAAATCTTTCCTGACTTAGTGAAGGTGTTTTTCATCAACTTGCAACTCAAGAATGATGTGTTGCTATCTAGTGTTAAAGGAGTTTGAATGGAGATATGCAAGGATATTTGGAAGGATGTTGCTCGACTTAGGCAAAAAAGGAGTTCAAGTAAGGAAAGGTGAAACTGGTGTTGTGCAAGAAATCAACAAAGTCCAATACTATGGGCAATGCTTGAGGAATCTTGGTGTTGAGACCAAGAACTTCCCTATTGGTGGTCTCAAAGTGGATGAAAAGGCTTCTTGCTATGGTCATCACAAAAATCATAGTTCCACGTGGAAACAACCATTCTACATTGAATGAGGCATAATTGATCCTCATGTATTAAACCAACAAAATGTGCAAGTAGATTGGATCTTTGTGCTTCGTGATCACATACTCAAGGACAAAAGACTCACGTATTTTAGGCTACCATATGTGGTTTTGGTGTCTAAGTTCATTGAGTACTTTGGTGTTGATGTTGAAGATGAACTTGAGGAGTCAACTATGATCTTGAACCACACCTCATATCTCCATCTACACAAGATGGGCTTTACCAAGGTTGGAAATGCTTGGATCAAACGAAGAGGAAGAGCCCACTACTGGACCAATGAACATTGTCCCGTACAATACGCCAAAGGACAATGACCTTGTTGATGAAGGCGTGACCACCACCACCTCCTTAGAAGCTTCCTCAAGAAGGATCACTAGAATCATGTCTAGAGGGGAGTCTTCTATTCCATCATCTTTATCTTTGTTTTGCATCACTTTAGTTTGAATTCCCTAAGTTGGTTTCTAGTTGACTTATTTTGGTTGACTTGTTGACTT
>Ga0209589_1011677_pt1 | contig 12248 bp, 12 predicted proteins | sample CowpeawhiteBW_FD_187525 | JGI IMG/M metagenome (GOLD analysis project Ga0209589, IMG submission 187525) | Root nodule microbial communities of legume samples collected from California USA - Cow pea white BW (SPAdes) (version 2) | ecosystem: Host-associated > Plants > Roots > Nodule | place: USA...
GTTAAGTAAAACCTGCAAATATACTTCTTACTCTCAAAGAAAAAAATTAGTGTAATGTGACCACTATGAAGCAAATATACAATGTAAGATATAGGTATAAACGATCACTAAGAGGTTCAAGGACCGAGTTACAACAATTAATGGTGATGTTGGAGCATGATAAGTATATCTATTTTAGTAGATGTGTTGATGAATCTGAGGTGGTTAGCGATCTGTTCTGGACACATCTTGACGTGGTCAAGCTGTTAAATTCATTTAATATTGTGTTCTTAATGGATAATACTTACAAAACCAACAAATATTGGTTGTCATTGCTTGAGATTGTTGGTGTGACGTCAACAAGATTAACTTTCTCAGCCGTGTTTGCATTTTTGTTAAGTAAAAAGTAAAATAATTTCACTTGGGCTTTTGAAAGGCTGAGAAGTCTATTTATGACATGTGAGGGTGGTCCACATGTCATTATTACTGACAAGGATATGCTTTAATGAATGTTATTGGCATTGTTTTCCTTGAATGTTATCATCTTCTTTGTCATTTCCATATTCAGAAAAATGTGCAGGCAAAGTGCAAAATGTTAGTGAATTCTATTGATTCATGGGATGTTGTGATTAGGGCTGGGCAAAATAATCCAAACTACACTGCACTACCAAAAACTGCACTGCACTAAAAAACAGTTCGCATGAACTGCACTGAACTGAAAAACAGTTCAGACGAACTGAACTATTTTTCTTAAAAATAAACTGGACTGAACTGCACTGAACTGCACTGCACTATAATATAAACTGAAATGAATTGTTATAAACTGAACTGTTTTATGAACTGCACTACGTTAGAACTGAACTGCACTAATTTTTAACTGAATTGCACTATTCTTGAACTGAACTGCACTAATTTTTAACTTAATTACATTATTTTTGAACTGTTTTTGAACCGAATTGCACTGATTTTGAATAAACTTCACTATTTTTGAACTGAATTGTACTATTTTTGAACAGAATTGCATTAATTTTGAACTGAATTGCACTATTTTTGAACTGAATTATACTATTTTGAACCGAATTGCACTAATTACATATGATTGTACTACGCAATAATAATCTAAAGTTTATAATTTGAAAGTGCTTAGAAAATAATACTTGAAATATGCATCATACTTTAATACACCAAAATCAAAATATTTATACATCTTAATACATAGGTTCTCCCGTAGGTTCTCCCATAAACAACATCAAAATGTTAATACATCTTAGTACATCTTCAATCATCTAAATTAATTGCACTTGAGGTCCCACTTTGTCTTGAGAAGTTATATCTACAATATATATATATATATATATATATATATATATATATTTCATTATTTTTTCAAATTCATCAAGCTCTTTAGGATTCTCATTAAAAAGTATAGAGAAAGGTGTTCCTCTTAATCAATCTTGTGTGCAAACAAGTACTTCCACTATTTTAGGCGTTAGGCAATTACGATAAGGATTAACCACCCTTCCTCCTGTATTGAATGCACACTCTAAGACTACGATAGAGATGGGAATGGCTAACACCTCTCGAGCCATGTTTGCAAGGATAGGAAATCTAGTTAAGTTGACCTTCCACCAATGTAAAACATCAAACTCAATTGACTTTGTATAAGGTTCAGGATCCTCTCTCAAATATTTATCAAGCTCTGATATATAATCAAATCTACGTCCTGTAGCTCTTAGGTAGAAGCTCATGCCATGAGGATCATCATCTTTATCATCTAGTTGGGATTCTTGTTGACTACTTTGAGAACCCTCCTCAACCCCTTGATATTGATCATAAAGTGTTTTTAAAGATGACAATAATTTTGATTTCAATCCACTGACCATGGTAGATTCAAATATATAGTCAATGAAGTAATTAACAAAATCCAACTTACTCCTAGGGTCAAGCACAACAACAATCAATAATAAGATAATAATTCCATAAGGATTTCCCCAATATTTGTCATACTTACCCTTCATCCTCATTGCCATCGATCTTATGCTTACATCACTACTTTCAGAATATTGTCGAATCTTTTTACCAATTCCAAACACTTCCTTCATATACACATGACTAGTGACGTAAGAAGAATCAGAAATGCGCATGGTAGAGTCATAAAATATCTTTAAGAACGGTAGAACAGACCTCGCATATTCCCAATCCTCTTCTAGTGGCACACCACTACTTTTGGCCATTTCAACACCAAATTTCTTATCTTGCATATCTAGCAAGACAAAGGCATCTTTGTACTTCAAGCTTGCCTCTAACATTAGATAAGTTGAATTCCATCTGGTTTCAACATCAAGGCAAACAAGACTTTTATAAGAAATTCCCTCTTGTTCAACACAAGCCTTGAATCTAGCAAATCGAGCTGGAGAAGATTTCGCATATTTAACTGCACTCCAAATTTTTGAAATTGAATCTCTTATCTCTTTTAACCCATCCTTCACAATCAAACTTAATATATGTGCGCAACAACGCATATGAACATATTCTCCCTTTAAGACAAGACAATTTCATGATAACATCCTTCTTTTGAGGTATTGGACCCCAACATCATTTGCTGTAGCATTATCCACATTGACACTAAGGACTCGCTTCAACTCCCAGTTATTCAAACAAGCCTCAACATGTTTAGCAATGAGGTCCCCTGAATGACTTGTTGTTTGAGAAAAAATTAAAATTTTCTTATGTAGCTTCCAATCTTCATCAATAAAGTGAGCTGTTAAACTCATGTAGTTTAGGTTTTGGATTGAAGTCCATGTGTCTATAGTTAAGCAAACCCTCCCACACTGCTTTGATAGAAAAATTTTCAACTTTGCTTTTTCCTCTTCATAGAGTTCCCACATTTCACGCCTCAATGTAGTGCGGGATGGGACCTCAAATCGTGGCTGTAAGAATCATACAAAGTCACGAAAGTCTTCATCTTCCACAAATCGAAAAGGAAGCTCAGACTTCACAAACATCTTCACCAACTTCATTCGAGATGCATTTTGGTCAAACTTAGAAATAGTTGGTGAAGGGCCAACACTAGCCCCTTCTGTAGTTGATGATGACAATTTTTTCCTTTTGAATGCTTCTCTATTAGGATTTTCCTTGCATCTTATCAAATGATTCCTCATCCCACTTGTTCCAGCCAAATATTTAATCAAATCACCATAGTAATTGCACTTAGCCTTCTTCTCAGAATAAGGATTTTGTTTGGTAAAATGCCCCTACACATCTGACTAACCTTTACTATGCTCAGTTGACGATGTAGCCATGCAAGGAGGTAAAGGATCAATCCTAGGAGTAGTTGGTGTGAGAGTTTCAACAGTTTCTGGCAATGTAAAATCCATTTGATCCTCTTCTTATCTATTTCTTTGCCTCTGTTTATGCCTCTTCGCCACTTCACTCTTACCCTCTTGAAGTTCTGAGCTTCTTCTACATGGAAGTGAGGATCAAGACCACAAATAGCCATAGAAGCATCACAAACCGACCAAGAGCACTCATGGTATTCTTTCCTGCAGAGACAATGAAGAAAATAACCTAATAAACAAACTTCATTGTGTCCATCCACCAAACAAAAGAAACCGAGGTTTCACTTACTGTGGGAAAAAAACAGAGTTGAAAGGCTAAACTTGCAGGCATTGTTAAAATATGGATCAGACAAAAATGAGATCACCCAGTTGAATCATGATGATGATTTGTATCAAACAAATCACTTACCATAACAAGGCTATAATTTATTGTTTAGGTGGACCTCTAAACTCATCATTGATCTTGTGTTCCAGAATCCATATAACTATCCCAATGAAAAGAAAGAAACATGCAGTCACAATTAAGAGGAGTAAACGGCTGCAGGAAAGCCCAAGCACCAAAATTAATTTTTGTGAACGGGGTCACCAACAAAGTATTGTACCAAGGAAATGTACTAACTTAGTATGCATAGAGGATCAGAATTATGACTCATGCCTCAAACTGATTTTAACGAAAACATAGAGACAAGTGATCTAGAGGAAAAAGGGAGGGAAACAAAGAAAGCTTGAAGTTATTGACAAAGTATAGAACAATCAACAATCCAGAACTACCTTTTTTTGTATAGCATGAAGCATTCTAGAAGTTGCCATAAAAATGAATATAAAAGCAAGACAAATAAGTCTAAAAGAAAATATACCTAACTTTTCACGAACTTTCTCAATGACCTCTTCCGACACTAGTCCATTAGGTGAAAAGGATGCATTGCATAGCCTATAAAGTCTTTGAATATAATATGGCATCTTGCATACTTGAGACCAAGTTATCTATTCACTTAGACCAAAATCCCCAGGGTCAGCAAGCTGATAACACCTTGTAAGTGGCTTACTGATTGCAATAGGGACTGGATATACAATTAGATAACAACCATATTTTAGCCTCAGAATCCCATAGAAGTAAATAAACAAATATCTAACAAAATGGATTAGAAGAGTAAAAGTATTATATGTTGAACTTTCTCCTTCTCCAAGCTTCCATTCAATATTAGTATCACTACCTAAGCAACTTTTCTCCCAGAACATTCACCATACATATACTTACCCTCACACAAATTACTAAAAGTGACACAGGAGACCAAAACATCATAACTATTACTACATTACTTGAAGACAAAGTAAATTCATGCTTATTAAGCATCAATTCATTACTTTCTTTTATTATGAAGACAAAGTCAAGTAATAAGAGACTTGAAAGTCAAACGCAAAGTTATCAGATTCAATTATTTAGCATGCAGTGAAAAGTTTGCTTACTATCAAACCCTATAAGAAAAAAATGGGATATTTTTAAAACTACTTATTCAGACAATTCTTGCATTTATTTTTAAAGAAGAAATCCATGTAGAATCCGATTGACCAAGAAAACTAAAAGTAGCCGTGAATTTTCTTAAGAAATCAATACAAATAAAAACTACTCCAATCTCATCACTTTAAATTTGAGTGAATGAAGCATGATTTACTGTCATGGTTAAGTCATGGTTAAGTGGATAAGTGAGATGATGTCTATGTTTTGTTTATATTCTTTGGTATCCCTAATTTATAAAACATTGGAGATATAAAATAGAATAAATAATATATCAATTTACTCTACCATTCAATCAAAACTCAAAATCACAAATGAGCATTGCCTTTTATACTAATCATTACATTAAAATAAGCCCAAAAAAGAGTTTGATGCCGAAACGCAACCTATTTTGTTCAACTTTTGCAACAAATTGATTGGTAAGAAACTGCATAACATAAGCCCAAAACAGAGCCTGAACCAGAAACTCAACTAATTTTGCTTTTTGTGTCAGCTTGATATGTTTGGTTGTTTCAAATCACAAGTTATTGCATAGAATGTTCAAATCACAACAATAGAATAGAACAACATAAATGTTTTAATACTATCAACGAGGTTGTTGCATTATGTAGCATATCTATTCTACTAGTCAACTTCACTAACCTGAAACTGGAAGCCAAAAATCCTAATTGGGAAATAGTAAAATCTCCCAAATTTCCCAGTAAAATCTGCTCAAACTAGATTTCCCAATTGGTTTCAAGTTGTTGACGAAGAAATCCCTAACAGGTTCATCCCAATAAAAGATTAGAATGATTGAATTGGAGAAAAAAGAAGAAGCGAAATGAAAACCTAAAAATATAAAGAGATAACCTTCGACGACGGCAACCTTCGACGACGGCGCGACCTTTGACGGTGGCACGACCTTCGACGGCGACGAGGCGATGGAGATAGGGAACTTCGATTTGTCTTGGATGTGTCTGTGTGTGTAACTGCTTGTGGACCGAACACTGCTTGTACACCGAATGAGATTCAAGAGAAAGGAAAAATTACAGTTCATTGCACTAGGTGTGAACAGTTAGCTGTTTGCAGTACAGTTTTTCAAACTTTAACCAAAGAATAATACAGTTTAAATTTACTATTAGTAATTTAGTTATTTTCGATTTAAAACAATACAGTTAACTTAAGTACGGTACAATTCAATTATTCTTTTGCAGCCCTAGTTGTGATGCGAGCATGAGAAAATGTTATGGACTGAGAAGATGAGTTTAAGTTTAACGATTATATTAATCGTCTTCAGCTTGTTTGCCAGTCATGACCTCTATTATTTGAATATGTTAATGACTCCTAGATCATTCCTTATAAGAAATACTTTGTCAAGGCCTAGACAAACAAAGTTTTTCATTTAGGGAATACAACATCAAACAAGTATGTTTGCATCTTATTTATTCCTTTTTTTATTTATGGTTGAGTCTGCTTACTAGAGCCTCAAGAAAGTTCTTGGAAGTAGTATGGGAGACCTATGCTCGTGTTGGGATAAGTGATTCTTACAAGGCATTGAGTTATAAAATATTAGTGGGATATGTTTCAAGATTTTCCTTAAGACTCCTTGCTCTGGAGTTAGAAAGAGTTAAGAAAATATGATTTGATACTAGTCTTTGTGGTTGCGTTTTGAGACAGACTTATGGTCTTCCATGTGCTTGGGAATTAGCACGATATGACCTTAGGATGATTCCTTTGCAAGAAATTCATGTAATGTGGACTTGGTTGACCTTCTCAAATGTGTTTTCTTCACACTTCGAAGGGCAATTATTTATTGAAAGGGAACTTGATCTGGTGCTTAATTATTCAAAGACATTGACATTGCAGGAAAAGTGGCCATCAAACAAAAATTACTTGACATAGTTTGCCCTTCGATGACATCAATGTTGCCGCTAGTGAGTAAAATTAAAACGAAGGGTGCACCTAAAAGTCATCGATCTAAGAAATCAACCAAGTGTAATCTCTCATATTTTGAGCATGTTGATGCCTTCATTGCGAATTCAAGACAAAAAACATATTAAAGGCCAAAGGTGTAATGCAAGAAAAGATAACACCCATGCTAGAATAGTTCCATCCTATTTGTCAACCTTACATAGAGGATGTTGTGGATGTAGTGGCTAATGGTCATTGTGGGTAAAGATGCATTACTGCATTGCTGGGGATGGGTGAGGAATCATGGCCCCTAATCAGACATGATTTGTACAAAGAACTTAGTCAGTGGCGAGATGAATATGCAACATTAGTTGGAGGCCATGATCGTTTAGAAGAACTAAGAAAGTCTTTGCTAGTTCATTCACCATCAAGGGTATGACTTCGATACACTAATGTTGAAACTTATTTAATAATAAATTTTTATGATTTTGTTTGATTATAATTTGAATACTAATAAACAGGAGATGAGGGACAAGTGGATGACTATACCTGACATGGGGTATGCGATTGTTAAGCGATATAATGTAATCCTAGTGTCTCCACTGATCATCAATAGTAGCAAAGTCCAACTACTATTTGAGTCACGTATCCGTATCTGACACGTATCGGGTTCGATACTTTATGATACTTTAACAATATTTATTAATGAAGTATCTAACGTATAAAATAGTAGTACACTACAATAAAATCTTTGAATAGTGACCAATTTTAGTGACAAAAAATAAGTAGTCATTATATAGTGATTAAATTGATAACTAAAATAGTTCCAAAAAATTATAATTGGTCTCTAAATTGATAATTAAAATAGTTTCAATGATGAATTGATTTTTAAATTGGTCACTAACATTAGCTACAAGGTTTTGACAACCAAAATAATTGGTCTCTAATTAGAAAATTTGAATTCACACATTAACAATCATATATTTATTATGTTTGTAAGAATTATTGTACATTTTTCATTATTCATATATCACGTATCTATCACGTATCGTATCCTATTATTTTAAAAATAAACGTATCAACGTATCAGATATGTGTCGTATCCGATATACGTATCGTATCTGTGCATCATAGGTCACAACACATGTTTCAGCAACCATGCCACCAAGCCTGGGGAACCTAGAAAACATGACAGATACAACAATTGGTCGAGCAGCTCTATGTGATCCATATGGGCACCAAATCACCCCATCATATGTTAAAGCATCCAACTGGATTTTAATATCATGTATATTGGAAATAACGCATCTAATGACATAACATGTTGCACGGGGTTCAGTCTCCACATATGTATCACGTAACTGCTTCCTTCCCAATTTAGGGAAATGCTCGTATATCCAACTCTATGTGAAATAACATTTCACTTAACTACTGTGATATAAAAGAAAACAAAAAGTAAGATATTCAAAAAAAGTTTAATATATGTGGGTAGCTGTAAAAGAGGCAAATATCCAACTAATTGTTTTGTATTTGCAAAGCTAGCATCTCTAAGCTACTCATAAAAGTAGACAAGAGCAGCAATTCCCCAAACATATTTACGACATGTAGGGAGATCTCTAAACAACTCTAGGTAATGGGTCCGAACAAAAATGGTGCTCTTATTAGCAAATATGGTGCATCCTACAAGGTACAAAAGATATGCTCGTGCAGTAAACTCTCATAATTGGTTTTTGCAACAGTTGTTATAGAGGTCTCTCAGCCAACTAAGTCTAACCTGTGCACCACAATAATGATTCAACTCATTCGAAGCCATAGCCTGATCAACACCAAGAAGTGTCATCATAGCCTGAATTTAATCTTCATATTCAAGAGGTTCAGTTGGGCAAAACTCTTTGGTTATAGGAAGGTGAATGAGCGACCACACGTCATTTAAAGAGATAGTCATCTTACCAATTGGTAGATGAAAACTATTTGTCTCAGGATACCATCTCTCAACAAAACCCAAGATCAACCCAGTATTGGGGTAATCATATAAAATATCGTACCTAGACATTAAACCAGAATTCAACACAAAAGGCTGAATAGAAGGGTGAGGTTGTCCAAATCTTTTAATTTGTTTAGAATGAGAGATTAGTTTCATAACTCGATCCTAAGAAAAAAAACATAAAACAATAAAACAACATAATAATAATAAAAATAAAACATTTATAAAAACTTCTAACTAACCTTATGTTCTCATATGATACGTGCAACATGATCAACATATCGAGTCAATAACCAAGTATCAAATGGAACACCAGGGAATCTTGCTCCATCATTACCAATCCCCTGCTCTTGGTCCTGACCAACATTAGCATCCTCGTGCTCAACAACATCCTCATCCTCATGATCTGATAGTGGATTTTGGTCACATAATGCGGGTATACTCTGTTGACCCCTTCTATGAGCTGAAGTAGTTGGTCTCCTCCATGTAGCACCTTATGCAGAACTCTCAGGTAGATCGTGTGTACTGCGTTTAGATAAAGAACCTCGTGTCCTAACCATATCTATAAAATTGAAAGTTTGAGTAACCAAACATAACACAACCAAATATAAAACAATTTCAGGAATCAAGAAACAAGAATCTCTCCCAAAGGTTGCATATATATAATTATATAATTTATAACATTAAAATTTTTTAGTATTCCACTAATCACAATCACAATAGAGAAATATCCAGAAATTATTTTCATTATAACATTCCACAATGAGATCTATGATACATAAAAAACACTCAATACACGCATAAAAAAATATTGAAATTGAAAGATGTCAAAAACTGAAATGGATGTGGAGAGAGAGCTCGAAAACTAAAAATAAAATTGAAATGGATGTCGACATCCACAATTCAAATTCTGAAGTGGATGTCGACATCCGTAATTAAAGAAAAAAAAAACTAAAACGGATGTCGACATCCGCAATTGAAAGCTCTGAAGCGGATGTCGACATCCGCAATGTAAAAAAACAAAAAAAAGAAACGGATGTCGACATCCGCAATTCAAAACATCTTAAGCGGATGTCGACATTCATAATGAAAGAAAAAAAATTGAAACAGATGTCGACATCCGCAATTGAAAGCTCTGAAGCGGATGTCGACATCCGTAATGTAAAAAAAAAAGCAAAAACGGATGTCGACATCCATAATTCAAAATATCTAAAACGGATATCGACATCTACAATGGCCATTTTCATAAAAAAAAAGTGTTACAGAGCTAGACTTCTGCATTTGAGAAAAACATATTCAAACATCATTTTTATACTCAATTAAACATGGATCTATTGCACAAAGTAAACATTCATGTGATTATCTAACAAAATATAGAATAAGTTACTGGATTTGAAGCAAAAATTGGATGTGGAGGCTGCGATGCTTGTGCTGCTGAGAGGAAGAGAAGATATGGAAGTGCATCACGAATAGAAGAGAATGAGAAAAAGGGTTAGGTCAATTAGATATTTGAGGTGCAGGAGGTGGGTCTGGGTATTCATTTGGGGGTGCAGGAGGTGGGTGGGTATTCATTTGGGGGTGCAGGAGGTGCATCAGAGAAAATTAATTTTTTTTCTCTTTCTACTTTTACCTTTTACTAAGGAGCAAAGAAGGAAGCTAAATAATTTTTGGGGTACTGGAGAAAGGCTTCGGGGTGCAGGGAGAAGCCCCCTTCCCTAATGCATTGGAAGACTTCATATGGGCCAAAGTAGTAAGAGACAAGTCTCTAGTCACCAAAGTAGAAGTGGTGGTTGGTTATTGTAGCTATTAAATATAGATCACATCTCTAATGCATCGTTGCATAAAGAGTGAACAATAGAAAGAGTCAAGTTAACCCAAGTGTCTTCCAATGATCTTAATCGAAATTCCACTAAAGAACAACATTTATAAGAATATACAAAAAGGTTATAACATAAACAATAAAGGATGACAATTTTTAGAAGACAGTAACCAATATAAAGACCTAAAACAGATAACACAAAAACAAGTTGATTTTCCAACTTTCCAAATGATTGTTATTCAATTACCTTTAAAAACCAGAGAACTCAAACTAACCAAATACCACTTTGATTAATTTGTTAAGAATCTTATTCCTTCCAACACATATATAACTAAAGAACTGTTAACACCCAATTTCGTCCAGGTGAATAAATGTATTTTCAAAAAATAAAAATAAAAGTAAAAAATAAGGTAAAACAAAATTTTCTTCGAATATTTTTAAACTTTAATTTTAGAAAAAAAAAGAAAAAAACTAGAAAAAAAAGAGAAAAAAAAAGAAAAAAAAAGGAGGAAGAGCCCAATTTGTTATGAGCCCAATAACTCAAATATTTTCTACTTTTGTTCCTAATAGAGAAATTAGTTATATAATAATAATTAGAGGCAATATCTCTTCAAATGGTAAGAATCAATATTATTAATTGGGATTGATTTTGTGCTCTGATTTGTTACTGATGATGATTGATTTTGTGCTCTGTTTGGCTGCGATTTGATCCCCATAATTTGCTACTATCATGACCAATTCCTTCTTTATATTGTTCATTACAATTAAGGCTAAGATTGCATTGATATTGCAAGGTGTGAGTATAAATACGCACTCTGTCAGGACCAAAAAAAAGATTCTCGACACTTCTCTAATTCTTTCCTCTCATCACTCTCACATACACCCCTCCTCTATCATCTCTCTTAAAAAAAACATATTGGAGGAGGTAGAAAAAAAATAAGAAGATAGTTATAATGTAAGGAACAAAAGATCGATAAAGAAGAGGAGGAACTGGAAAGTTTAAGAGGTATGTCAGTGCCAAATTTTTTCATTTATTCCTTCCCAAATTTTCACTATATTTTGTTTTAATATTATATGTTTTTTCACCTTTTTGTCTTATTCTAAAAATCATAACAAAAAATAGTTTTTCTCTTTTCTATAGTGTTTGTCTAACACCAATTTTAAAATAATTCCAAATAGTAAAAGTTTAAATGAAAAAATTTTCAAAATTATAAAAAAAATCAAATCAAAAAGGTTCTCAAATAGTTTTTCATAAAGAACTACGTAACCATGATTCTCCATTCACATGGAGATACATAGGAGCGAGGATTAATCCTTGTCGGGCCCAAAAAATCAAAAAAATAGTTTTGTTGTTTTTTTGTACATTCTTTTGTTAACATTTTTTGGGAAAAATAAATATTTAAAAAAACCACATAACTTTTGCACATTTAATTAAAGGTACCGTCTTAGGACGGGCGCTGTGGGGTGCTAATACCTTCCCCACGCGTAACCGACTCCCGGACTCAAAATCTGGTTTTTCGCAGACCTTGCTCTTTTTTATGGTTTTCCATAGTTTCCTATAATAACTATGGTGGCGACTCCAAACTCTCTATTTTTACAAATTTTATTTTTTGGTTCGCCGTCCCGTCGCGATTTCGGTTACGACAAGAACCAAGTTATACTTTATCCATTCCAACACATATATAATTAAAGTAATAATATACGTCCTATATTTTTGTTAAG
>Ga0209589_1011693_pt1 | contig 12233 bp, 5 predicted proteins | sample CowpeawhiteBW_FD_187525 | JGI IMG/M metagenome (GOLD analysis project Ga0209589, IMG submission 187525) | Root nodule microbial communities of legume samples collected from California USA - Cow pea white BW (SPAdes) (version 2) | ecosystem: Host-associated > Plants > Roots > Nodule | place: USA...
ATATATATATATATATATATATATATATATATATATATTAATGAAAAATATCTATAAAATATATAATTTTATCACATAATTTTTTATTGAAAATAGTTAATTAAATTTATAAAAAAAATATTTATAAAAGAATAAAATAATAAAAATTGAAGTAATTGAACTTTAAAATATTTATAGAACTTAAGAGAAAAAATAAAATAAAATATATTAATAAAAATTAACTTTGGAAGAATTGATGTACATCAAAATAGTTATTATAAATTGCTATAAAAATAAATTATCTTTATAACATTTATTATAAATAAAATTCTTAAAAATAGACACTAACTTGGTGAACATATGTTATAGGTATCATTCTCTCCGATTTTAGGGTCTTTTAATCTTTATAAGTAATTGAAGATGATATGACTATAAAATAAAGAATAGAATTATTAATTAAAATAATTTACGAAAGGATGAGGTAATCATAAATTAAAATAATTGAATTTTAGATCCTGTTAAATTATGTTGGTAAAAGTGGTTTCAAAATAAATAATTTTACTTAACAAACTTTATAATCCGAACATATAATGTATCATTATTTATTCTTGCACATACTTGTACATACTTGTAGAAGAATAAAAAATTATTTAATTACTTATTTGATCTTTGTTTTTGTCAAAAAAGAAGTTTAGTTCGTCTTTTAATTTTTTTAGTTTCAATTTGTTCAAATTGATACAATTTAGTCATAATTTGTAAAAATTCATACAATTTAGTACTTTTTTGTTAATCTTTTTGAAATAGATCAAAGATTTTTCTTTAAAATTGTTATTAATAAAGATAGTTTGAAATGGAAAAGCTAATTGACATGGCATAGACATAACAATTATACGGGAATGACGTGACAACTCTCTCTTCACCTCAAACTGCTTCACAAAATGCCTAAGAAAAATTAAAAACAAAAATTAGACCAATTAATGTCAAATTAATCGACATTCGTAATAATGGCCCAATGAAGCCCAATTGATGAAAATGCACTAACAATAGATAATTAAGCATTAAACAACCATCCTGATGACCACAAAAAGACAATAGAATAAGGGAAATAATGACTCATCAATATACCTCACCCAGCTTGGCTCAACTAGGACACACCTTGATCTAATTAAATCCAAACTAAATCCAATTAAGTGGATTGGATTTAATACCCAAAAAATATGGATTAGGGTTTGGAATAAATATGTAACACCCCATTTAATTAATAACGCTAATTAAAGGAATGTCACGCGGAGTAGTATTAGAAACAAAGTCCTGGAGTGTTACAAGTGTTACAATGAATCAATTACCTCACACACAAGGTTAACCCTTAATGAATTTCAGGCCTCCTGCTACTCTCACCACAGGAGTCAGTCCGCTCTAAGTGAGACTAGCTGACTCCTTAGAGTGTCAGGATGCAATCCTTACTAGAGATGGCAAATAAACCCGTCCCCGTAGGTATTGCCCGAACCCGTCCCCGTTTTGACGGGGAACCCCCGCATTGACTGGATATGGGTATGGGTATGGGGAATCCCTGATTTGTTCAATTGGGTATGGGGATGGGTATGTGGATGTACATATCCCCGCCATATTACCCGTCCCCGTTTAAATTATTAAAATATTCCTAATTAATTAAAGGGTTAAATATGTTTTTGGTCCCTCAAGTTTGAGTGAAATTTGGGTTTAGTCCCTCATCAAAACTTTTGACCAATTTAGTCCTTCATCTTCCAAAATGCGTGAATTTAGTCCTTTTAACCAAATTTTGTTAAGTTTATCTGACATTTCAAGCGCATTTCATGATAGTATTTAAATTATTTATACTGTTTGACACATTTTTGCTTCAATGTTAACTTAAATACTATCATGAAATGCGCTTGAAATGTCAGATAAACTTAACAAAATTTGGTTAAAAGGACTAAATTCATGCATTTTGAAAGATGGAGGACTAAATTGGTCAAAAGTTTTGATGAGGGACTAATTCCAAATTTCGCTGAAACTTGAGGGACCAAAAACATATTTAACCCTTTTGTCAAATAAGTCCTAATTTTTGTTTTGTGTTCAAATAGGTCCCAATTTTCGTCAATTTTGTTCAATTGGGTCTTTTTTTGCTAATACCGTTTAAATAATTAACGGCCATGAAAAGTGACTGTCACGTGTCACTTCATGGTTTTTTTGAATTTTTTTATTATTTTAATTATTTTCTAAAAAAAATTTAAACGTCCACGTGTCAACCCAATAGCGTGCCACGTGTCAAAGTCAATGTTCTATATTCAATTTGGTCCCTATATTTGTTATTTTTATTCAATTTAGTCCCAATTTTGTTTAAAATTGACCAATTTTGTCCCTATCAAAGATATGACCAAATTTAATTTTTATATAAAATTTATAATGATGTGAATTTTAATATATTATATAAAAATATTTAATAAAAAATATGAATTTTAATATAAAAATTAAATTTTGTTTCAATTTGGAGAGGGACCAAATTGGTTCATGTTAACAAAAATTGGGACTAAATTGAACAAAAATAACAAATATAGGGACCAAATTGAATATAGAATATTGACTTTAACACGTGACACCCTACTGGGTTGACACGTGGACATTTACAAAAATTAAAAAAAAAAACACACAAAGTTGTCATGACAGTCACTGTTCATGATCGTTAATGATTTAAACAGTGTTGGCAAAAAAGGACTCAACTGAACAAAATTGATGAAAATTGGGACCTATTTGAACACAAAACCAAAATTAGGACTTATTTGACAAAACTTGACCAAAATTGGGACCAAAAAGATATTTTAACCTTTATTTTATTATGACTTCCCATAATAGCAATATAGGTCTTTATATTTTATTAAATCACGATAGGATCCATCATAATATTTCAAATAAGTCACATAATAGAATTAATTTGTCAATTAATTCTAACATCCATCTCTTCAACATTTTGTTTCCTATAGTCAGCAAATTCTTATTGCATCTTTGTTTGGGCTTCCAGTATAGCAACCAAGTCAGTAGAGGGTCTGACTCTTCTTGCTTCGAAGTATATTCTGTAAAGACTCCTAAAAAACTTCAAAGGTTCACAAATTCGATCTCAAAGGGAACTCGTCTTCCAAAGTCAAGAACAAGGGTATGTGCCTTCAAAAGACACTCTGATGTCAAAGTCAGTTCGAGATAACAAAGAATAAATATAAGAGAAAACATAATCACGTACTTCGTAAAATATATCTTTTATACCAGAGGTCATGAGTCTTACCTAGATGAGCTTTGGTTCAGCTGACCTAATTTCTTCATAATTAGATTGAGATAATTAACTTGGATTTACCTTCTTTGAATGATGATTATACTGACTTAGTTTGAATGATGATAATCAAGTACATGTCTCCGCGACTAATAAAACAAAGATAGACTCACATAGTCCAACAACCTCCTTCATGAGCATTAAACAGAGTGAATAGAGAGATTTGTAAGTAGTGAACTATAGAGAGGCGAGGAAGACATTTTGGGCCGTTGTTATCAACTATTGAATGCATTCGTTGAATTTTTTTCTCCAACTAAATCTCTTTCCCAACTCATTTTTCCAAGATTGAATCTAATACTATTACAATTGTGAACTAACAAATGACAACTTCTTCAATATTTTAATATTTCTGAACCATTTGCATTCAAAATTTACTTTCTACAACAGGAAAAAATGACAATGTGTCACTCTCTCAGAATTTTGAAGATTAAAAAAAATCAAAAAGAATTCACTCTCACGCTACTTTCATCTCACTCTCCGTTTCCCACACACAATATCATCATCTTTCAAACTTCTCTCTCTTTCTCAAACCTCTTCAGCTTCTTCTTTGTCTTTCTCAAACCTCTTCATCGTCTTCTCTCTCTTTCTCAACCCTCTTCAGCTTCTTCTCTCTTTCTCAAACCTCTTCAGCTTCTTCATCTCTCTCTAAATCACTCACATACAACACCATAGCGAACACCACATCTTCAGCTTCATCTCTCTCTTTCTCACTCACACAGAACATTATCTTTCTCATTTTACATACGTCCTACCCTTTTTACGAGACTTCATCTCTGTCTTTCTGACTCAAACATTCAGATCTACTCAAAAAATCATCTTTTTGGTTCTTTTCTGCTAGATATCGAGTTTTGATCTCGATTTTGCTCTTAGATCTACTTTGTATTTGTTTTATTTTTGTGTTGCATTGATGTTTTGCTCTCATAATCATGAGCAACGTGAAGAACACAAAAAAGGTAACAACTTTTCTTCGATTTTTCGTTCTTCTACCATATTTAACTAATTTTCTTTGTTGTATTTCTCTGCTAGAGGGATATTTTTCTCTCAGATCTACTTTGTATTTCTTTTATTTTTGTTTTGGATTGATGTTTTGCTCTGAGATTCATGAGCACCGTGAAGAACACCAAAAAGGTAACAACTTTTCTACGATTTTCATTCTTCTACCATATTTAACTCCTTTTCTTTGTCATATTGATATTTTGCTCTCATATCTACTTTTTTGTTGTATTTCTGTGTTAGATCAATGTTTTGCTTTGAGATTCATGAGCACCATGAAGAACACCGAAAAGGTAACAACTTTTTGTGTTGCATTGATGTTTTGGTCTCAAAATCATGAGCATCGTGAAGAACACCAAAAAGATAACTTTTATGCGATTTTTCGTTCTTCTACCATATTTAACTAATATTTTTTGTTGTATTTCTCTGTTGGATGGATGTTTTGCTCTCAGATCTACTTTGTATTTCTTTTATTTTTGTTTTGGATTGATATTTTGCTCTGAGATTCATGAGCACCGTGAAGAACATGGAAAAGGTAACAACTTTTATGCGATTTTTCGTTCTTTACCATATTTAACTTCTTTTATTTGTTAAATTTATTTGTTTGATGGATGTTTTACTCTCAGATCTACTATTTTTTTTTTTGTATTTCTGTGTTGGATCGATGTTTTGCTCTAAGATTCATGAGTATTGTGAAGAACACCGAAAAAATATCAAAGGTTTTTCTACCTGTGTGTTGCACATCTCATAATCATGAGCACCGTGAAGAACACCAAAAAGGTAACAAATATTCTTCTTCTCTGTGATTTTTTTTTTTCGTCTACCATATTTAACTACTTTTCTTTGTTGTATTTCTTTGTTTGATGGATGTTTTGCTCTCATATGCATGAACACTGTGAAGAACACAAAAAAGATAACAACTTTTACTTCTTTTCTTCTCTACAATTTTTTTTCTACTGTATTTAACTACTTTTCTTTGTAGTAGTTCTCTGTTGGATGGATGTTTTGCTCTCAAATTCATGAACACAGTGAAGAACACAAAAAAGGTAACAACATTTTTTGCTTCTCTGTGATTTTTTTTTATTCTACCATATTTAATTACTTTTCTTTTCTTTGAAGTATTTCTATGTTGGATGAATATTTTGCTCTAAGATTCATGAACACCGTGAAGAACACCAAAAAGGTGACAACTTTTCTTCTTCTCTGTGATTTTTTGTTCTTCTACTATATTTCACACTACTTTTCTTATTTGTTGTATTTTTTCTGTTGGATGGATATTTTGCTCTCATTCATGAACAGGGTGAAGAACACAAAAAAGGTATCAACTTTTTTTTCTTTTCTGCGATTTTTTGTTCTTCTACCATATTCAACTGTTTTACTTACTTTGTAGTATTACTCTGTTAGATAGATGTTTTACTCTCAGATTCATGAACACAAAAAATGTAACAACTTTTTTGCTTCTCTGTGATTTTTTGTTCTTCTATCATATTTAAACACTTTTCTTTGTAGTTTTTCTCTATTGGATGGATGTCTTCTGGTGATATTCATGAACACGGTAAAGAACACAAAAAAGGTAACAACTTCTCTTCTTCACTTTGATTTTTTGTTCTTCTACCGTATTTAACTACTTTTATTTGTAGTATTTGTATGTTATACCAAGGTTTTTCTTTGAGATTCATTAACTAATTGAAGAACGCCAAACAAGGTCAATGTTTTTCTTCTTTTGTCTTATCTTTTCTTCTTCTACAATATGTAATATCTAACTCATTTTCTTTGTAACATTTAACTGTTAGGTCAGGTTTTTTTTTTCAGATTCATTAATTGATTGAGGCAAGGATATCCGTGAAGATTTTTTGCGAAATGGTTCAATGAACTCATTGAACAATAGAAAAATGGTGAAACCTATTGAATCAATAGTTATTTGCGAGATTACTTAGATTTTTTAATCTTGTTTGATCAATAATTATCTTTCAAAAATCTCTTATTTTTTTATTAACAGAGTTCATTAAATATCTTTCATTTTTAAAACTTCATTCATTTTTTTCTTTAATTAACAGAGTGCAATAACAATCTTCAATCTTCAAAGTTGTATTTTTGAACATTATCAAGATATATTTTTTATATTTAATTATTTTATCATATGAAATAATTTAATATATAATATTGAATGACTGTAATATATTGATAACAATCAGTAATAATCTTTCATTTTTAAAACTTCATTCTATTTTTTTTTTTTCTTTTTTTCCAAATTTTCTTCCTCACAGACCACACCTGCAATGTTTTTTGAAAAGATGAATATGGTGGGTGTCTAAGAAGAATGAGGGAGCCAAAAGATGTTTGTTGAAGATGCAAAATTGTGCCCAAGACATTTACGCAATTGCTAAGAACAAAAGAGAACACAGGCCTATATGGGAAAATTTAATCTTGGTGGAACATTTATGTTTGATAGAGGTCATAAGAGCACACAAATTAATGTGAAAAATTTAATCTTTGGGTAGAACATTTATGTTTGACAAAGGTTGGAAATGACATGTTGGGAGAAGGCGTGCATTGGAAGATACAACATTCATTTAATGTAGTGAAGAAATTTCATGTCCCAAAAAAATATATAATTGGTGGTTCATAATTAATGTTTTGAAGTAGTAAGTATCATAAGATGACACTTTAGAACCTTTATAAAGTTTCTTTGAGAATGTAACCAATTTGTTTTTAAATTTCATAGTTTCTTGGAGAAGGTAACTAATTTTTTCAGAATAAATTAAATTAAAATTTGTAATAAAATAAATTAATTAGGATTTAGTGTGGATTTTACAGATATTACACGATATTTACTTAAATGTTTCGCAGCCTTGAGAGTGAATACTTTCAAATATTATTTTAATGTTATTTGATAGGATAATATTAATATTTACTATTTGAGAATTATAATAGTGAAGTAAATGAAAATTATAAACTACAATTTATTTTTAAAATAAATGCAAATCATAAAGGTAGAATCCAAATTTTTTAAATTTTTCGGACAAACAAACTTAAAATATGAAGCTCATACCCCAATAAATATTTATTAAAGTTTAATAGGTTAAATCCATAACACACATTTTAAAAATTTCAGAGTAGAAAAAAGATTTATAATTTAAAATAAAAAGAAATACATAATGGCCCAGCTTGTAACTAACAAATATTTTTATATAAATATTAATAGTTTCTCCTTTCTATAAACAAAATTAGGTATTTTATAATTTTGTTTTAAGAATAATCATTACATATTACACATTTTTTTGAATCTGATCAATTAATAATTTCTTATTAATTAATAATAATAATAAATACAAATAAAATTACTTACTTTAAATACATTTATTTACCAAATTTAAAATTAAGACTTTTATTTTTTATACCTAGGTTATTGAAGCAGTTTTTTATACTTTTCAAAAACTATTTTTCATCCTCCAAAAATTAAAAGATCTTGAGAAAAATAAAAATAACTTTTCAGTTTATTCCAACACTACTTCCAACACGATTTTGTCATTAATTAGCATTAATTACGAAGAAACAAATGATTTTTTGTGTGTCTCAATGCAATGTTATAGTTGAATTTATTGTATTATAATTTTAAATGGAATTTTTTTTAAAAAAATCTACCTACCTTCCTGAAAAAAGTTTATACTATGTAAATGACCAAACAAGGGGAGAAATATTTAAACAAGCTGTAGAAGAAAATAATTGTACTTCTAATATCATATCAGCATGTCATATAATCAGAGATGAAAGAAAACTTCATAACGAAGATAGCTTTATTGATAAGAAAAGTACAATTTTTCCAAGTTATTTTACAATTTTAAATTTGAGTTTGAATATTTGTAACTTCAAAGTTTAAAGATTAGTGAGTTACGAAATGTCATATTTGTTTACCTCCGATTTTCAATATTCCTTTAATTGTTAAATGTGGAGAGCTTTTATGTGTAAAGTCTCTTAATTTCTTAGCAACAATAGTTAATTTGTAAAAATGTTTTATTTTCTTAATATATCAAGAATTGGGGTTTTGGAAAATTTTCAACCTTTAATTTCTAACAATTGTTAATTCATACGAAATTATTTTTTTCTTAGTGTTCAAAGTAGCTTCTTAAATAAGCTTAAAAAAATCAACAATTACGTCTTCCAATATAAATGTCAACAATATATAGAATGAATGAAAAAATGTTGGTTACACTATCAATGAAAAACTTCTCATATTCTTTTGTCTTTCAATATTTTTGTTGTCAAATATAAACAACTTTTCGTCTTCCAAAAATTTTGCATTATTGGACTTTAGAGAACATTAATTACGAACAAAAAACAATTCAATATTTGTCTATCTCGATGCATTGCCAACGTACAATAAGGCAGATTCACATAAATGAAGAAAATTGGCATCTTCCAACACTTATTCATTTCTAATTATAACTCTATTTATTACTAAAAACAACAATTATAATTTGTGGGACTCAATGCAATGTCAAACATCAATCAAATTTGGAAGACTAGAGATCCTGTACTTCAAATCTTTATTTTAAATTTTATTTATTAGATTAATCAATTTTAAAAAGATAAATAATGTGCATTACATTAATTCAGTAATAGGCTCATTAAATATTCTTCATTCTATCACTAAAAACCTTACCATACTTCAGGATTTCTAAAATAGCGTTATAATGTATTCACGATTTCTAAAATAGTGTTATAATGTATTGTAAAGTGTTGTCGTATTTTAAAAACATATTTTTTGTACATGATATTTGGTATGTTTGACTCCGATAGTCACTAAAAAGACAAAATTTAGACTATTTTAAAAAAATTGATAAGATCTGAATCTAATATTCAATATATTTCAATTTTATTTTCTTTTTCCATTTATAGTTTTAAAGTTTAAATTTTATTATTTTTATATGACATTTATGAATATTAATAAAACAAAAATGATAATGTAAGAATATTGCATTTCAAATCAAATGTTTTTTCAATTAACGTTCTTAGAAATAGAAGGTTTCAACATTAATTTCCTTTCCATATATATTCTTTCGAATATCAATAAAAATCAAATTTATTATATATATATATATATATATATATATATATATATATATTCTTAGATTACATTATTTCTTAATATTATTCTTTTAATAGATAATGCATAACTTATTAAGGAGTATTATTTAAAACTAAATTAATATATAATTAGGGTATAAGGTATTTCAAAAAGTGTCATTTATCAATTTTAAGCATATATAAAATATACAAATTTTATATTATGACGTTATTTTTTGAAAATGTCATCGGTTGTTTATTTATCATTAATTATTAATATTTAATCTTTTATTCTTGTTCAATAATATTAATTATTAATTAGAATTAATGAAACTAAACGGACAGTTTAAAAATATTGCATTAGAATCCAACATTTTCTTCTATTATTAATGTTTTTGAAACTTATTGATGTAATATTAATTATTATGTTTATATTCTCAAATTTATATTAATTTATAATTAAATTTAAATTTAAATTTATATAGAATTAATGTAATATTATCATTTTATAACTTTATATAATTTTACACTATATTGAATTTATATTGAAAACTTTTTTTTTTCATTTAATATCCTTGAAAGATGATCTCTACATCTCATAGTTCATTTTTCAAACATTAGATAATAGTTAATATTATGTAATATATTCATTCTTTTCAGAATAAATTTCAAAAATAATTCATTGAAAATTAAAATGTTTTCTCTGATTTTAAATTATGAGAAATTTCTCATAAAATAAATAAATAAATATATAATAAAGTTTAAATTTAAATTTGAAATGTTAAAAACTAATAAAAAATATATATACAAAAAGTTTTTTTTAATAAACATATTTAATATTTATGATAAAAAATGTATAAATTCAAAAATTAAAAAAAAAATTGATGATTATAACTATATAATAATATGTTATCAAATATAATATTTAATAATATTGTCTACTCAGTAAATTATTTAAAATTAAGTTTAATTCTTAATTTTAATTAATTAAATTTTAATATATTATTTAAAATAATTTAAATACAATTTTATCATAAAATTAATTAAAAAAATATTATTTAATTTTATAAAATAAAATATTTATATTAAATTCAATTATCCTTTAATAATTTTTAATTAATTTAATAAATATATAATAATTTTAAATTTTTAAAATCCCGTAACCGTGGGCACGGGTATAAAGGCTAGTAGTACAAAATTAATTTTCAAAGTAGGCCAAATGCATTACAATATTTTTCGTTGGTTTTTTTCTAAATTATTCAGAATTAATTTTCAAAATTCCAACTACATCACACCCCACCATGCACGGGTATAAATGCTAGTACAAAATTAATTTTCAAAGTAGGCCAAATGCATTAGAAGACCTAATGAATTTTAACAATTCTATTGAAATTTGTATGAGCACGCGCTTTAAGAGTTGAATCTGAGTTCGACTCAAGTCTTTTTCATATTTGGTTCCAATTCTACACTAAAAGTCAAAACTAAACAGTTACTTCAAAATTTTGGATATAATTTTCATGGCCAAAATTAGCTCGGTTGGACATCAAATACACACTTTCCCTTTTCATTGTCAAATTATTTTCTCTTTTAGTAGAATTTTCTAATTCTTCTCTCTTCCCATTAAACCTTTCATTTTAAGATTTCATTTGAATTGATAACCACCTCTTATTTTCCTCGGAAACAAATTATTCATTCAACTTTCCTGCAGCTGTAAGCTCAGGAAGTAATCTCCAAAATGTACAGCACAACAGTTATATAATAATTTAAATAAATTATATCCTAATTTAATGAATTGAATTATTCTAAATCATTTTAAATTGTACAAATTATTTGAATTATATTGTCATTCTAACATTCTTCTTTAAAATATATTTTCAAGATGTAATCTAGTTTAATCTAAATAATTTAATTTCTTAAATTAATATGACAATTTAATGTAGTTTTTTAAATAGTTCAATGGTTTATACAATTTAATTTTAATTTGATTTAGTCCAAATACGTTTTAAAAATTTTGTTGAGAGTAGAATTTGAGTTAGACTCAATTTTTTCATACTCGGTTCCAATTCTACCCTAAAAGCCAAAAGTAAACACTGACTTCAAAATTTTGGAATTATCAGTCAAATGGGTAGACTTTTAGAATTAATTGACGAATTAATTCTATTAGTGACTCATTTGAAATATTATGATGGGCCCAATTGTGATTTAATAAAAAATATAAAGACTTGGTTATTATTATGGGAAGTGATAATAAAATAAAATAAAGATAAAGATAAAATAAAACCAACTTGATAGACGTTGGTTTATAAAAGGAATAGAGGTTTTGTCTCTGGCCATAAGGTTCTTTTCACTGTAACCCATCAAGAACGTGTGAGAAGAGAAAGAAAGGCAAAGAGATAGATTGGAAAACGGTGGTTGAAGAGCACACAAGATTACAAATTTGAAGAACGCATATTCACAGGATCTCTCATGGATCAAGGTTAGTGCTCTATTATGTTTTATCAGAGTGAAAATCATAACTCTTAAAGATCCTTAATTAGTTTTACACGCGCATGCTTCGTCTGTTCCAGTCTTTAATGGGTTGAATTTCCCTGACTGGAGTGAGCAAGTCCAATTTCACTTAGGTGTGTTGGATCTTGATCTAGCTCTTCTAGTTGAAAAGTCGGCTGCTATCACAGATGCTAGTAGCAATGAAGAGAAAGTCCATTACAAAGCCTGGGTAAGATCAAATAGACTTAGCTTAATGTTTATGAGAATGAGCATAGCAAGCAATATAAAGTCAGCTCTTCCCAAAACTGATGACGCAAAAGAATTTATGAAATTTGTGGAAGAGCGCTCCCAAACTGCTGATAAGTCT
>Ga0209589_1011694_pt1 | contig 12231 bp, 4 predicted proteins | sample CowpeawhiteBW_FD_187525 | JGI IMG/M metagenome (GOLD analysis project Ga0209589, IMG submission 187525) | Root nodule microbial communities of legume samples collected from California USA - Cow pea white BW (SPAdes) (version 2) | ecosystem: Host-associated > Plants > Roots > Nodule | place: USA...
TTAATTTTTTTTTTTTTTTGTAATTGATTGTTATATTCATGTCAGTTATGAACTGTTATTAAAAACTCATTTTATCCGTTGTAAAAAGATCTATCCACAAATGTTTCTTTTACATAAACTTTGTCCTACCCCTTAAACATTAGTATCTGAACCCATATAATTAACAAAGTAAATAAATCCCTCAAACTAGTTACACGTGAAAGAGATATCAATGAGTTCGTTTTTATATCTAAGTATTAAATTGTTCTTGTTAGGGTGTGGTCGACGTACGACTCAGACCTAGGAAACACCGAGGTAAAATTTTGCAATGTTTGACTATGTTAATGGATGAGATACTTTCTATATATGTTCTTTTTTGTAGTTCTTATAACGAGAATTTAATATTGTATTAAAAAGAATCATGGTTCTCTATTACCAATTGATAATATTTTTAAATAAATATAAAAAACTTACCTTAAGTTTAAGTCAAAGAAAGCAAGTTTAAACAAAATACAGGGTTAAGTTATTGTCTAGGTTGATTGGTACAGCTTTCTATGCTAATATGGTAAGTGATGGAACTTACATTTCTTAAGAAGAGATTTTGATGTCCTAATTATATATATATTATCATCCTATAATTTTTGTATATTTATTTTCTCTCAAAAAATATGTTTAAAGATTCAGTGAATTCGATTATTGAAATTAAAGATGACAAGTTAAAAAAATGTGAAACTAAGAGGAAAATAAAGATTAATTAGAGTGAAAATAAAGATATGAATGTTTTTGGATATCTCTTAGGAGGTAACAACACAAAAGAGGAGACATACGTCATACGTGCTTATATTTACAATAAATAAAATTATGCAAAAGTGAAAGGATATAAGTTTACTAAAGAAAAACAAGGAGTTATAGACCAACACTAAATATAAGCAGTGGAAAAGCACATCCGGTATTACATGATCCATCATATAATATATATATATATATATATATATAGCATAATTATTTATTGCATGGTTTTGCACAAAACTTTTGTTATGGGTGGATTGGAGTAATCTAAATTTGTATACATAAATATATTTTTGTGTTATAAATTTCATAGTTGTGAGAAAAATAATTTAACTATTTGTGTTAATTTACATATAATTCAGTATAAAAGTATAAGTTGCTACACTTGATCAATTAATTTTGGCCGTATGGATAAGGGCTCTTCATCGCTATTCTTTGTATCACCTGCAAACATTTATATTTATGCTTAACAATGTTTTTTTTTTTTTTTTATAAACTTAAATTTTTGTACTTTTAATATATATACTTTGTATTTACTGTCACCTGAAAAGTTGAAATAAAGTTTTTAATACTGTACATTTTTGTTCTCCTTTTAATTTTTTTTATTCTTTAATATAAATAATTTTATAAAAAATACTATATGAACCATTGAATGTTATTTTATGTCTATTTTTAACAATTTATTTTCTGAAATATCTTTAATTACTTCAACCATTTTCTCCACTTTTCAGATAATAATAAACTATATCTATAAACTATTATAGTATATTAAATTCATGGAATAAAACAATATTTGATATTTAATGCTTAGAGAAATCAACGAGTAGGTATATGTTTAAACAAGGATTTAAGGATGAACACTATTGATTAATAAAAAAATTACTTAATTGTGAATACTTTTCTTAATTGTTGTAAAGGATTTAAAAATGAATTATAAAAAGGAACTTGAAGACAACTATAAAAGAGACAAAAAATAAGATTTGATATATTTTCTTCTAATCTTCTTTGACATTCATTATGATAAAAAAAAAAATACCAAAACTAACACACTATTTTCTATTTTAGTTTTTTTTTTTAAATACAAATATGAAAGAAGGTTAAAAAATTTGCAAGAGTAAAAATATGTTATTGAATACATAAATATATAAATAGAGCACTTCTTGAGTAATTAGTTGTCTTACATCTATGTCTTTTCTCATGGGATGCATTATACAACTTTTCTTTCATTTTATCATCATAAAGGTTTGAAGTTTCCAATTCGTTTTACTTACACAAACAAACTGTTAACTCTTACCCAGAAGTAATAACAATGGCCTTGAGGCATTTTCAGCCATCCATATGGATCATATATTAAGATTACAAAGGAAAAAACCAAAAAAAAACAAACCTTTGCAATTGAGGTTGCTTTAAGACTTCTAGGTTTTATGCAAACATGAAGAAGCACTGAGATATTGGCACGGCTCAATCAAACCCAAAAACCAGACACACAAACTTACAATGTTTCTAGGGCAAGACATAAGTGTGTGTGGTACACATGTCTGAGTGAACCAGGCCAATATCACAATAACTACTTCATATACTTGTGTCTGTGCATTCTTTGTTCTGTTTGTGGCTGAACTAGGCTGGTGTTTGCAGAGAAGAGAATGCACAAAGCTAAGAGAAAAGAGAGAGTGTTCCTTTGAAGGTTGTATTGTGAGTGTTGAGAATGTCTTCGCCGAGATTTAAGATTTATCGAAAGCGTGTCTGAACACAGCATTTAAAACCCCCGACTACCAAAGCATAAAGCTGGGACATAGCATTTAAATCGATACTTCTCCCTCCATCACACTTTTTGTTTTACTTTTTTTTTTTTTATGAACGATTTTGTATTCTATACTATCATGATAATGTTGCTGATATTCTTTTAGAATAACCGAGTCATATCTTTTTCAAGATAGTATATATCCTTCTATCATTCTAAACAAGAGTGAATAAAGAATTCGATATTAATATTTTGACTACTAAATTTTGACAACTTTCTTTTATAATGTGAGGTGTCTATTATACCGGTAGTTTTTTCTATTTTTAAGTTGTCAACAAGGATTGATCTCATTGATAGAAGTTGTTTTCATCACATTCTTATATTTATTATATTGAAATCACCCCTGTATGAGTCTCTATTGTATATACAGTATAAACTTGCATAAGAGCGTATACTTTCTTTATCTACTTTTTTATAAAAACAAAAAAAATAGAGATTATACATTATGAATCAGAAATTATTTTTAATTTAATCTTTTTACTAGTATATACTTGAAAAATAATATAAAAGATCACACATTATTCTAGTGACCAAAATTTGTTAGTGACTAGTTTAGATATTAATTTACAAAATAAATTATGATTGGTTACTAAAATAATATGACTACATATTTTTAATTAGTTTCTAAATTACTTTCTAAAATTTAGTACCAAAACTTTAGTTAGCAAAGAAAATTGATCATTAAATATTAGCAACCAAAATTTTTACTATCAAAATTAGTTCTAAATTAGTCTATAATTAATTAGTGACCAATTATAATTGTTGTTTTATAAATTAATATTTAAATTGATCATTATAATAATCAACATTTTTTGTGACAAAAATCAACTGTGAAATTGCTTGTACCGGAATATCTAAATTGAAAATATGAAAAAATGTGTAATATGTTGTAGTATTGACTTCTTTTATATTTGGTTGTTTCAACGTTCCTTTATTTAAATTCTATACAATTAATATTTTAGAATTTCAAAGTCTAATTAATGTTTTTATGACAGATAATAATACAAGTGGTACCTACATTCATAATTAAGGTTCTCCCACTCTATCTTTAACAATAGGAGTGTATTTGAACATGAAAAAATCCAAATGAGCTAGTTTTTTTCACAAGAGTGTAGAATGGGTTGAGTAAATGTGAAGCATTATTGGTTGTATGTGTAGGTTGTGTGATGTTGTGATATGATAGTAGTTATGTAAAGTAGAAGAAGAAGAAGATAGAGATGAGGGGTGGAAGTGTAATTGTAGATTTGGTTAGGGCGAAGAGAGTGGGTTGAGCATGATGGCGATACTCGGTGTGACAGAGGAAGCAGAAAGAGCACGACATTTAATGAGGGAATCTCCCTCTGGAATACACAGGCTGCAACATTAATAGGTGAGGTACCCATGAAACTCTCTCTTAGTTTCTTCTCCCTTCACAACTTCATCATGTAATGTAGTGTAGGGTGGGGTTGACTTGCTTTCCACCAAAACCCTCTCTCATCTTTCCTCAATATGGCAAAGCACTATCTCTGTTGCAATTGCCAACCCTTGTTTTATACACCACCTAGTTTGTGCTTTGGTTGATATGGTATTTATGGGAACAATTAATGATACCCCCTAATAATATCAAACCCTTTTTTTCCTCCTCTGCTTCCTCTACACATCCACACACTCAACTTCTACATCTTTCAACAAGCCTTCATAAATATTAACAAAATGGACACATAAATTAAATAGAAAAAAAATAATAATAGTGTACAAACATCATTAACATATACTTGATTGACATTAAAACTACATATCATATTTTGGATAGAAAAGAATGAAGTTAGTGAGAAATTAATTTGCATCCCTAAAATTTATGATTTAATAATAATTTAAGAGGCGTTTTCGATTAAAATTATAAAAGATGTACCTAGTTTTCTCATAAAACTAGTTTTAAATCCGTGACTAAGCATGAGTTGATATTTATTTTTATGTTTTTTTTATGTGTATTGATAAACTTATCTTATTTGTGTATTAACAAACTTGTTTAATATGTATTATTAGACTCATCTAATCAGTATATCAACACATTTATCCAATGTTTATTGTTATACTCATTTAATCAATGTATGAACAGTTTATGTGTATTGCAAGACTTCTATAATTAGAGCGTTAGAGCGTCAGAGCATGAATATAATTGTCTAATGTGTATGAATAAACTCGTGTAATATACATTGGTAGACTTATCTAATTAGTTTATCAATAAACTCGTCTAATTAGTGTATAAGTAATTACTATTTTGTTTAATAAACTTTTGTAATATTAGAAATAACTATGAATTTTTGTTATTTTTATTTAAGTATCTCAATTTGAGGTGCTCATTTTCGCATATATTTCTAAATATTTTTATTATTATTATAATTTCAATTAAAGTATTTAATATAATTGACACGGTTTAAGAACTAAAATGATAAGTTATTTAAAAGAAAAAGTATGAGAATTTGTTTTTTACAATATATTAAATAAAAAAATAAATGGATAAAAGAGTAAATATATTATTTTTTGAAATAATAATATTATTTTAAAAAATAAAAGTAAAAGTTAACTATATTTTTCTAAAAGAAAAAAATTGGGTAAAAGAGGAAATATATTATTTTTTGAAATAATATTATTTTAAATTATAAAGTTAAAAAAATATTTTTTTTAAAAAAATAAAACAAAAAAATGGATAAAAGTGTAAATTAACTCTTTAAGGACAAAGAGATCAAATGTGTACATTTTTAGACCATGTAATTAGTGAGTGATCAAACTAGTGTAATGTGTACTAATAAACTCGTATAATTTATGTATGGACACATTTGCCTAATATATATTGTTAGGCTTATTTAATCAATATATAGACAAACTCGTCTAATAAGTGTATAGTCAAAGTTGTCTAATGTATATGAGTAGACTCATGTACTCTATATGTATGAAAGAACTCATTTAATATTTTTTGGTATACTTACCTAATTGATGTATGAAGAAACTCGTCTATTATATATTGTAAGACTCGTTGTTTAATCAGTGTACGAATATATATATATATATATATATATATATATATATATATATATATATATATATATATATATATATATATATCTAATGGGTGTTATTAGACTCATCTAATTAGTATAGTAGTAAAATGGTTTTTTGTGTATTTATATACTCGTCTAACCAATGTATGAACGAATTTGAATTCTTTGTTGGTTTTTTCTGTGTAATTTCTCTTGTGTGCATTCAAAATACACTAATGGCCACTAATTTTAAAATTTTAAAATATATTACAAAGATTTTTAAAGTATCAATATTGTGTATTTTTAATGCTCGGCAGGGGACAATACCAAAAAACTCAGTAGAAAACTTGGACTCTATGAACTAACTCATTTAATTTGTTTTGTTGTATCTCTAATCAGTGTATGAACAAACACTTCAATGCATATTGCTAAGCTTGTATATTTAGTGTAAGGACAAACTTCTAATATGTATCACAAAACTCGTCTAATTAGTGAATAAACAAAGTCATCTATTTGTATCAATAGACCCGTCTAAATTATGTATGAATAGGTTCATCTAATGTCTATTGTTAGACTCGTCTAATTAGTGTATGAATTTTCTTATCTAATGTGCATGTTTAGACTTGTATATTTAGTGTACATACTTGTGTAACTTGTATTGTCATACTCATATATACTTAATGCATGGACAAAGTCGTCTAATGTGTACTTCTAGACTTGTATAGTCAATATATGGTCTGACTTATCTAATCAATAAATGGAGTGACTCATCTAATGTTGTTTGAAATACTTGTCTAATCAATTTACCAAAAAAAAATTAACTAATGTGTTTTGCCATATTCGTCTAATTAGTGTATGAATAAATTTATCTAATATGTATTGTTATATAATTGTTTAATTAGTGTATATATGAAGTTGTCTAATGTGTATTTTTATACTCGTCGAATCAATGTACGGACAAAGTCATCTAATATTTATTCGTAGACTCGTCTAATTAATATACGAAATGATTTGTCATCTTATATTTTCTTTCACATTAAACAAGTAGATCGAATTTATTAAATAATATTTATCCTTTATCGTCTATATACATATATGTTATTGTAACCAAACTTTTAACCATATGTAAATAAAATAAAACACATGTAAATACAATAAAATTATATATATATATATATATATATATATATATATATATATATATATAAAAAAACATAAAAGAATTCGTTGATACCGTAAATAAATTCAAACTATTTTTACAAAAAATTAAAAAAACTTATATAGAACATAATTCAAACCTTGTAGAACCCTCAGATGGAATAAGTTATCCTTCAAAATATATCAAAGTTGTTCCATTAGTGTCATTCATAGACAATATTAGTACCAAAAATAAAATAAAAAAATAAAATTTTAAATAGTTTTTCTAGAATTTTTATTTATTTTCAAAAAATACTGATATATTTTTAATTCAATTATTTTTTCCAATAAGCATCAATACAAATTATTTATTTTTAAATGATTTAAAAAAAATTAAACTACTATTTCACATAATAAAATAATTATTAACTCTTGAAATATTTTTTTAATAAATTAAACTATATAAAAAATAAACACAATCCAATAAATATTGAAAGTATTATAGTAATTAAATGTGTTTTTGATATTAAAATAAATAATAATAAATAAAAACAAAAACAAAAACGAAATTTGTGTTTTTTTAAATAATTTCTTAAATTAAACTACTATTTTATTAAGTTCTTTTATAGTAACTTTTTGGATATGTAGTTTTTAAATATTTATTAATTATTGAAATTAAATTTTTCATAAATTAAACTATATTAAAATAAACATAATCTATTAAATATTAAAAAATATTATAGTAATAATATGTGTTTTTAATATTGAAATTAAGTAATAATAAATAAACTAAAACTAAAACTAATCATAAAATATATTGTGAAACCTTAAAGGTTTTTAAAAAAACTTTAAATATATTGTGAATATTTTTTAATTATTGAAATTAAACTTTTTGTAAATTAAACTATATAAAAATTAATCATAATTCAATAAAACTACAAATAATTAAAATACATTAAAATATAAAATAAAAACAAAAGACTTATAATTAAAATATTAAACAGAAATAAATTAGTTTATAAAATATATTTTGCAACATATATTTAAAAATAATCTAAAGATAAAAAATGTAATTACAACTATATTTTTTATGAAGATAATGTTCATAACTATATATGAAAATACAAAACTGCAATAAAAAAATTATAATTAAAATATTAAAGGGTTTTAAATTATTTATAAAATATATTTTACAACATATATTTAAAAATCATATAAAGATAAAAATATATTTTTTATGAATATTTTACTATTTTACTATTTTTTTTTATAGTTTGTTGGATATGTAATTTTGATATAATAAAATAGTTATTAATTATTAAAATTAAACCTTTTTATTAATATAGGAAATAAGGGAGTGTTTGCGTCACATAAAGAAAGTAGTTACTATATGGAGAAAAGTGAATTAAATAAAAAATAAATAAAATTTAGTTTTTCTATTTCTTTTAGAAAAGTAGATAATATGAAAATGAGAAAATAATTATAATTGTATATATGTGTTAATAAAAATAAAAGGAAACCAGTAATGTAATAATCTTTTTTCTTAATCTTTACTAATAATAGTAATAATTTTACTACTAACAATGATAATAATACTAACATAATACTAATAGTAATAAAATATAATAGTAAAATATAACAATAATAATAATAAATATTTTTTTATAATTATTATAATAATAATAATTATTATTATTATTATCATTATTATTATAATACTAATTGCTTATAATTTTACTATTATCACTACAACTAATATTGATAATAATAATATTACTAATAATTACATGTAATAATATTTATAAAAATATTACAAATAATAATATTACATATAATTAATATTATAGTTGAAATCATAAATAAAAATAAATTGACTTTTGTAGAATATTATTATTATTATCACTACTCAATATTACTATAGTATTATTATTATTATTATTATTATTATTATTATTATTATTATTATTATTATTATTATTATTATTTACTTTTAATTACTATGAGATCATATTTCAATAACTTGCATTTTTTTATTTATTTTTATTTATTTAATCTTTATATCGGTGTATTTTTTTGAATTAAAAAATACTTACTAAAATTATTAAAATGATAAAAAATAAAAAATATTCTTTTATTATGAATAATCATTTAAATTTAACAAATAATAATTAAAAAATAAAATTTTAAAAATAAAAAAGACACAAAAATGTGTAATTGTATTATTATTATTATTATTATTATTATTATTATTATTATTATTATTATTATTATTATTATTATTATTATTATTATTATTATTGTTTTTTTTTATTATTATTATTATTTTTATTATTATTATTATTATTATTATTATTATTATTATTATTATTATTATTATTATTATTATTATTATTATTATTATCATTGCTCTAGGATATTATTATAATTAATGACATTATTATTATTATTATTATTATTATTATTATTATTATTATTATAGTTAGACACACATCTTACTTTTATTTACTATGAGATCATATTTCAATTATATTATTATTCTAAAAATATTTGAAATAAAAATAACAAATAAAAAAAATCGTGTGTACATGCACGAGTCATAGACTATTATAATTATTTTGTAAGATTAATTAACTACATTTACAACTTTATTAATTTAATAATAACATTTACAACAATATAACCTAATTTCATGATATTTATTATTTTATTTTAATATTATTATTATTATTATTATTATTATTATTATCAATTATAACTATAATTATTATTATTATCAATTATAACTATAATAATAATTATTATTATTATCAGTTATAATTATAATTATAATTATAATATATTATGATTATAAACTATAATTATTATGTCATTATTTCTACCAACTATATTATTATCATTATTAGTAACTACTAGCGTAAACACAGGTGCGATAGCTGTGTATACATTTTGTAAATATGTATAATATTATATTAGTAGGTGATGATATTTTAATGTTATTAAGTTAATATATAAAATAAAATTATATTTATTAAAAATAAAGTGAAATATATCAGAAAAGATAAGAGAATAACGATTGATAAATAGGAAATAAAATAGCGATAGACGATTTTATAAAAAACTTGTAAAAATAAGAGTCAATTTTTAAAAATTTAATAAATAATTATATTTTAAAGACTAAAATTGGAATTTTGAAATGTGGACAAAAAAAAATCCTCTTTATATATTGTTATAGATAATTATTTCTATTATTATTATTATCAATAAGAACTATAATTATTATAATAGTTATTATTATTATTACTACTACTTTTATTATTATGGTTAGATACAAAAATGGCAAATAAACTCGCCCCCGTGGGTATTGTCCGAATCCGTCCCCGTTTTGACGAAAAATACCCGCATTGACTAACTATGGGTATGGAGAATCCTCGACTCGACTTTTTTAATTAGGTATGAGGATGGGGATGGGTATGGGGATGTACATATCCCCGCCATAATACTCGTCCCCGTTTAAATTATTAAAATATTAACAATTAATTAAGTAATCATATATATATATACATACTTACTATTTTTTATTTCTTCTAATTATTTGGTTTGTCATGAAACTCATTCGTATTTCTATTATATTTTTCATCTTATCATAACCTTTATGTAATTATGTTAAAAATAAGTATGTCAATTAAATTTTTTTTATGTCTCACATTTGAATATTTTTATTATTTTTTAATAATTTTATTTATTATATATTTTCATTTCACATGACAATGTCTCTCAATTTAAGTATTTAATAACACAAACCTTTTGTTTACTACGTAATATAACTTTTTTTTTACTTATTATTATTAGTTTTTTGTTTCACTTTAAAAACTCTTTTGTTTCGCTGAAACAATTTTTGTTATTTCTCAACCATTGAGTATATATGTGGATTTTTGAAAATTTTCCTTAAATCTCTCAGGTACTTTTCATCTTATCATATCCTTAATTATACATTTGTTTTTTTGGTGCAATTTCTTTCAATAGTCTCTTAAATTGTTTATAAACATTTGTTAATTTTTTAATATTTTTATTTGTTGTTTATTATAGAATACTATTTCGATATATTTTATCTGATTAATTTTTAATTACTAACTCATTATCAATCATACTGTAACTTTTTCACTTTAATTGTATAAATAACTTTTATTTACTACAATATAAAAATTTAATATAATTGTCATGAATATTTTTGTATCACCATCCAACATAATTCAAGTTCAAAAGATACAAGGTCTATATTAAAATTTTATTTTTATGATTATTATTTGTTCTTTATATCATTTTGATCAAGTGATGTATTATAACTTTTATTAGTGTATAAAAAAAGAGATTCATTAGAATTTAAAAAAATTGAAGTAAAAAAACATTTAAAATATATTTTAATTTGAATATTTGTTTTCCTTTTATATTTAGAAAATATATTTTTAAATTTTACCAACTAGATTTCATTAATGTTTGCAAATTTAATAAATGTTTTGGTTCTTATGAAATTTTATTTGGTATTATAATCTAAAATTTAAACAATTATAATTTATTTTTAAACTTTTATTATGATTATTATTTGTTTTTTGTATCATTTTGATCAAATGGTATATTATAACTTTTGTTTGTGTATAAAAAAAGATTCATTATAATTTAAAAAATTGAAGTAAACAAACATTTAAAATATATTTTAATTTGAATATTTGTTTTCCTTTTATATTTTTAAAAAAATATTTTTTTTAATTTTATCAACTATGTTTCATTAATATTTACAAATTTAATAAATGTTTTGGTTCTCATGAAATTTTATTTGGTATTATAATCCAAAATGTAAACAATTATAATTTATTTTATAGTATTTGATATCGAAGAAACAATCATCCTTCTAATGTTGAATATTTGATAATATTATGTTTCACTTACCATAATTTTTTATTATTTTATAAAAATAATATTGAAGTAGTAAGAAAACGGATATGGGCATGAGTACGAGATTATATCCGTTACCCGGTGGGGATGAGGATGGGACAAAGGTTTGATACCCGTTGGGTTTGGGTATGGGGATGAGGATGAATTTATTTTTACGGGGATGGGTATGGGATAGTGAAACCCGTCCCCGCCCCGCCCCGCCCCGCCCCGTTGCCACCCCTAGTTAGATACATATTTTACTTTTACTTAATATGTAGGAATTAGAGATGTCAAAAATATTCGTACCCGCGGGTATCCACGGATAAAACCCGCAATGGGTATAAAATTGATATTAAAAATGGATACCCGCTACTCGTGGGTACGAATATTTTTGATACCCGCATGTTAACGGGGCGGGTACGAGTATCATAGTATCCGTACCCGTGGATTGTTAAGACTTTGGCAAGTGTACCAAGTCGCGCAAGTAGTAACCGGTAAGACCGGGATATCGTTTCCCAAGAGACTCGTGTATACTAAATATTTGCGTAATTAGTGACTAATTTAAACTAATGAATA
>Ga0209589_1011701_pt1 | contig 12229 bp, 4 predicted proteins | sample CowpeawhiteBW_FD_187525 | JGI IMG/M metagenome (GOLD analysis project Ga0209589, IMG submission 187525) | Root nodule microbial communities of legume samples collected from California USA - Cow pea white BW (SPAdes) (version 2) | ecosystem: Host-associated > Plants > Roots > Nodule | place: USA...
TATATATATATATCAATATTATATGATTTAAGAAAATTCTTTAAAAGTCATTAGCTTACCCTTCTTCTGTGTATCTGTCTTGTTTTGTATGTTTTTCTTTTGCGATGATCACCTATTTGGTGAGAACAGTTTCAGAGGCATCTCTGGAGGTTGAAGAGCCATCTTTTAGGTCGGAAGGATGTCTTAGTGGAAAGCTGTTGTAAGTGGTTAGCTTGTATTTAGAGTTAGAAATGTTTGGTACGTATAATTGATATATTTATATAGTTCGATCATTTGTAAGACTGTATTAATATACTTTATACATTTTTTTATCTGTTTTATACACTAGGGTGGAACATCCTAATCTATTAGTTTTAAGCCACTAAAATTTGGATGTTACAATTTATAATTTTTTTTATAAAAAGTATCTATGATTTTTTTAGGATTACTTTTTGCAAAATAATCTATAATTTATTTTTAAAATATAATTCATAAAAAAATCAATATTAACGCCTGATGACAATATTACATATTTGTTTTTATGACTACGAATCTACAAGAAGTATTATGTATAAAATATTTTACGTAAAATTACATATAACTAATATTAATACTTATGACTTTTATTACATAGACAATAATGTTATATTTAAAATTTAGTTCAAAATTCTCAATACAACGTTTAGTTTAATATTAATAACAGTTTAAAAAATGATTAATAATGGGTAATTATAAAGAATAAGGTAAAATTTTATATTAAAACATTATTTCTTAACGAATTAGGTATTTTATGGCTGAGATCTCCGTCTACCAGTCTTGTCGTGTACTACTTTGACAATTGTTGCAATCAAAATTATGATAGGACGACAAATTAAAATTAAAAATTGAAAAAATAGAGTTTGAATTCGTCGTCATAATTTATTTTGAAAAATTATAAAGAAAATTAAAAATAAGAGAAGGTCTGTAAAAAATCAGATTTTAGGTTCGGAAGTCGATTATGCGTGAAAAATGTATTAGTACCCACAGCGCTCGTCTGAGACGAAACCTTTAATTAAATGTGCAAAAGATATGATTTTTTCAAAATATTTATTTTTTCCAAAAATAATAATAATCATCGCTCTTACGTATCTCCATTCATAATGAAAAATAACTTAGGATTACGTTATTCTTTATGTAAAAACTATTTGAGAAACATGTTGATTTTTTTTTTAATAATTTTGAAAACTTCTTTTTTGTTTGTTTTTGAAATATTGAATTATTTGAAAATAGGTATATTTGCAACGCGAACGGTCGGACAGACACAAGAAGTAAACAAATAAAATTATTTTTTTATTTTGGGTTATATATATATATATTAGAAAAAAAGAAATTTGAAAATGAGAATCACATGATGCGAGCGGCCGGACAGACACTAAAAATAATAAGGAAAAATATTATTTTATGATTTTTAGAGTAAAATATGTGTAAAGAGTAGAAAATAATGTCCTTAACAGAAAATGTCAAAGTCATGTGTAAAAAAAAAGTACAATATTAAAACAAAATAAAATAAAAATTTAGAATTCACAAATCAAAAGAAAAGAATAGGAGTGACATACCTTCCAAACTCTTCAATTCTTCACCTTCTCTATCAATCTCACCCTCTTTTTCTTTACACTACAACTACCTTTTCTCTTTTTCTTTTTTTCTACCTCCTTCAATATATATATATATATATATATATATATATATATATATATATATATATATATATATATATATGTATGTATATATTGAAAAAAAAAGAGATAAAGAGGAAGTGTGTATGTGTGAGTACACTACAAGAAAATTCCAATATATCTACAGATAATTACATACGAATTTAGATTTGTATGTAAATTAAGCATTACATACAGATTTTACCTACGAATATGAAAATTTAAGTTACATACGGGTTTTTTTTTGTATGAAAGACAAAACAACCTTGCTACCAATTTTTTGGACGTAAAACTTGTATGTATAATTTACGCGTTAGAATTGAAAGTTTTGTGAAACATATTATCTATAGATAATGAGACAAGATCCTTAGATAAAGAAAATAAAAAATTTACCTACTAATTTTACACGCGGATTTGAAAAATATAATTATTAAAAATTGAAACCTAAATCTACAAATCTCACCCACTCAAAATACTTTTTTCCTTACGCTAAGTGAAGAGAGGAACACAAATTTGCCTCGCTCACTCGCACCCCCTCACAGAGAAGAAGTTCGCCGTATTCATCAACTCTCTGCCACCCGCACATTGGTCATATTCTTCAGCTCTCGACCACCCACACCTACATAGAGAGATACCTCATGTGCCTCTGCCATGACCATATTCATAAAAAACCTACCCTTCATCGTGTATTGGCTCTTAGATTATGAATTTTAAAAATATCATAAGAAGCATCAAACCATACTTACAATAAATTATCCTCAAATATTAAGAGCAATTCATAATATCAATAGTAGAACGTGGAAGCATACTTGATCAATAATTAAGAATAATATAGATGGAAGAGTGGTATCTAATCTTCCAAATAGAATCAATGAAAGATTAAGGATGGTTTACGTGTGAGATAATACTACTCTCTTTCTAGGGTATGTCAAAAGACTAAGTGCATAAAAAGAAGAGCACAAAAAAGCACATTTTCTCTGTATTAAAAACTGATTAATGGAATATCAATTTTATATCCTTACTAGAGAGACCGTGAACCTCTCAACGGGTGGGTTACTGATCTGTTAAGTTCATCACAGACTGTTCATTGAACAATCCAACTCATCACAGACTATTCATCAGAAACCCAATATTTATTATCCACAAATTAATAACAATTGTGCAATATAATTGATATTTACAAATAATATAATTTATTGATTAATGTTAATCCACAATAATAACAAAATGGAGAATAATAACTTTATATAATAAAACTATATAAAATACAACAATATCCCACTTGGATAACATTAATAAAGAAATTATTTATATCAATTCCAACATAAGTACAAATACCAATTAAGAAATATAAGCATGAATCATAAAGATAATATCGAATAAGGATACATACCATATGCTTAGATTTCATAAATAATGGATAATAATTAAAATAAAACCAAAACATAATAAATATGTGATCCCAAAATGGTTCATAAATTTTAATATGCTAAAAGAGATGTGATGAAAATGACGTCATTGATAAATTTACATCTGATGAAAACCATAATAATAAGAGGTATAAAATCTCACACTCCCACTGACCCAATACATCAAAAGACTTAAACACACCATATGAGTTACATGATTTTGAAAAACTTCACTAGCTAAGTCTTTGGTTAATGGATCTGCTAACATATTTACTACAGTAGTGTGCTTAATTTGAATATGAAAATCCAAAAATTTCTCTCTAACAAACAGAAAATTTGCATAAAAAAAGTTTTGCGCAAATAGAGCTTTTGTGGTTTTGAGAGAAATGCACGACAACACACAATGTATTAAAAGCACAATATATTAAAAGTGGCCTAGAAATACTTTCAATAACTTGAAAGTCATAAATCAAATTTTATTCCACACTTTTAAGGCACACAACTTGACAAGTGCTTCATAACAAGCAACATATTGCCTCCATAGTAGAAGTAGTTGTAAGAGTTTGTTTAACACTCTTCCAAAAAAGAGCTTCTCCAAGAATGCCACATGGCCTTTCATGAAAAAACTGAATGCCTAAAATAACATATGCATCACAAAAGGTCTATCATATCAAAGTGGCTATTTAACATAAATTTTGTCTCAGTCTAAAATTCAACATTGCTTCTAGCAAAAAAAATCATCAACATCTAAGATAAGAATGATGGCGATATGGCTCTCTCTAGTCTTCAAGTAAATGCATTGATCTAAGGCATTTTCCTTGACGCCAAAAAAAGTGACCATCCGTTTAAATTTCAAATATGATTGTCTAGAAGCTTTGTCGAAGCCCATAAATAGACTTTTTTTCAACCTGCTAACCAACTACTATTTGCCTTATTTAGCAAAAGCCATCAGGTTGAACCATATAGACTTCTTCATGGTATATTTCAAGACCACCAGACACACTCTGTTTGAGTGTTCCAATTTCTCACAAGAAGCTCTCTAGACAGTAGTGGACTCAAGAGTAAGAGCTAGAGGCTCTTTTTCTCTTAAAGAAGAGTCGATATCGGTAATTACCAAACACAAGTCAAAAGATTCTTTTCAATCCTCAAAAATTTGTCTCGTCCAAAATTTTGACTCAAGTCAATGGCATAGACAAAGAAACCTATATAAAAACAACACAAAGACATTTAAGATGCACAACTATTGTGCAATAAAAAATGAATATTTCTAAATACACAGTCAAGCATGTCTGTAATACCAAATTTCTCATCCACTATGACCTCACCTAAGGGTCCCGAATCATAATAAACAAGAAATATAATTAAGAAAGAAATGAAATGCACAACTCATGTCATAAAGAAATCTAATAACGATGGTATAAGACAAATAATTGGCATAGGATAAAGTTCAAAGTACATTGTATCAAGAGATAAAATAAAATACATTAACACAAACATACTGATAGGGCATGATTGACATTAATGTAATATAAAATTAATTAACAAGATAATTAAATTATCTCATTCACACACAATTTCATATAACTATACCTACGGATGTCAAAAATATTCGTACCCGCAGGTATCCAAGGATAAAACCCGCAATGGGTAGGAAACGAATATTAAAATTGGATACCCGCTACCCACGGGTATGGGTTTTTTTGATACCCGCATGTTAACGGGGCGGGTACGGGTATCATAGTATCCGTACCCGTGGATACCCATACCCGCTAAACTTTAATTCACAAAAATACCCTTATATATATATATATATATATATATATATATATATATATATATATATTAGTAAAAAACATTTTGATCTAATATTTTCTAAGCTGCATATCTTATCTTCTTCTGTCTTCATTCTTCCTGCTTCAAGTATTGGTACGTTGTCTTCTTCCAAGTACACCCTTTGACATTCTTCTTTTTCCCTTCTTTGAAATTGGGCATATACATCAAATCTTATATAGACGGTGACGTTTATGATATGCTTGTTGTCAAATGATGGAATCAAAATAAGAATACTTGGCACATGGGTTTATTATTTGGTTATTTTTCAGGAATCAATCGGAGAAAGTGAGCTTATTGAGCAAAACACTAATTATATTTATTTTTATAATTATTTGGACTTGTATGGACTTGAGTTTGTTTGAACTTGATTTAAAATTGATGACAGTGATGTATTTTATTTTATTTTATTTGAATTTATGATTAAATATTTATTTTTTAAATAATTTTGTAAATACCCACGGGTACCCGTGGATACCCGCGGATATGAAAAAAATAGACGGGTACCCGCATAACGGATACCCGACGGATATGGGTACGGGTACGGGGTGAATATTTATCCAGCGGGTTGGATACGGGGGAGTTACTACCCGTACCCTACCCGCCCCGTTGGCATCCTTAACTATACCCATTATAGGTGAGTTTACAATCATATAAAATTATATCGTTCATGCTTAACCAGATATATGCTACTAGGGAGAGCATAACACGGTCACCAAAATAACAAATAACTTGTACAAAAATTTCAAACCCAAAAGTCAAGAATACAATATATAAAATTAAATTTTATTCTTGAAATAATTAAACCTAAATTATTTCATTCACACATAAAATTTCATATAAATGTACTCACGAGAAGCGAAATCACAGTGCTATAAAATTATATTACTCGTACTTAACAATATCAAATAATATTTTTCAAGAACTATCTATTAAAAGATGTCAATTTCTTAAATCAATTTACTCGTCAGAAAATACTAAACTACTAAAATTTAAATGTTTATTTATTTCAAAATTAAATATATTTATTATATATATCAAAATCCAAAATATATATAATAAAATAAATTGCTTATATATTTCACATTCACATAAAATATACACGGGTGCATGTGTAAATCCTTATGCTCATACAATTAAGTGTGTATGAGCATAAGATGGGATGATGCAGGCATGGTCATCGATCACAATTATAAAGGAACATGAAAATACCACAAAATTTAATACACTTTCAAAGGGCCACTTGAAAAACTAGTCTTGTGCTATGCGTTTGAACTTGTATCAAGCTGGGTCGAAGTTCCCATGCATACATAAAATGATTCAACCAGGTAAAAAAAATTCTTTAACTCATTTTTTTTTACCTATTTTTAACTCATCACTTCGATCACTATTAGATTATCACGTTACATCACTATAAAAAATAAAAAAATGATCTAATAATAATTAAAACAATTAGTTAAAAGTGGGTTAAAATAATTGCTACACATATATTTAAAAGACATGAAGAAAGCATGCAAAGAATTAAAAATGAAGGGGAAAGGTCAGATGCTCTAAACCTAAATCAGCCATGGGTTATATATTGGTATTTGCTAAAATTTGTGTGGTTTTCATAAATTAGTTTTTATAAATATTTATAAGATGTTTATAATATTTGAACTTATATATTTTGTATTATTTGCATGTTGAAGATAATCTTTCAAAAGAATAATATTTGTTTAGGTAAGAAATAATTTTAAATGTTCATAAAGTTTAGTTTTAATTTTGATAGATTTATTCTTATTATTATGACTTTAAGATAAATGTTTTGATTATGAAGTATGAATTATATTATTGAAACATATGTTTGAGAATATTATTTATTATGCATTCAATCATATTGTTTTTTTTTCTATTAATATTTATTTGGATTATATGTTGTTATGACTTGATTTTGGATATGGTATTAGAATTTTTTTAGATTGTTATGTGTATTAATTTGAACATCATTTGAATTAGTGTTGGTTAAAGTTTATTTTATTTTAACTCTATTGCACTTGGGTTACAGAAATATAGAAAAAAAATTATAAACAGATGTTACATACAGATCTATTCATGAAAAATGTCACTCATTAATTATATACGGATTTATTTGGTAGGAAAAATCTATATTTATTACATACAAATTTATTTTCTTCTGTAATGTCCTTATCAGTTATATACGAATTTATTTCGTGGATAACGTCTCATATAGATTTATTCTGTATGTAACATTACATACAAAATATTTTCTTATATAAAATTATCGACGCCTATTTTACATACGGATTCTTTTTCGTATGTTATCCATCAGAGTTGTTCAATTACATACGAATTTAGGACTTTACATACATATTTTGTCTGTATGAAAATCAATTTTTTTTGTAGTGAGTGGTGATGGGAAAAAAGTAGAGAAATGTAGAGAATTTTTTTTTCGATCCCTTTTCATATGATAGTCTATCTATTTATCTCCACACATTACAATATCAATGTACTCTAGCCTTAATTCTAATGAACAATATAAAATAGAAATTGGTCATCATGGCAGCACATCACGAAAATCAAATCACACCTTCTCATATCACAATATTAAACATCATCAATAATAACAATGATTCTAACCATTAGAAAATATATTGTTTCTAATTATTAGAATTATATCATTATTTTCTCTATTAGGAGCAAAGGGTATAAAAGCAAAAAGTGAAAACCAAAATATGTTAGGTTGTTAAGCTCATAAGAATGAGTGTTATAATTAAAAATAAATTGGACTCTTCCTTCTTCTTTCTTTTTTTATCTATATTTTTTTTTTACTAAAATTAAAGTTTAAAAATCATTGAAGAAAAATTTACTTCACCTTTTTGTATTTGTCATTAACTAAAAAACATTTTTTACTTTTATTTTTCTTTTCAAAAATAAACTCATTCATCCAAATGAAATTAAGTGTTGACGGCAGTTAAAAGTGCAACAATGGATTATAGTCAGACAAGACTTGATCAGGGTGGATCCGCGTCGTAGCTCGTCGGGATCACTGCGGGACCTTAGTTTAAGGCCAGTGCGAGAGTGCGTGGAGTCGGTTCTCGACACGTCATGCTATTTCGTCTTCAAGCTAGGTTTCGATGAGAGGAACGAGCCTTCGACTTTGACGTTGTGATCTCCGATCATGAGAAGTACATCTGCCACAAGCACGAGAAGGAATCCCACATCTTTGTCGTTGTTAAAAATCTTAGATCGACATGCTTCCTGCCATCAACTAAAGGCTCAAGGTATACAAGGGAAGGCAGAAGCACACAGGCCAAGTAAGCTATTGTTCTGATTACGGATTCTTCTAAGTCGATCTTTTGCGATTATTATTCTCTATTATTAGATCATTGCAATGAAGTTCATAATGAAGTACGGGAAAATTAAGAAGGATATTCACAATCTAAGGCATGGAATTTAGGTGATTCATTCAGTTTTTATATATTTTTTTAGGTTATTTGCATCTTATTGTTATGGATTTCTTGACGTTAGGAAATTTGAAAAGAGTTGGTCATGGAGTTTGTGTGGCTTGTTATTTTAAGGAGTGTAGGAATGCTCTTTTGATAAATTTTTCTTTATTCTACATTATAAAATTCTAAGTGAGATTCACATAAATATAGCAAACATCACTAAGGAAAACACGTTAAGTTGTGAGTAAAGCGCTTGTGTCTTCAAGTAACAGAGCATGTATTTTATAGTAAAAAGCATTATACTATTATTTGGATCTTGAGAATGTTCTATCGGCATTTGTGAAGGATTAAGGATAAATTTTTAGTTCACTTATTTCATAAAAACGTTTGCAAGAAATTTCCTGCAAATTTTTAAATTTCTCGCTTACTAATTATCTATGAAAGTATTACTTACTGATCAAAATTCATAGAAAAATTGGCAAGAAAAATTTTCCTACAAATTTTAGTAAGAAATCCACAAGAAATTTTCCATGAAACACAAAATTCTACTAGTGCATGAGATATTGCTCAAAATTAGAGGATAATTGCATGATTTGATGTAACATCCTACGCAGATATTACTTAATAATAAAAAATTATAATTTAAAATACTCAGTATTTAATAATAATTTCCAAAAACGCGAGAAATTTTAAACTTTATTAATTGCACGCAAGTTCAAAATCCATAATATAACACATTGCAAAATTCGAGTTTCAAAACCGACGTAATTACAGTATACTCAAAATAGTTCCTCAAAGGAAACCCCAACAGCTAGTCCCCACTCCAACTCTAAACATCCCCAACATCACCTAAAACAACATATGCTCCTGTGTGACAAGGTACATGATCATCGCCAAACACAAACAAAAAGATAGACTCAATATAATTAAACATGCATGCAAAGGTCATATCATAAACCCTCACCCAGAGCACTTTAACTTAATCATTTTATCACTTAAAACAAAACCTTTATACCACGCCACCCCGGTCTCATAACCTATATATGAGACGAGCACACACTCAACCTTAGTCTTAGGGATTCTAATGCTTTCATGAACCTGTCACTCATGATCTAACCTCTACGAACCTCCCCTCGTAATCCAACACATGTGGAAACATCCCGTTATGAACATGACGCTCATAACAATAGAGTGGAGTTAACCAATATGAGCCTCCCGCTCATATTCTCATACAAGATTCCCATCATCACGGACCACCCACTCGTGATCACCACATGTTCACAATCCATTACGAACCACCGCTCGTAAAAAAAAAAAGTTCCAAGCACATCACAAGCCAAGACCATCACACCAAACCATGCAACAAACACCACAAAATTCCATTGCTCCTACACTATCGCCTGGTGCAGCCTAAGCATCGCCAGGCGAAATTGTGTTGTAGATCGCTTGGCGGTCATCCCTCACCACCAGGCGCTACACGTTTCAAAACCCACTTAAACCCCCTAATAGATTTCTCAAATGTGCGCACAACACAACCAACCCAGAATTGCTGGTTCCTAATTGTCGCTTGGCGGCAAGAACGTGCCGCTAGGCGGTGCATCAGATTCCGGGCATTTCCCAGAATTTCCTGAACCTGTGAGAAACGCCAAAATTTCCCCATAGTGCGATTAAGTCATCCAATAATACAATTTCACTCCTAATTAAATTTCCAGCATGCACACACCTTCAATTACATCATCTAATCATTTGGATCCAAATTCGGATTTAACATTCATTTCCCACCATTTTTGAACCCACATGCTCCTATAAACATCCAATCATCAAAATCACCAATCGCAATATAAATTCTCCACCATTTACAAACATGGACAATCACATTCATGTATCGGAATTTATAGTGCACTCAAAAACACCACGAGACTCAAAAATTGCATAACCCGAACCATTCAAGCTCGTGTTGCTTGGCAGGTCTTTCTTGTCGTTAGGTGGTTCTGCACAGAACCCAGAATTTTGAGTTGGATTAACATGAGTCATCTGGCGGGTCTTTTTTAGTGAAAAATGACAAATGCACCGACCGCACATAACAAATAAATAAATATATATAGAACCATAATCTTTTAATAACTATAATCCATATAAAACATAATCCAACATAACTGGAGTTTGATTTGCAGATTGTAGAACGGCCAAAGTGGATAAGACAGAAAGGGACAACATATGCAAGCTGGTGTAGGTTTGTCGTGTGCAAAATGAGGCAGCGATTAGTGATGAAAGAAGAAGCATGTGGGGTCAGAGATGGGGCACGGGAAAACAGTGAAACGAAACATTCTTGTACATGGGAACGTGGTGAAGTTAAGAGAGTGGTGGTGATGGTGGTGTGTACATAGTGGGGTTATGTCTGAAGCTGGCAAAGGAAAAGGAATCTGAATGGGTCATGCATGGCAGTAGGAAGTAGCGTAGCACCTACCAACAAGTGTCAAAAACATGTTTTAGAAGGAAAACGATTTTTTTGACAACATTGTCCTATAGCTTAAGGTGTCTTCTTTGAATGCCTCCAAGCTTTTCCCACGGGAAAACCCCTTTCTCTCTCTCTTTCTCCACACACTTCAAAGACTTTTCGGGTTCTATTATCAATTACTTCAAAAACAAAAATTAAATCATGCAATTGGTTCATTATTCTCCACTTCCTCCAAAACTAAAATCAAAAACCCTTTGTCTTTCTCTTCCTGTCCTTTTTATTTACCTCTTGTCAATTAATTCCGTGATTGGTTCAACTTATTTGCTTATGTTCACCAAAATTTGAAAAATGTGCTCAGATAAACTTCACTATTTGACAACATAATCAAGCAGATTAATTAATTAGTCTCATCGCATTGCTTAGGGCACTCGAAATCAATTTTCCATGGCCCCGCGGCGTAGAAAGATACGAGAGTGACATAATCAGAGCAAGAAGAATAACGATGACGATAATCAATCTAATTAGGAAGATATTGTTGAACGATTTGATATCTTGACCGAGAATATTAAATTAGACAAATTAAGTTTTTTTTTTTCTGATAAAGAATAAGTAATCGTTAAAGATAGATGTTTTTAATTTCACGTGCAGATAATCAAATTCATAAACATGTCTACTTGCAATGAATAAAGAAAGTGATTGAAAAAGTTGAAAGGGGATATAGATAGGGGATATATCCAATACCAAAACAGTTGATACATTAACATTGAAACACCTGTTTTACATCACTTAAATAGCTTTTACCAATAAATTATTTTTTATACCCAGTTACCATATTTTTTGCTATATATATAATCACTTAATTACCATTTAACATTTGTTAAGAATGTTTTTATGAAAGTGACTACAACCAATGCAATTTTATCAAAACCGAACCGAACTACAATCGAGTAAAGAAATAAAGAAGAGGAGTATCAATTATACGAACGATAATTATATATGTTTAAAAAAGATTTTCCTAATAGAGTTGATTAAATCAAATCTTGAAATATTAACTATAGAGATGACAAATAAATCCGTCCCTAGACATGTCAAAGTAAGTCAACCCGGTTCACACGGGTTGGCTCAACACGAGTCGGGTTCAAAATGAGTGAACCCAATCCGGCTCACTATCTGGTGAGCCAGAAATTTTGTAACCCGGCTCATCCCACCACGGGTTGGTGGGTTAAGTGGGTTGGCTCACCAACCCACCTAAAACAATTATTATTTTTTTTTATTATTCAAATATTTAATAAATTTTTAAGTAACCCATGAGATGACAATCATAGTAAAATCAAGAACCAATGTTTTGATCATGCTCACCACCAATATATGAAGAATTATTTCCAAGAAAGTATCCATTAGTCTAAGAAAGCA
>Ga0209589_1011702_pt1 | contig 12228 bp, 8 predicted proteins | sample CowpeawhiteBW_FD_187525 | JGI IMG/M metagenome (GOLD analysis project Ga0209589, IMG submission 187525) | Root nodule microbial communities of legume samples collected from California USA - Cow pea white BW (SPAdes) (version 2) | ecosystem: Host-associated > Plants > Roots > Nodule | place: USA...
GATATATTGAATGCTATGCAATTGGTTTGTTCTACTAAAATTTTGATTCAAAAGTTGAGGGATGATGGTTGGCAAAATCTATTGAAAGGTGTGGTATTCTTTTGTGAACAACATGACATTGATATTCCTGATTTTAATTCTACTTATGTTGCACGTCATGGCCGTTCTCGACATCAAAAAGATCATGTCACTATGGAACATCATTTTAGGGTGAATATATTTCTTGTTACAGTGGACAAGCAGTTGCAAGAATTAAATGACAGGTTTAGTGAGCAAACAATGGAACTTTTAACTCTAAGCAATGCTTTAGTTCCTAAGGATGCTTATAAAGCTTTTAACATTGAGGATATATGCACTCTTGTGAACAAATATTATCCTTTAGATTTTAGTGAGCAAGAGAAGATTAGTTTAAAATTTCAACTTCAACATTTTATTATTGATGCTCCTAACCATCCAGATTTGAAGAATTTATCAACCATGCTTGAATTATGTCAATCTTTGGCAAGAACAGGAAAGTCAAGGACATTCTACTTGATTGATCGTTTAATTCGTCTTATTTTAACTCTTCCTGTCTCTACAGCTACAACAGAAAGATCATTTTCTGCAATGAAGATTATCAAAACAAGATTGCGGAATAAAATGGAAGATAAATTTTTTACCGACAATATGATTATTTACATTGAAAAAGAAATAGCTGAAAATTTTAGTTCTGATTTAATTATTGATGAGTTCAGGGATCTGAAGGAATGAAGAACAATCTTTTAGATATTTGTGATTTCTTTTTTAGTTATCGTTATACTAAGTTATGTATTCATTTTTATTGTGTTAGTGACAATAATGAAATGTATAAATTTTGAATTTATTATTTGGGCTCCCCCAACAATTTTGGTCAAGATCCGCCACTGCCTAATCACAATATAAAGTTAAAATCAAAGAGAAAATCTCAAAGTGAAGAGGATGTTAAAGAGCTAGACACAATAGAACTAACTTTCATACCAATTTTTGTAAAGTGTGACATTATTTACTTCTTCATTTAGGAACAAAACATTTATCTAGAGCTTATTGTGATGTTTTGGGGCATGTCAAGATAGTTAAGTAGAGAGACATTTAGTTTTTAGTACTAGGAAAAACTATTCTTGTCAACCAAGTAGTCATCTTATACTATCCAATAAAGGTTCCCTAATTACTATTATCATGATCGAGATAAGTAAAATAAAAAGAATCATGAAGTTAACCATGTTTATATGGAGTGAATTTGTCTAAAAATATTATAGGAAAACCTATCTAATATTGATTATGACAATTGAGATAAAAATCTAACAAAAAGAATAGATGACTATCATGAACAAATGTAAGTCTATCATTTGATAAATGGTATTCCTTTCAATTTATCATATATCTCATACCTCATATTCCTCAAGTACATAAAAGGGAATGGAAAAAGATACCATTGAAGTCAATTGTCTTACTTTATTTACACATTTGATGTATATGAAAGGTATTATGGATAATCTATAAATCATTGAATGAAGAGAGTTCATAGCTTGCTAACATTCGTTCACCAACATTAACATGTCCATGATGCATTTAGACATAAGTTTGGAGCCTCTAAGGATGAAGGTTGAATGCAACATGAAAGTTTATGTTGACCATGTCAGAAACACCCTAATGCTCCCACTACAAGAATTTTTGAAATTACTAATAAAATTTTACCGATGAAAATAAGTTCATCTGTAAATTCGAATTATCAACATATTTTATTGACAAATTTTAGAATTTCAATTATCAACGGAAAATCCGTTGATAAAATCCATCATTTAATTAAAATTTTCATTATCGATAATTTTTTTTTCGTTGGTAAAATTCTAAAAAATATCGGTAAAATAGGTGTCAAAGTTCCCACTCTAGACTTAACCATTTCGTGATAAAATTCTTTCATAATTTCATTAATAAACTAAAAAGTTCATTACCAACAAATTTATTTTTGTCGGTAAATTAAAATGCTCATTACTAACAATTTTTTTTCTATCAGTAAATTATAATTTTTGTAATTATATATTGGAGAGAAAAAGAAGAGAAGAATGAGAGGGAGAAAGAAGAGGAAGGAAAAATAGGAGTGACAACGATAATAGGTGAGAAAGGCAATTGCGATAATGACAACGAGGGCCATGGTTACACCGATAGCGATAATAATGGTGGCAAGGACTAGTGGAGGAAGAGGAGCTAAATGCGATCATGCTGATGGTGATAACGGTGACGGTGATTGTAGTGACAAAGAAGGAGAAGGGGAGGAAAGGAGGAGGAGGAAGGATTTAGAGGAGAAGGAAATAGAAAAAAAAAAGAAAAAGGAAGGATTATATTGACATATATGTATGAATTACTGACAGATATGAAAAATTTGTTGGTAAAATTTACCAACAAGTATTTTACAAACGAATTTTTGATCGTTAATATCTGTCGAAAATTTTGATTTACCGACGAATTTTGGCCATTATTGACAGATTTTGGCTGCAAATAAATCTTTTTTTTTTCTAGTGGATGCCCTAAGCTAATTGATGAGCAAAAAATGGGAATTAAAGAAGGAAGAATAAGAACATTCAACTACTAAATCCAATTAAAGGGCTAAACCTCTTTACTCCTAACAAGTTACAAGCTATAAAATCCACTAAATTGGTTATTCTTGATGTCCTAAGAACATGTAAACATTTTAAAGATGCTCCCAACAGGTCTAAAGTAATAGCTCAGAAAACACTTGAATATGCTCCAAAATGTTCAATAATAACATCTACAAAATTCCCTTGTTTGTTTAGTAAAGAATTTCAACATTAAGTTCTTGTTCCAGAGCCGTAACAAAAATAATAGACCCTCGAAGAATAAAAGAAGAAGCAAAAATGGCCTAACTTGAAGCTTAAGGGCAAGGTACCTCATTTAGTTGACCCAACGGATAGGCTGTAACACCCGTCAAAGATGCTACTAAAGCACTTAGGAATTTTTTGCACATTTTCTAAACAAATTTATTTCACCTTATTAAAATTATATAGATGATAAATCTTTCATTTATTTCATCAAATAAATTGATGGTCTTCCTCTAAGCTTGCTTGCATCAATGCTAAAAGATGATGGAGACATGATGAAGAGTGGTGCAGAAGTAAAGAGAATGAGCGAGAATGAGAGTGTCTTGGTTCGGTTTAAGCGAGGTTTCTTAGAGAGAGGTGAGGCCAACTTCTAGTAAAGGAAACTAGAGGATTTTACTCTAAGGTGAGCTCAAACAAGATGCATGTGCTGACATTGGGCAACATTTTATTACTCAAATTCAAGCTAAATTTTACAATGGTAGAGGCCTTTATTTATAGGCCAAGAAACCCTAGACTATTCTCCAAAAAGGAGAGCCAAACTTTCAACTCTAGAATTTGACATTTGGAGACAAGTGAGACTTGTTTGAGGTGTGACTTGCCACCTAAGCACTCACACTCTTTTTGCCTTTGTGCACTTAAGTAGGAAACTTACAAGGTAAGTTAAAAACCCTAATTTCATGTGCACACTCCTTGGCCCAAAGCTAGGTCTATCTCCTTTCTAACTCAAACTAGACTACTACGCCCAAGCTCAAATTATGGCTCAAATACAAGGCCTAAATAAAATCCTATGACACTAGGCCCATAATTCAAAGCTCAAAACTATTATTAATCTAATATTTACAAAAGAATTCTAGATTAGGTATTCACATCTTCCTCAGTTTAGATGAACATTAACTTTGGTTTGCTCAGCTTAGGAGAAACCCAATCTTCTTGGATCCTTCTTATCATTGCTCTAATGGTTGGTCCCTTGGCTAGGGGTTTCCACTTCCTCTCCCTCTTGAAAAGAATTTGACCTAAAATCTAGAGGTCAACCTCATCATGTGTTCTACCTACAAAAGGAATTAAATCACAAACATTAAAAAAATCATTGACTTTGTATTTACTTGGCAGATCTAGCATATATGCATTGTTATTGACTCTTTTGACTACTTGAAAGGGATCATTGTAAGACCCGTGGAAATTAATTAATTAATTAAAACATTAATTAATTTATAAATGTGGGTGGTGGGAACTTTGATGACATTAAATGTTAAATAATATGACGTAGAAAAGTACTAGCTCAAGTGATCAAGAGTACTTGATTGTGTGAAAGGACTTGGGCTCAAGTCTTATGTATGCCATTTGTGTGTGTGTTTGAATTATTTTTTTTTTTTATACTAGGGACTGTTGAGTAATAGTATAATCATAGGATTATAATAATTATCACTAAATATGAGTTAGTTGAATGGTGATGTATTGAATTGACATTAGTATGCTCACAAGTTCAAACCTTGATAGGCATGAATTAAACCTTATTTTTTTGGTGGAATCAGCTTTAGCTTGAATGTGAAAGAGCAGAAGGGGCAGCCAAGAGGGGCTGAAAACCACTAAATAATGGTCCTTGAATAGAAATTAAACCCACCATTAAGCCTATTTTTCGTTTTTGCACTTAAACCCATAATTAAGACGCTTATAAAAGGCCACTTTGAGGTGAGGAGAAGGGTTTTCCTTTTGTGTATGAATCAAATGTGTTGTAATTTTTCGTCATTGCTATTCTCAATTGATATCCATTTGCTGTGAATTTCGTGTTTTGTGTTCTGAGATTGAGAATTGGTTGTTTGATGTTGTGGGCAAAGCCTTTTATGCCTTATATGATTAGGAAGAGGGTTTTGGCAGTGGATGAGTATTGTTGATTAAATTTTGAGTTTTTGTATTCAATTGGATATAAAACATGTTCATGTGGGTTTTTTGTTGATATGGAATGCTTGGAAGCGTTTAAGTCGTGTTTTGGTATGATTTTGGTGAAATTCGAGTGTGAACAGGGGAGAACCTCTACAAGTTTCGCCCAAGCGAGTCACTCTTGCCTAAGCGAAAATTGCAGAAACCCATTTCTGGTTTTGGGTCGAGCGTCTCGCTCAGGCAACCAATTTTTATGTTGGACGACACGTTCTCTCGCTCAAGCGAGAATGGCTCGCCCATGCGAGGTCGCGATGAGACATATTGCGTGTTACATTGAATCCTTGTCTAGGCGAGGGGCTGTGTGTTTGAGCGAACGAGGGTCTTGCTCAGGCGAGAAGGTCTCGCCTAAGCGGGATATCGTGGTAAGCCACTATTTCACACTCGCTCAGGCGAAGAGGTCTAACTTGAGCGAGACAAATACACTCGCTTAGGCGAAGGCTCCTAGCCTAAGTGAGAACAATGAGGATTCATGTTTTCGTGCGCTGATTGGATTGGTTGATTGATATTTCCTAAGTTAAGGGAAATCTATGCATATGTGTGTGATGTTTGGGCTAGAAGGACTTAGTCCATAGGATCTGGGATTTGCTTGGCTTGAGTCGCGAGCTGGGAGTTCGTGATGGGTGGACCACATGCGGAACGTGAACGGTTTAGTTCACCAGAGGTACTCTTGTTGGGATGAGTGAGCAAGGGACTTTATCTCATGCTCAACTTGAGAATTCTATGAGCGAGGGAGTTCATAGTAGAAAAGGCGAGTATGCGGATCTGGGTCCGAGCGAGGAGTTCAGATGACAGGCGAGGGAGTCTGTGAAGCAGGACTACGAGCGAGATAGGCTTGTAGGTTGGACCACGAGCGAGGAGGGTCGTGGAAGCATAGGAAGTCCCATGATTTAGAGTACATGCATGAACTCATAATGATTATGAGTGTGGGAAAATGAATGTTTTGTGGAATAATAAATATTTATGATTTATCGGGTGGGTGTATTTCATCTTTATTTATACCTATGTGCATAAGTCACCCTATCTGTGTTTGTGTGGCGATGATCGGGTAACTTGTTATCCGGTAGTAGATGATGTTTCAGGTGAGCCAGGAGAAGCTTAGTGGCGGAGAGTGGGAGCAGAGTACAGGGGATTTGTTTATAAAGACTTTTATTTAATTTCCATGTAATTTAATTATAGTTTTCATTACTTTGGATTTATAAATTGTAAAAGTGAATTGTGAGTAATATGATTATTTATAGCGATTATTCAACTTTAAAGTTTTAAAATTTCTCGTGTTTTGGGAAATGGATTGATAATAAATAAGGTAGTATTTATATAAATTATTTTTTTTAATTGTTTTAAGTAATATCCTACTGGGATGTTACAACCATCCCCATGGGTGTGGAGTTTGTTGGACTTCCTTTATTTTGGAAATCTATCTTTGCTCAAATGGAGCGAAATTTAATCCCCTTTCAACAATATGACTTCCTTCTTCCCCTTATTATTTTGTTTCATGTATCTCTATATTTGTTGTTATATTTGGTGTTTTACCTTCTCATGCATTTTCTTTACAAATTCAAACTTAGATTCCTCATCCTAATAAATAAATTCTCTAGGAGTAGGTAGAGGTATTACATATAAAGGATTGAGAGGATTATATACAACCTCAAATGAAGAGACGTTGGTAATTTTATGAACTATCCTAATATATGCAAACTCTATGTGGGGAAGATACTTATCCTAAGATTTGTGGTTGCTCTTTACAATTGCCCTTAACATTTTGCCTAAGATTTATTGACTACCTCTATTTGCCCATCAGTTTGAGAATGACAAGAGGTTGAGAAATTAAGCTTAGTTCCTAATCTAAACCAAAGAGTTTTCGAAAAATGGCATAGGAACTTAAAATCTCTATCATACACTATTGTTCTAGGCAACCCATGAAGTTTGACCACATCTCTAAAGAAGAGCTTGGCTATATTGCTTGCATCATCTACCTTGTGTCATGGTATGAAATGTGCCATTTTACTAAAACTATCCACTACCACAAAGATATAATCAAATTCCCTTTGGGTATTGGGTAGACCAAGGATAAAATTCAAGCTAATGTCCTCCGAAGGGGATGAAACAATAGGTAGATGTGTATATAAACCATGGGGTGTAACACCCCAATTTAGGATGCCACGGAAAGTTATAACATGAACATGTTTGGCGCAAAATGATTATCATTGAAAATGTACTAATAAAAATACTTATAATTTAATTTACATTACGTAGTTCAAAACGTCAATTTGTTTAAAAAACATTCCAAATAACAATTGCGAACAAAATAAAATTACTTAGTCTTCATTATTTGATTTAAAAAAACTAAATAAATTATAAGAAACTCCCGAGTTCACCCTAACCTCTCGCCAATCTACTTCATGCCAAAAGCATCTGTATTATCATTTGCTACTGTATAACACAAACGTTATATGATCATCGCACACACAACAAACACACAAACAAACAAATAGGGATAAGCTAACCATAAACAATGATATATAAAAGAAATTCAAAAATAAAATATGACAAATAATACTCAACATCACATCCAAGTAAAACACTTAAGTATTACAATCACAACAAGCTTTGGTTTTAACACAACCCCCAAAATCCAAACAACCATACCAAACCAAACAGACTATCACATTCATATAGAATCCTTAAATATAGTAATCATAATCAAACTTTGGTTTTCTACTACCTTTTACCCCACCACAACATCTAGTTTCCTAAAATCAGATGGTCTGATATGTCTGGCTATCACAACTAGACTGTCTCCCTTATTCCTCAAGGACTTATGAGTAAAAATGTCGATGAATCGAACACAGAGCACTATACTCGCAACGAGCCGAAACAAGGAGAAACATCTTTCCTCTCCCTACTGCTTCGTACAGGCTAGAGAGTACAACACTCATACCAATCCTCTACCACTACTTCACATAAGCGAAGAAGACCCATTTTCATTGGTTCACACAGGCAAAAGAGTCATCACTAGTTCACTAGGTACAAAAAACCTCACACAACACTTAATTCCACCAAGAGTCTTCAAGCAAGGCAAAACACTTCCAACATGTACTACATGAGAATCACAGATTGCCAACAAAATACACACCACCACATCATACATGGGAAATAAAGTTCCATGGAAAACCTATCAACTTACAAAACAATACATTCAAACAATAAACTCAACGAGTGTTTTCCAAAGCAAAAGAAGCAACAAACAGTTAAAATCCACCATTTGAATTTTATAACCATGCAATTGGAATATTACATGTAACCAAGCAAAAGATATAGCATTAACATTGCAACTATGGCTATATAACCCACGTTCAACAAGATAACCATCACATGATATAAGGCACAAAGTAAAACCAAAGAACACACTCATGCCATCAAAGGCCACCAACACATTAAAACATAAGACAATTAGTAAAACCAAATGAAAAGCAGCAAACAAAAAGTATGAAAAGCTAGTGAAGGTAAAAGAAATTGCACCCAATAGTATAAGGACGGAAAACATGCTTTTACGTGAACTTCACTTTAAACATGAATAGGAAAACCAATAAAACCACCAGCTAACCTAAACTATGCAAACACGTGTGAAAGGCTCTCAACAATACATAAAGAAAACCAAATGGCATGAGAAATAAACTACACATTTTGACGTCTCTGCACCACCCAAAAGTTACACTTAAAAGATAAGGAAAGCATTGCACCTAAACTACATGAAACATGGCCCACAAAGACTCTCTCACTTCCATGCTATGCCCCTCATGTCAATAAGAATATATATTAACATTAAATGGAAAATATGGCATATTAGACCTTACAAATTCTACCCTACACCAATGAAAATATTTCTATGCACCACAAGCCCTTGGCAGCACACTCACGTCCTACTATGATGCCCACGTGATACACACATGCACACACCACCCACAACCAAAACGTAACAATGTGAGAGTGAATAGTGGAATGACATTTTCTTTTCAACTATGACCATATGATGGAAAGGTAGAGACATATTCACAACCAAGACAACCTAAAGAGAAAATAAAGTCTATCCTACAAATTCACATTGAAGCAATGTGAGAGTGGTTTTAGGCTACCATATAGTATGACTTTTATTCACCTTGGGCTCCACGAGAATCTTGTGATTATGTGATTTTTCTTCTATTCTCTCACAAAGAAAGAAACCTAACACATGGTTACCAAAGGGGAGAAAGAAGAAAGAAACAAGGCTACATGTGACCCAATGGTCTCCTAGCAACCCCAAAAAATATGTAAGGTAGAAAGAGAAAAATATTGATGAATCCACCCCAAGGCCTTATAGCTTGGGCCAACGCCTAGGCCCAATTTTCTTTATTTGTTTGGTTTTAAAAAGATTAATAAATGTTATAGGAATAGTGTTTTTGCATGGTATAATTAGCATTTTCATTGGGTTTGTATTTTAGGCCTAAATTTATTTTTTTGTTGTTTCATTATTTCTTTGTAAGTTGGTGGGTGCACATTCGGGCTTGCAGCCCACGTCTCAAACATCCAAGTGGTGACTTTGCTGCAACGTGTATTGGTGAGTGGTGTGGAACAGGCACATATAAACACATTGGGGTTGCAACCAGCAACCCAATTTCACACCAACAGCATGTTGAATCATGAATCAACGTCTTTATTAACAACATTTATGCTTGTGTTGGCATGGGACTCAAAGCCCAATTAGAGCTACCAGTAGTGCTTGCTTCAATGTTCCAGCCTTATTCCCAAAAGCACGTGTTTGGGCCTAGAAGCCAGTTTGTAGCCCAAATGCATTTCAACCTTTTCAGCACCAACCTTTTCTTCTTTTTCAACGGTGCAACTAGGGTTCTTAACGCGTTTCAACCCTTAGATGCTAGGGTTTCCTTCTACTATCTTCATGCGTGCCACTCTTAGCAAAGGGTTCTTGTCCATTCCTTAGGCACCCAAACCCCTTAGCTGTTAGGACTTTGCTTGTTCACGTTTTCCTTTCCGTTTAAATCCCTACTTCCTTCTTTGTCTATAAAGGCAGATCGTTCATTGTATTGATCATCTTTGATGAATATATGAGTGGATTTTTCCCTATTTTCAAAGCTCACCTTTTAAAGAGGTTTCTCACATCTTAGGGTTTCTCCACTCCTCAAATGCCTAGATAAAGAACAAGCCTAATACATGCTCAAGGAGATGCATCAAGGAATATGTGGCATGCATTCAGGAGCGTGGTGCATGGCTGCTTGGGTACTCAGAGCTGATGCTACTGGCCCACACTAAAGAAGGATGTCCACAACATCATAAAGTGCCATGAATGTTAGTAGTTTGGCCCAATACATTTGGTACCACTTGAGAAGTTGCATACCACTACCATTCATTGGTTGTTTGCAACATAGGAGATAGAGATACTTGACGCCTTTTGTAACACCCCAATTTTGGGATGTCACGGAACGTTAGAAAATTTTTGCATTTAGCGAAAAAGGAAATAAACATTTAAAATGTACTAATAAAAACTTTTAATTTAATTTAAATTACATAGCTCAATTGTCACTTTATCAAAAACTTCCAATAATATTTGCGATCAAAAGAAAATTACATATATTTTAGTATCTGATTTAAAATAATTAAACAAATTATAAAACTCCCGAGATCATCCCAGCCTCACGTCAATATACTCGATGCCAAAATAATTTGCAATAACATCTGCTTCTGTATAACACACACGTTATACGATCATCACACATACAACAAACACACAAACAAACAAATAGGGGTAAGCTAACCACAAACAATGATATATAAAATAAATTCATAAATAATACATGTCCAATAATACCCATCGTCGTATTCAAGTAACACTTAAGCATTATGATCAAAATCAATCCTTGGTTTGAACACACAAACTCCAAAATCCAAACAATCATACTAAACCAAACATAGCATCCCATTCATTTAAAATCTTCAAACATAGTGATCATAATCAAGCTTTGGTTTTTTCCGACCTCTCACCCCACAACAACATCTAGTTTTCTAGAACAGATGGTTCGATGTATCCCACTTAACGTAGCCAAACTGTCTCCCTTATTCCTCAAGTAATTATGAGTAAAAAGTCGATGCATCACACATTGAGTACTATACTCACAACGAGCCAAAATAAGGTGAAATATATATCCCCCTCCCCATTGCTTCACATAAGCGAAAGGGTATAACACTCGAACTAATCCTCTACCATTGCTTCACACAAGCGAAGAGGACCCCTTTCCACTACTTCACACAAGCGAAAGAGTCTTCATTGGGTTCCTAGGTACGGAAAACCTCAACAATTAATTCCCACAAGATTCTTCAAACAAGGCAAAACACTCCTAACACTCAACAAATGAGAATTACATATTGCCAACAAAGTACTCACCACCACATCATGCAAGGAAAATCAAGTTCCATCAAAACATCAATACACCAATCTCACTAGATATATCAACAAAACCATTCATGTGAATATATAAAATACAATACATACCATAGATCCCCCTAACACGTACAAACATTCAATGGTCAAAGGAACATAAAATCAAATTTATGAATGTTTTAAACCCCAAGATAAATAAGCCACTAACTAGTGCCCACACCCTTGCATGCCACTCCACGAACTACATGATTTTAACATTATTTGATTAACTATAAAAAAACAACATGCATGTGGCACTAAACAAAACAGACATAGACGACCCCACTTCTAAGATAATGAAACATGTGAATTTATAGGAAACAAAACTACCCCTAGACCATCTCAAACTCCAACACGTGATAAGTTTTGCTACCATCCATGGGCTCAAACAAAAAGAGGAGTGATTGGAGAAACCATGTAAGAAAACCAAAAACTTAAAAGAAAGTCAAATGTATTTGTAGTAAAAAGAAAATGTGAACTTAGTTTACGTAAATGAAATCATCTACTGCACCTTAACAAATTATGAAAACCCATGAAAAAGAATTGTATCTTTAAGCAACAAGTGGGACCTATGGCTAGAAAGAAAAAAAATATAGAAACTTTGCACTATGAATTGGTCTACCTTTACGTGTGGTTAAACTTAAGGAAAGAGAAATGTAATTGTACATGTTGACCCCATGCATTATGTGAGAAAATAGAAAGAGAGAAGAAAGAGAAAAGCAACCCCCATGCATCACTAAGACATGCACTAGACCACCATCATGAATGATGCAAAAACTTCTCTGACTAAGGAAACCAATGAACCCGAAAGTGTTGCCACCCGTGGCCCTCTCTCAATTACCTCCCCATGGTTTGACCATATTTGAAGCATGTGGTATGAAACAAAGTCAAATAATATGTATAAGAAGAAAGAGAAACTAATAGCACTGCACCATGCATTCACACACACACACACACACACACACA
>Ga0209589_1011705_pt1 | contig 12225 bp, 8 predicted proteins | sample CowpeawhiteBW_FD_187525 | JGI IMG/M metagenome (GOLD analysis project Ga0209589, IMG submission 187525) | Root nodule microbial communities of legume samples collected from California USA - Cow pea white BW (SPAdes) (version 2) | ecosystem: Host-associated > Plants > Roots > Nodule | place: USA...
AAAAAAAAAATATATATATATATATATATATATATATATATATATATATATATATATTATTTTAAAACAAACAAAAAAATCTTTTTTATCAACTAAAAATAAAACTAAATTATATATATATATATATATATATATATATATATATATATATAAAAAATAAAATATATATAATATAATATATATATATATATATATATATATATATATATATATATATATATATATATATATAATATAATATAATATAATATGGAAGCTCACTCTCTTTGTCAAAAATAGTGACATTCAGTAGAATCTCTATTGGGCTTGTCCCTATGACTATAGCAACCCCTCAATGCGATCATTGGATCCTCGTTAGACATTATTTTCCTTTTGTTCACATGCAAATTCATTTGAAGTTGCAACACACAAAGAAACATTGACATTAGTTAAGATATTATATACAACATATGTAACAATATGTTTGGATAGACGATGTCGATACAAGATTGAGCATCACTAGAATATACCTTCTCCACCATAACCTTTACGAAATGAGAAGGGAGAGGATGACCATGTAACATGGTGGCATTTTCAAAACATTTCGTATGGGCCACCAATCAGGGAGAGAATCATAATCAACCAATATGTACAACTCACATTGGCTATTAAAGCCAATGTCATCCCTCGATTGAGTTGCAGTTGAACAACTCCCTTTTATTTTTAACTCTAAAACAAGAGGAAGGTCAAGTTATATTATAGTGGAGAGTTGATGCGAGAGTAATAAGCTTTCTAGCCATTTGTCAAACTCCTACTTTAGCTCTTGTCTGAAGTCATCCTTTAGTTATTGCATTATTTCCTACATGTACTCCTGATTAGACGTAGCAAATGAATGGAATTGACGTTGCAACGAGGCTCCAAAGTAACATCAAATCCATCACAACATATTTAGTTGTATAAACACGTCCAAGGTGTTCAGGTGGTCCAATAACAGAAGTAAGAATATCCAATAGCATGACGATTAAAAGTGCTCTGGGTGCATTGCTCAACTAGAGAATCCAACAACAAGGTATAACATCCAAAGATAAAATAAAATTATATATATATATATATATATATATATATATATATATATATATATATTATATAAAAAAAAAAAAAAAAATATTTTTTATAAAAAAAAAATAAAAATAAAATATATATATATATATATATATATATATATATATATATATAAACAATAAAATATATATAAGTTAAGATACGTAAATATGTATATATATTTATTACGAATAAACTTGTATACATTTTTATAATAATGGGTAAACCAACATATTGATATATAATGAAAAAAAAGAGGAAAGGAGAAAAAAGAAACCCCTGACCACAATTCTATGCTCATTGCTAAAATTGGCAATAAAGAAAAAAAGAAGAAGAAGAAAGCTAAAACGTTCGCAAAGCAACTACAAATTTTTGGGATATATATCTTTCACAATAATTAAGGTAAGGGAAGGAGACATCTATCATTTTATTTTTAGTTTAATTATTTTTATCTATTCATAATTATTTTTATATCTATAAGTGAGGTGTCCCTAACCTCATTCTAATTTATATTTAGTTCTCATTCCTATTTATTTATTTTTATCTCCAGTTGTGCACTGGTCCTATTTACTCAATTTATATTTACTCTCATTTACTTATTTATATTTATCTCCAGTTACGCACGGGTCCTTTTTATTTATTTATATTTTTTTTAATTATTCATTGATCCTATTTATTTATTTATTTATATAATTATATGATTTAATATTGAAATAAAATTTATGATAAATAAAGATTTGATTATTGTAGTTGGAGGTATGACCTTGGGGATTTAAACGAGTTAGTATTACTCAAGATAAGATGTTCTTGAGTTACTTTGTTGGCCATGAGCTCATTTATCCTAACTAGTCACTACAAAATTAATCAATATCTTTATAAAGTATAATAAAATCTAGTTTTATGGATTTGGGAGAATTTTCATTTCATTTTATCTTATTATGATATGCTGTATTTTTTTTATATGATATTTGTCTCACTTCTCTATTTTATGATTGTGTGTGAAAAACAAAATTTTATAACCATATCATAAATGGTTGCTCCCAACCTGTCTGATCTCTTCTTCGTCGACATTGTGACTGTTTTCCTGGGGAATGCATGGCAAACAAATGCAGTGAATAATTTTGTAACATTTCAGGGAACAAGAAACTCTACTATTACTTTTCTCTCTACTACAAATGCGCCGATTGTCATCGAAGGACAAATCGGAGTTACCTTCTATTTACCCCCAATAGTCCAAGTGAACCTTATCCATAACTTTTTCCCTCCACCTATTTGAAAACCAGTATATGAGGGAAAAACTATAAATAAATAACACTTCTTCCACTTCTAGTGTAGGAAATATAAGATGTACTAAACGGTGTAAATATAAGATACATACAATATTGTGAATATATGTATATATATATATATATATATATATATATATATATATATATATATATATATATATATATATATATATATATATATATATATATATATATATATATGAATATTTTAAGTATGATTAGATATCATTGTATAATTTTGCCTTTAAATTTTATAAGTATATTGTAGGAAATAATAATATTAAATAAATAAATAGAATATTTTTTGTCACACAAGGCATAGTAAATTAGAAGAGTTTATATTGAATTAAAAGTTTTAAATTAACACTCGTGAAACACATTTACTTACAACCTGCTCAGCTAAAATTTTCAATTAAAAATTTTATTTAATCCAAACCGCGATTTATATGTTTTGTACGCAAGTCATTAAAATTATGATTTTGTTCGATGCATGTAAATTTCACTTTTTCTTATCAAAGATATGACCTTATCTCATTCGAGAAGATTCACTTTTATTATAGTTAATAGTACATAAACTCTAATCATCATCTCTTATATTTCACAAAATTTTGGCAGCATTTCGCATTGGTCTCTAGGTGGCACGTAACGAAAGTGGTGACACGAGATATCCACAATCAAAGATGCACTCAAAGATCAACACAAATGCAATGAACCAAAATTAAGTGAAATATATGAAATGTGGATTATAATCATGTACTAATCAACTAATAAAAAGCGATTACTCTTCCCAAACTATCTCACTAGACAATTCAAGATTCAATACAATTATTGTCAATACAACCTCCACTAAAATTAAATAAAGTTTAGGTTGTTTAAATTGGAGGAGTACTAGACAAATCAATATAATAAATCTCAAATGGAAAACTAAGGATCGCTCGATGCATATGTCCAACAAAAATTGTAAGATAATAAATAAAAAATAACTTTCCTAAAGTCTAACAATATTTTTGGGAGGTCAAACACCTCCAAGCTCAATACCAACATGTTTCCAATACTTTCAATTCTTCATAACATATTTTAAATTACTAAATTTAACCTATTTAATTTACAAATAACAAATAGTATTTAAATAAAAATAATAATATAGGTAAAAAGAAGCTAACTTGGACCATAGAAAACATAATAAACTGCAGAGAAAATGTAATGTAGAATGTGGAAGAAAAGAGGGGTAGTGCGGAGGATTCCTGTGGTTTCAGTTAGGCCACTCCTAGAGGTTTGACGTTGCATAAGGCCACTAATGCTAGGAGAACAATATGGAGATTTGTGTGGTCGGTATAGGTGTTTGCACGGTGCGAAAGAGCTTTGCAGAGTGCATAGAGCTTCGTAAAGTGCGCAGAGCTTCGTAGAGTGCGCAAAGCTTCGCAGAGTGCAAAAGGTTGTGGGGTGCATAGGTTCACGAGGAGGTTCACAGAAATTTAGGCGAAGTTTTTCGTGGAGGCCCCACAAAGGTTCATGAAGGGTAGTGGCATCAGAGGTTGTGAGTTTAATAGGAGTAAGCGATTGAAGTAAGCAGAGCAATGAGTGAAGAAAGATCGAAAGGGAGAAGAAGAAACACAAGGAATGAAACCAGCCACACAAGAGGAGTAACACACTTCGTTTTGTCAGGACAATCAAAGACAAATTTATTTATACTAGTGCAACTGATATGAATCGCATCATGACCCAAATGGAGAAGGATTAACGCACCACTTTGAGGCAATTTTTTTAAAGTTATTAGTTTGTTTAAATAATGGTCTCATTCTTTCTAAAATTGACTGACCAAATTATGTTTTGGTTTAAGTAATTAATGGGCTCTTGTTTAATTTTATTTTAAGTTGTAATAATGGTCCAATTGCAACTTAGTCATCAGAAGAGACCAAGAGGATGTATAGTTGAATGCTTTTAGGTGACTTTTGGGTTACCACAATTTTAGTTACAATCAGTCATTAAGTAGTGGGATCATTAATAACTTAAATGGGATGTAATTGTAATTTATGGGTTTTTTGTAATTTCAGTAGTTAAACCTTCTATATATAAGTTGAACCATTTTATCAATGAAGACAAGTTGAGTTTTGTTCAAAAATTATCTTGATATCTTAGTGAGAGTGATTCTCATAAGTTCTTGAGTGATTTAAGAATCGCTGTATCAAAGGACTTCCCCATCATTTATGTGTTGCCTCTCTTGGAAAGAGTGATTTTTTCCTTCCACCTTTTCATATTCACCTTTTCGTCTTTCATCACCCAAATTCAGAAAAGAACCCATTCTGCCTAGATTTATCTTATAGTTATAACTCATTCCACTTGTCCAAAATTAATGTTTCCAAAATTATGATTTAGAAATGAACTTTCACTCCGTTTTGGAATCACGTCAATTTGGAGTTCTACAACCCAAGATATTAACGTTTCTACAATACTGGATAGATTGGAATTTCAACATTTTTTTCTAATCCACATTTTAACAAAATTTTCAAGTTTCCTATAAGGCTCTAACCTAAAAATCATAAGTGAGTTCATATACAAATGAGGAACGTACCAGCAACTTTTAACGACGGTTTGATTTATTAGGCCGCTTCACTTTTAACCATCATTCTCTTGATAGTTGTTAAAAATTTTGCTAAAATTACAAAATTCTTTAAATAATTAACGGTGACTTATTAAACATTGTTAATAGATGATCTGATGAGGAAAATTCGTTTTATGCTAGTGTTATTATCTCTTAATATTAATAGGAAAAACCGATAGAAAACGAAGACGAGAATGAGATTGCAAATAAAATTGAAATTGTATCATTTAACTTGAAGAATGAACGTAGAAAAGAAAAAGAAAATAGTAAAATCAAAAAAGCCTCTTCATCCAGAGATTTTTCAAGAAGCCCACAAGGTGAAAACTTGGGCAGAGGGAGAGGGCTATGTACCTATATTTCTGTGTTATCTGTGTATATTTTTCTTCCTGTATTATTCTTACAAAAGATGTTGTTTTTTTATAAAACAACAAATTCCTAACTAAAAGAAAAAAACACTGCTTGCACGCTTGTATGTGACTTGAGAGTTTATTTCAGAACTGAGAAATGCAACGTCTATGAAAAGCAGTGGTACGATGTTTATGTTGCTTAGTATCTTGTTTCCAAAGATGAGCAATGTCTTGAGCGATTTTGACAGCATCGAAGGAGGCACCAGAGAGCCCTCTCCTTGTAAACCCAACAGCATATAGTCCAACATTTCCTTTCCAACCATTTGGGAATGGACACTTTGGGAAACCATTTTCCGAGAAAAATTCACCTTCCTGCAACAACAACAACAACATTAACAAAATCACATCATTTTCTATTCCTACAACACCCAACAAACATTTCACACTAAGTGGAAACAAATTCTCACCTGAAGCCAATAAGGGACGTTGCTACGGTACCCTGTCGCAAGCACCACTGCATCAACATCTTGTTTTTCACCATTAACAAGCTCCACGCAGCCATTGCCGAACCTCTTTATCGCAGGAACAACTTTTATGTTACCGGATCTAATTTTCTCCAACGTCCCAATGTCTAAAACAGGGGTCTTTCCCTTTGTGTTCTTCCACGATAAAGGACCTTCCGAAGGTCTTCTCAGCCCAAACTTCTCCATGTTCCCCAACACCAACCACGCCAGCACCAATAGAATTTTGTCCACTACCCAAAGTGGCAACCATTGTAGCATCAAAGTCGCCAATTCAAACGTCGACTTCCCAAACACTTCTCTAGGCAACACATGAACCTGGCAAACCAAAATCAAAGCAACCCCATTTAATCACCAACCTCCAAATTATTCAAAGAACAACTTGTAAAAATAAGCAATTTGAGTGGGTGATATTTTAAGACGTTGATATAATAAGTTTATAAGAGAAGGAGTTACCGGGCTACGAACAACGATGGAAGGAGAAGCAGTGTGGTTAAACAAGTCAAGCGAGAGTTCCATGCCAGAGTTGCCACAACCAACAACAAGAACTTTCTTCCCCTTGAATCTTTCCCCACATTTATACTGGCATGCATGAATAACATCTCCTTTGAATTCCCTCAACCCTTGAATCTCAGGCATGACGCACTCCGCATTCTCTCCGGTGGCCACCACCAGCCACCTGCAAATGTACTCAAACTCATTCTTCACAGAGCCACAGGTGGCAACGGTTTTCAGCCTCCACAGGCCGGTGGTTTCATCGTACCTGGCGGACTGGACACACTGGTTGAATCGTGGGTTTATGTCGAAGTGTCGTGCGTAGGATTCGAGGTAGTCAATGAATTGATTCTTGGAGGGATATTTGGGGAAGTGTTGTGGGAATGGGAGGTTGGGAAGCTGACAGAACTGTTTGGGGAGATGGAGTTTTAATCTGTCGTAAGTGCGTTTTTGCCACAGTGAGGCTATGCATTCGGCTCGTTCTAGAAGCATGAAGGGTACCCCTTCTTGTTTCAGACACGCTGCTGTGGCCAGTCCCGAAGGACCTGCACCTACGATCACAGGACCGTTCACCCAAATGCAACGTTTTGATAACGTCTCCTCGTAATCAACTAGGCGAAACAAGTTTTCCATTTTCACAAACTTGTGTTTTAGTTTTTTGGGTGTGGGATAACAGAAGCAGTTCTGCAATTTGGGAGAAATGAGTTTTTGGAGATTTGGAAATGTGAATTTGGATTGAAGGAAGAAAGGGTTTGGAGGTCCTTAAATAGAGGAGTTTAGGTTGTGATAAAAGTGGGAAGATTTGTCGTTGGTTTTCCATGTCACTTGATGGTTATTGTAACATTTTTGGCCTTTCTGATGGCAACACCCAGAAATGAGAAAGTATGACTATTGGAACTTGTAGCATAATTGACCACGTTGGTTGTTAATAATTGGAGCTTATAAGCATTAATTAATTTGCTCTTATACCATTATCTAACTGCAATAAAAGGGTTCATCTGTTGAGTCAAGCTATTATGCTTAAATTAATATGACTCCTAACTAACAAAATAACTATCATAACGGCAACTTCGTAAAAAAAAAACAATATCTGTATATATTTGAATTAATTTGACAGAGTTGAAACCAGCGAGCAGAAAGAATGGAAGAATAAAATATGGTTAGAACATGAGAGCAGCCGTTTGGAAAAAGCAAAGGGAGAACATGTTTGAAGGATTAGATGCTTTTGAATCATCATTTATTACATCATATGAAAACAGGTTGACTACCGAAATGGCCCCAAGAAACACATGAGGTCACGTGGAAAATATTTAGACTTTTAAGTCCTCACATTTAGTTATTTACTAGCAAAAATATAGAAGGGTGTAGATTTTTTTTTTTTTGCCATTTTTATTGTCTTGTTATATTTTTAGCAAAATAAAATTATTATATTGTTTGGAAATGAAAAATAAAAAAAATAATGAAGTAAAAAAGAATTTATTTAAATAAACGTTTAAAAGAGACAGTTAGGTAAATGGAAAACACTTATGCAAATAATAGATATGAAGGCTATATTTATTGACAATTATGCTCTCCTCCTTCTTATGTATTTTCAATTTCAATACTAGATATGATTGCAATTTTTTTTCATTTTATTTTCTGTCTTTGACATCCTTTTCGTTCCAATTTTATATTAGTTCTCGCCGCATAGATTTTACAGATTGTGATGCTAGAAATGTTTATTATTTAAAGTATCAATCATAAACAAAAATATGAACTTGAACGCGATGTCATAGAGGAAAAGGACGCTCTCATCCAACATTCGTTTGAAGTAATGTAATCAATTTAGATTTTTTTTTTTTTGTTTTTCATTATAGATATTAGAATTTTATACTTTTATTATGCCAAGAAGTTTTATTTGAAAAATATTATATATGTTTTTGTCCTTCAACTTTTAGTAAAAGTTGAAATTAGTTCTTGTTGAAAACTTTGAACCAATTTAGTCTCTTATTTTTAGAAGTGCGTGAATTTAGTCATTTAAACCATTTTTTTTTTAAATTTATTTGACGTTTCAAACGCGTTTCACAGCTATCATTGAATCGACTATGTGTCAAACGATGTAAACAAACTAAAATATTATAATGAAATATATTTGAAACGAAATGTCAACTTAACTTAATAAAATTTGGTTAAAAGGACAAAAGTCACGCATTTACATGGTTAAAAGACTAAATTGGTTTAAGATTTTTAAGAAAGACTAATTCCAATTTTGACTAAAAGTTGAAAAATCAAAAACATATTTAACCCTTAAAAGAATTATGATTCTCTATTGATGTATGTTGGGCGTGTTGTTTCAATTATGAAAATTGATTATAATTTTAAAATTTATTTTGAGTTAATTAATATTCTCATCAAACGATAGTCACTTATTAATACATAATATAAGAAATTAAGTTTGTGATTTGGTCTTGTTAATTGATGTTATTCCATTTTTTAAGTAATTCCATGTAGTTTAATAGCATATATTTAGTATCAAAAGTCCTTGTGTATTTGTTGTGATCGATTTATATGATTAGAAGTTGAGGTACCTTAATAATTTTGACAGCATTATTGTTATATTTTGAGTTTAGTGAGAGAAGTTTATTAGATAATTAAATTGAGAAAGGAGAAAAGAATATGATTCGATAAGAAATTAGTATAAAATTGTTGAATGATAACACGGTTGAGTTAAAACGGCGTGTGGTAGCTATGGACAACTTCTAATTCACTGTATTTTGTCCTTGTGGGTGGGGAAGCTGCTATTTATATACATCTTTGACTTTTCCAAACTATTATAAAAACGGATTCCCCTTTTTCAGCTTAAAAATATGCCAAATGCCAATTCATCATTGTTTTTTTTTTAATTTAAAAATGTTGATATTAATGAGTATTTATATTTGATGAGAGAGGATTTATAGGAAAAAAAATAATAAAGAAAAAATCAATTTATAAAACAAATTGACATCGTGTACAATTCAAAACTTTAAGAATATTTTTTTTATATAGATTTTTTTTCTTATAATGTGAGACTTAGATTCACATTTAAATTTTTAATAATATTTTATATTAATTACAAATGAATTTAAATTATGTGTGATGCAAAGTTTATTTTATAACCCAATTTTGTGAGTAAAGTTTATCTTGTAGTTTATTTTCTATTATCAAGCTTTGTTGAGCATAAATGAGATATTTGCTATACGTGAATTCACACATATAAAAGTCTCAAATTTAAGATATTTAGTCTTTGACATGGTAAAATGCATTGAAAACTTGATCTGGATTAGAAATAAGATTATATTATAAGTAAATAACCTATTTTTAAAATAGTATAAGTATTTAATATGAATAAATGATTGAGAAATGTATAAGAAAAAAAAGAATAGAATAATTATGAGAATAATGTAGAATGTGGGAGTGAATAAGGGGTGAAATGGTATAAGGTAAGGAAGTGAGGAAGCACATCGAGCGAAAAGAATGGAAATGCGGTGTATGATAACACCTAATTTGATGCTTCAGGAATTTCTTCATCCATCTAATAGTAATAATAGAACACATGTACATGTTAGTGATGAGTTATGAGTGAACACAATTCAAACCCCAAATGCAATTTGGCATAAAACAATTAATTCTTTGATTTTATTCTAGATCTGCCTCAATTATTTACTTTCACCAACAAAATGTCTCTATTTACATATTTATATAATTAACTTTCAATCATTTAAGAAAAATAATACTCAAATATTCTCTTTAATCATATACTAGATAGATGCATATATTAAATGTTTATTGTTCAACTTTTATTTATACATTCATGTCAAAGTTATATAAAATAAATTTTATATATTATGAATTGACTTATCACTTAATAATATAATTTCAATCATGGTAATTTGTATAATAATGACTTTAAGAAAATAATAACAATTATAATTTCTTATTGGTTTATTGCATAAAAGCTTTTGTGCTAAGATGATAAAATTTATTTGAAAATTTTACACTTACTTAGTAATTTGGTATTTATATTAAGACTTATGATTTGTTTTGGTTTTCATATATTTATTTTACTATATTAACACCAATATTTGTTAAATAAGGTTAACGTAGTCTCTTTTGTTAAATTGGCGTTAACATATTTTGGAATGTGTCACATGTCAAAATTTAGAAGGTGTCACATGTTAAATAATAAAAAGTATGTCATATGTCAAAATATGGATGGTGTCAAGTGTTAAATTAGAGGAATCTTAAATAGAAAATGATCTAAATTTTGACGCGCGACACCTTTTAGACATTGATAATGCTAATTTAATGGAAAAGATTAAATTGGATCTTTTTAAAAAATAAAATATCTTACTGAATCTTTTTAAAAAATAAAGACTCAATTCAATCCAAAAATATACAAACTAAATAAATCAAAGACCTAAATATAAAGATAAGTTATTGATTGAGCCAAAATTTTAAATATTTTGGTTTCGAACTTTTACATAATTAATGACCCTTAATTTTTGAATTTTTAATAAATTTTAAGAGAATATTTTAAAAAGAATAATACACTCTTCATATATATATATATATATATATATATATATATATATATATATATATATATATATATATATATATTTCAAACGATGTTTATAGTAAGTGATATGGTACACTTCTTTTCCTATAAAAAAATCGCTTTCTCTAAAATATAAGTGTGTTTTTAAACAAAACTCTCCATAAAACACTTCTAAATATAAAAAAAATATGAAATGATGAGTTTTTCATAAATTAAAGTTTTTTATGAATAAACTAATGTTAACCTAAAAAAAAGTTAATTTATTTATTCTTTCTTAAAAGTACTTTTAAATAAAGTTAGCTATATATAATATATGCAAAGTGACTTGTATTAAAATTATTCTGGTGACTTTATAAAAAGAGAAAGTTAGATTATAGAGTATGAATAGCACCTAGTTATAAGTAGTGTTACATAAAAAAATATGAGAAACTTGGAAGAAACTTTCCATGCCATATTTTCACTTAATAGTTTTGTTAGGGTATGAAGCTGAAATAAACTCCTCATGATCACACACGCTGGCAGATATTTTTTACAAGATTCTTAGAGAAAGTGCAATATTGTAAATTTGCTTTTTCTTTAAAATGCAATGGACCCTTCAAAATCATTGCGCCAAGTTAATATCCATATGATTCGTTGATAAAGGAAAAATCAAAGTAATCCACCAAATAAATTTCATAATAATATTTACCAGCTCTCCAAGGTTGCCAGTTTCTCTTGCATTTCGACTAAAACTTAAAATGGAAACATCATTACGCGTATACACTTTCTAAATTTATTTCTCCAAAATCGGATAAAATATGTTTCTGTAAATAAACTATTTATAAAGTTGGGTTAAATATACTTTTAGTTCATACAGTGGCAGAACTTGAAGAAAATATGTAGAGGTGCCAAATTAGATGTTTTATATATAATTTTTTTAATTAAAAAAATTATTCTTTATTTAAATCATGCAATTCAAACTTTTCAATTTTTAATTTTCTTAATTTGTTGAATTTACATAAATGAGTATTCTAATTTTTATTTCAATTCAAGAGTATTCAACTAATTTATTGTATGCAGTTGAAAATACAAAATATCAACATTGTATAATGTTGGGTTATACTAATTTGAGAAAATATAATTAGGATTCATGCCAATTTTATACAAAAAATTCCTAAAATCATAGTTAGGGTTCATACTAATTTGGGAAAACTTAATTTGGGAGAAATATCATAATGGAAGAATCATAAATCTAACATAGATATATCATATTAGGATACTTATTCATGAGATCGTGTGAGTATGCATATTTGTCATCTTTGTTCTCCAATTTCTT
>Ga0209589_1011710_pt1:0-7500 | contig 12218 bp, 3 predicted proteins | sample CowpeawhiteBW_FD_187525 | JGI IMG/M metagenome (GOLD analysis project Ga0209589, IMG submission 187525) | Root nodule microbial communities of legume samples collected from California USA - Cow pea white BW (SPAdes) (version 2) | ecosystem: Host-associated > Plants > Roots > Nodule...
CTTAAGTCAAGTCAACTATAGTCAACAAGTCAAACCTAGTCAAAGGTCAACAAGTCAACTAAAGTTGATTCAACTAAGTCAACTTAGGGAATCAAAAATAACAAACATAAATGAAAGGGATGAAGGATTAGTGAACTTCCTTTCTAAACATGCTTAGTCTTCTTAAGCATGTGCCTTCATCCTTGGTTGGGGTCAATCCTTCATCAGATCGGTCACATGTCACTTCGTGGTTTTTTTGTTTTTTTAATTTTTGAATTTTTTTTGAATTTTTAGAATTATTTTAAAATGTTCACATGTCAATCCAGCAACGTGCCATATATCAGAGTTAATGTTTTATATTCAATTTGGTCCCTATATTCATTATTTTTGTTCAATTTAGTCCTAATTTTGTTAATATGAATCAATTTTGTCTCTCTCTAAATTGAAAACATTTAATTTTTATATTAAAATTCAAATTTTTATTAAATATTTTTAAATGATATATTACAATTCACATCATTATAACTTTTATATAAAAATTAAATTTAATCTCATCTTCGACATGGACAAAATTGACCAATTTTAAACAAAATTGGTCAATTTTAAACAAAATTGGGACTAAATTAAATAAAAATAACAAATATATGATCAAATTGAATATAAAATATTGACTCTGACACGTTGCACATTGCTAGGTTGACACGTGTCCATTTAAAATAATTAAAAAATAAAATTAAAAAATAAATAAAAAATAAAATAAAATAATTACGAAGTGACACGTGACCCATCACTGTTATGGTCGTTAATGATTTAAATGATGTTAGCAAAAAATGACCAAATTGAACAAAAATTGACAAAAATTGGGACCTATTTAAGCACAAAACCAAAATTAGGACTATTTTGACAAAATTTGGACTATTTTGATAAAATTTGACGAAAATTAGGACTAAAAAGGTATTTTAACCTTTATGAAAATTGTTAAGAGAAATTACGATACGATCCTTATCGAAAAGATGACGATATTTTCTGACTTTGAATATTTGTTCTGTAAAGAAACAATTAATAAAGAATGCAGGATAAGATAAAGATAGAAAGACGTCATGATCTAGTAGATTGATAAGTGGAAGAAAGATTTGCCACAAATAGGTCACTCTTTGATAAGAATCCATAAGATTCCTGTCTTTGATAAAAAACTTAAGGGTTAAGCCAAGAATCAAGAGACTCCTCTGTTTAATAAAATAACTCTATTAATGACTCCAAAGGTGATCACAATTGGTTTAGACCTTGGTTTTTATAGGCCTTAAAAGATAAAAGTTAAAAACAAAAAAAATATACAAAAGAATCCAAAATATCAAAACATAACACAAGATAAAATAAAATAAAAGATAAGATAAACCGAATCATTTACATAATTAAATTTAATTATATAAATTATTCATTAATTATATGATTTTCATATCTTTATGTCTTTTTAATATTAAAAGCTTTTCCTCACGTTCTTCTTGTATATATTTAAAAGATAGTCACCCAAAATATATAGTTGCAAAAATCCTAGTGATAAACCAATTAGTGACTGAATTGAAATTTGATCGCTAAATAACTACCAAAATTTTAGTCATTAATTTATCATTAAATGGTTGGTCACTTTTTACTATAGAGACTAATTTAGCCATCGAAATTTTGGTTACTGATTCATCGGAAAAAAAAGTGACTCTTTTTGGTGGCTAATGTGAAAAAAAAAATTATTAAATTTTAAAAAATGTAATCACTAATTTAGTCACAAATTTAATCATGTGCAGACGATTATTTTTCGGTCGCTAATAGATAACTTTTATTTATTTTAATTGAAACGATTTTCTATAACTAAATTGATGAGAAAAATTAAAAACATTTAACCAATATATTTTAATGACTATATCAATAGTAAAAATAAAATAGTGACCAATATATTTTGATGACCTTTTTATGCACATAATTTGACCTTCTTAGATACAGTATTTTAATCTTTTTGTAAACAATTTTTTAACTTACTTATAAATACAACAAATTTAATTTAATTATGCTAAGTAACAATCAATTCATGAGATTTATCATAAATATCAATGTGATAATTTAAGGTTATCATAAATATGGATGGGATGTAAAAAAAATTATGATATTAAAAAACGTCAAACAACTAATACCGTGTAAAAGTAGCATCGAACACTAAGATATTAGAGATGGGATTATTGTAAATCAGTTAGTACTACAGCTGTTGTGATATTTTCTTTTGCTTAGCCATATCTTTTCTATTAGCTTTTTTCTGTTACAGTGACTACTCATTTTTTTTCTTTTCTCACTTCTTCGTTCTTATATAACAAGACCTCTGTATTCCTAAAATAGTGAGTTGATCATTTTATTGAATGAGAAAATGTTACATCATTGTTTACTAATAGCTTAAAATACAGAATCAGGTATTGAAAATTGATTACAATTTAACTGCGATGGACATAATAAATTTTGAATCAGTACTCTTTGATTGATATAGATCTAGTTTTAAAATAATGGAAAGAAATGTGGCAAAGAATATTTTGTTAACATCACTCGTTGTATCAGTAGTGAGTTATGCCGAAGGGCAGAAACAAATCCAATTCCAAAATTTGAGAGACATGGAAATCATCAACATCACTTAAACCTATCAACACCGTGCCCAAATCACTTTTGATTATTATTACAATAACCGTAACACGACTCATACAAATGAAGCCATATTCCTCTTCTAACATAGTAACACAATATTAATATTAATAATAAAATAATAGTAATAATGGCTCTTCCAATTCACACCATCTATGCGAAGGAAAGTGGAATTTCAACGGACGAAATAAATTAGAGAGGAGAAGGGGCAGGTGCTGCCACAATGTCCTCTGACACATCAGAAACAGGTCCAGGTGCAGCTCCTGAGCTCACAAGCTCAACCATGGCACGACGAGGGTTCGTCTTTTGCTTCTCACACAGTTCTGGCAAAAACACCCCTGAATAACATCAAAACAACCTTAGTTAATTCCTCTAACAAAGACAAAACTAATATTAACATTTTGATATCACCTAGAAAAAAAAATAATCATTATAAAAATTAATCAATCAATCATGGATTAAATTTTTTTTAAAAAATTATTACAAGAAAAAGTATATCCTTTTTAAATTAAATTATTAAATTTTCAGTTGGGGAACTTTATAAATGTTTTATAAAACATTATTTTCTAACAAATGATATTTAAAGTGTTTTCTAAGTGACAAATAGAATTACACATTAAACTATAATATAATCTAAATATATTTATTGAAAAACATAATTTACATAATTTTCATATTTTATAATTTAATTTAAAACTGAAACAAACTTTTTAAAATAGTTAAAAAAAACTAAATTAACCCTTTTAAGTATAGAATCTATTGTCGTTAATGAAAATTCCAAAACTTTTGCCACAACAAGAAAACACAATTTTTTATTTTAATTTTTTTATAAGAAAAATATACCTTGATTAGATTTGAAGTTAAAATGTTCTAGGCATTTGGTATACTAAGGTTTTCGTAGTGAATGGTGAAAGCAAAAGACAAAAAGCAGAATAATATGAATGAGAATTGCCATATGTTTAAGAAAAGGTAATAACAAGCATTTTTTTTTCCTTTGTTGAGGTGCCTTTTTTGTAATAGTTAAGAAAACACAACCACAACGCATACAATAAAACGCAAAATGTCTTTAAGAAGAGGCAACACTATTCTTGTTAGGAAATGTTCCACCTAGGAAAAGTTATTCACAAACTACACTTTTTTTTTTATTCTAAGATGGTACCTAATGATGACCACGACCACTAATTTTATAATGGGTCAATTCTGCAACCGAAGCTAAAAAACGAATGACTACCAACCCAGTTAATTATGATCATGCTTTGGAAATTGAAATTATTCTAATTACTTTCTATTTATGTCGTGTACAATTATTTTACAAAACTTTTTTTACCAGACCTTCTTTGAAAACGAGTTAAACTACAAGAAGTTAATGCAATATGCTTAAAAACTGTTTTCCTTAATTCAGTAATATTATGTCACAATTTAAAAGACTGATTTTTAAAGATTACAATTTTTTTTTTTTTTTTTGTATCATACATACCCTTTCCGTTCCGTATATATTTAAAAATTACTTCTAATGTCTTGTAAGATTACTTTACATAACTGTCTTTACACTACTTGAAACCGAGTCTACTACTAGAAAATGAATGCATTAGTGTTAAAAAATTGGTTTCTTAGTGAGTAGTATTATGTGACAGTTGTAGTGATTTGATATTTGATATTAGAAAGTTACATAAAAAGTGATGTGAAATAAACATTATAGTATGGTTAATTGGAGAAAAAGATGTGATGGTGAGAAATGAAGAATTGTTACCCTCTCCAGCTGCCAAGTTGAAGAAAAGGTCAATAATGTTGGAGCAGTTTTGGTAACATTGTGAAGAGCAAAGTTTGGCGGTGAATTGAGGCTCAAAGAAAGCATCAGATGAAATACCAACAGAGTTCCTATCAACCCCACATGCCTCCACACATTGGTCTGTCTCTATGTACTCCGCCATCCTTTCCACCACCACTTCCGACGTCCGGCACTGGTACTCCACACCACCGTCCGCCGCCTTCTCTGTCTCCAATAAACACCTCTTCCCCGATGAAGCCACTGAGAATGCACACACTTCCTTTGGAAGCTCCTCACATGCCATCTCTCCTGCCAATTCATAACATTTTAGGTCAAACACTCGCACAACTAAAAACAATTCTCACATAGACAATCAATATCTGATATTATTAATGATAGAGTTTTTGATGAAACATTCCATATCAATAACATCTCAACTTATTTCATATATAAGAAATTCATACTATTTATATCCAAATTCTTTAAACATAATTGAATAAATAACATTTAATAGGAAACTTAGTATTAAGAAAATTGAACAAGGCATGAAAAGTATCATGATGTATTGATGTACTCACCCAAAGATGCATTCATGAAGAGGGAAGAAAGTAAAAGGAACAAAGGCAATTTGTTGGAGAAAGACATGGTTCTTTGTAATGGGTGTAGTTTGGCAAATAGAGATATCTTTTCTTGTGAGAAAAATGGGTTTTGTGTTTGTAATGAGAAAAAAAAAATGAAGAAATGAGCACAATGATTTTGGAAAGGAATTAAGAGGGTATATATAGTGTTAAAACTACGCGTCCCTGATGGACTTATGGACACGTTTGGAAGGTTCACACGTTTACTAAGTCTTACATCATTCCTAATTTTATTTCCTTTTTCATTATTAAATAATCAAAGAAATGTCCTTCTTTAAGAAAATTGGTTCCGTTTTCTTGAATGTTGAGTTGTTTCCTTTCCCCTTTCCATGGTTGATACAAGTGTGTAATTATTGACGACTACGAAGACGTGTTTGGATGTCTTAATTTCGAGAACTTTGAAGTTTTCAAAAAGTTAAGGCATAGAAGTCAAGCCTCATTTGTTTATTTTCCATTCATTCATTTACCAAAAAGTTGACAACTTCGGTGAATCAACGCATCTTTGCTTCCAAAACATTTCGGAGAAGAAAGCAAACAAGTTTGTCGTTGGTGGGGTAACGTGTGCCAATAAAAAAATTCAGTTTGCTTGGAAAGTTAAAATGGATACCGGTGAAAACATATGATATAAAATCAACGGAATGAATTTTAACCCATAACTAAGTGAAAATGATCACAAGGATATTCATTATTAGTATTTGGAATTTTAAGATAGATAGCGATGTGCAACAAATAAACATGCCCTGCTTCTTTCTTTTTTTTTCTTTTCAAATGAGAAAAGAAAATTTAAACCATTTTCGTCAAAGATTACGCACATGCACATTCTCAACTAAAAGCTAATCTATCGGTGAAAAGAAAATGCAATTAATGTTCATATTAATTGATACGACTGAAAAATTATGTATACACACACGTATCATGTAATTTAGTTGGGATAATCAAATTTTAATGCTTCGGAGAATCTATTGGTAGGCCAAATAATCAGTTTCCTCAACCAATCATCAATGAAAAGTGAAAACAGAACAAAACATTGCTAAAGTTTTAACTGTCCCGGACACGTACTAATATGTCTAGAAGGATCCACAGCGAATCCAGAAACTATGTTGTGTCTTTAAACTGTATGTAAATGAAATATTGAAACAAAGGTATTGTATTTTCAAGTTATGATTTTATTCATCGTTCTCTCTCCAACCATTTGTTTTACGAAGCAATATTAGAATTTTCATATTATCGATGTACCTACTAAGTAAAAATAATATATAAGCTGATGTGTATTAATAGTAGAGGTCTACTAGGAGAATAAGTCCAAATAACTTAATGTTTGACTTAACTGTGATTGTTTTTCTTTTTCCCATTAGTAATATTTGTTTTAGATAATGACTATGTATGACACTATAAATGATCTTTCATCACATATGAAAGATTTTGAGATAAAATTATAATAAATAAATTGATTGTAAAGAAAGTTAATAAATTAATTTTTTATTGGTTTAATTATTCGAATGATATTCAATTTAGCAGTGGTATCCGTTTTTTTTTTTCTGATTATAACTATCAGATGTCAAACAAAATCTGGTATCCGATTTTTTTGGCGTAAGTTTCTGAATGTAAGTATCAGATGTGAAACAAGAGTATTAAAGACTTTACATTCTAAATTTGGCTGGCTAGCCTTCGAACCTAGTCTGAGAGACTAGAGAGCACCCTGTTCAGAGGCTAAACCACATTTCAAAATGTCATGTAAACCTTCTATCCACACTACATAATTATTTGTGTAATTTTAAGTTTTCTAAAAAAAAAGATTTAACGTACAGTACAAATGTCTGCACTTAAGATTATGTATATCATCTAATTAATGTTATTTCTATTGAAGACATGCGCCCAATTTCAAGATAACAATTTAGCATTATAAATTAGTGTTATTTAGAAGAAACATTGATGGGGGGGTACAATGTAAGTGGTTGAGTTGAAAAATCGCTTAATTCGATTTTCGTATTTCCTTTTATTTAGATGTTTAAGATGTCTTTTAAAAGGGTTTAGAACAAGTTTTTTGTGTTTTGAAGCTTCATAAACCATAATGATAGTAGTAGGTACAAGGGAGTCAATTATAGAGAAAAATAAGTGGTAGTGAGAATTTATTGCTTAGTGAAATCTTAATGGGAATTTACTGCTGTAAGCTTATGCTTGTGAATATGTACATTTGGTAAGAAGTTGAAAGATATATGAATTACGAAAGAAATATTTTTTCTCTTCCGAAGAATTTTATGTAGTTTTGAATTATAAAAATTCATATTTGATTATCATATTACACTATTAGAAAAATGCAATTTAGTCATACCTTTATCTAAATAATTTAGTTGTAAATTGTGACTGAAAAAATCACCAAAATAATTTAGTCACAAATTAGTCACAAAACTCGTGACCAAATTAATGTATAGTAATCTA
>Ga0209589_1011711_pt1 | contig 12217 bp, 9 predicted proteins | sample CowpeawhiteBW_FD_187525 | JGI IMG/M metagenome (GOLD analysis project Ga0209589, IMG submission 187525) | Root nodule microbial communities of legume samples collected from California USA - Cow pea white BW (SPAdes) (version 2) | ecosystem: Host-associated > Plants > Roots > Nodule | place: USA...
AAATTCCAAGAGTGTATCTCTCTTTCTCTTTCTCTCCTCTCACCTCCACTCTATGCATCGCTGCATGAACCCTTCCATTGCTCCATGCCTGTTCATTCATGTACCATAACTTTCATTATTCAATACATACATATATAACAACATTTTCAATTAATTCATGTCAAAGTTTAAGTTAAGGGTTTTCTGCGCGCGCGCACACACACACATATATATATATATATATATATATATATATATACCTTCAATGCATCACCAACAATAACCACAAAGCAATTCTGGGGTATCTCTATGTCAACCCATTCCCCTGTTTTGGAAAGCACCTGCAAACCCTGAACTTCATTTTGGCACAAAACGGTTAAGGTGTCTTTGTCAGTGTGACCACCATCGTGAGAGGTACCCTTGTTTGCACCACTCTTGTACATGTTCAATCGTATCTGGCTACAACTCTTCATGCTTTCAACATCTGAAATGTAATGCTCGGGAAGCCCATAAGCCTCCACAATCATTTTCAACACCACTAAGCTTATCTCTGTCATCTTTAAGCTCATACCCTTCAACATCTCACTGCATGCAATCAAAATAATAATTTAACAAGGCCTTAAGTTATAATTTAGCATAATATTGGGAAGGAATTGAATGAATAATACCAAAAATGTGGGTTTCCTTGAGGCCACATGCGGTTGGTGAAGGTCTCCAGAGATGTTGAGAGAAGAACATCATCGACTGCAAAGCATTCATAGCTAGTTTTCACTAATTTATGCGAGTTAAAGCTACTGAAAGGTTTTGGACTTGTGTGTTGTTGCTTTGTTTTCTGAGGCAAATCAAACAATGTTTTCATATTCTTAAACAGCTCTTCAGTGGAGACCTCATCACACCTCAAGAGGAAGCAACCATAACTCTCACATGCTTCTCTCACTTTCATGCTCATCTCCTTCCACTCCTCACTCCCTTCCTCTACTGTTTTTCCACCCTTCCAAAAATCAAAACATGATATCATCATTTTTTTCACTCTCACTTCTTATATCTCATTCTTCTTCCACAACTCCCCCTTTATATACACATCATTTTTTGTTCATTCCAGATGAACACACACACCAATAGCCTGACATGCAGCATTTTCATAACTTTTCTGTCATTTTCTGCAACATAACTTAAATAAACAAATTCAATTAAAACATTTTTCAATTTCATAACTATTAATTAATAAAATCGCGATAACAGGTTTTAATTTTAATGAGCTCCATTTTTTTACATATATAGATACGATTACAGAGATGGACCAATAGCATAACATGCACCATATAATAGTAATATATGATGCAATCCATACTTCAACTTGGGTCACATATCCGTGTCCGACACGTATCCATACTTCAACTTGGGTCACATATCCGTGTCCGACACGTATCCGTATCCGATACTTTAGGATACTTTAACGATAATGAAGTTTCTACTTTATAAAATCATAGTAAACTACAAGAAAATATTTAAATAATGACGAATTTTTGTGACAACAAATAATTAGTCACTATATAGTGACCAATTTGGGTACCAATTTAAAAACTAAAAATGATTGAAAACTAAAAAAGTTCTAAAAATTATAATTGGTCTCTAAATTGATAAGTAAAATAGTCTTTATTATGAATTGTTTCTAAATTGTTCACTAACATTAACTATGAAGGTTTTGACTATCAAAATAATTGATTTCTAAATTGGTTACTAGCATTAGTTGCCAAGATTTTGACTACCATAATAATTGGTCTCTAATTAAAAAATTGGTCTCTAACATATTTTTTGTTACTAAAATTGGTCATTATTTAAGAATTTTCTTGTAGTAGTATTTTTATGATGACAATAATTTATATTTTTTATGTTGACAACTTTAGTAATATAGTTTTAATTTGGATTCATATACTAATAATCATATATTTATTATGTTTTTAAGAATTATTGTACATTTTTTCAATATTCATATAGTGTGTATCTATTACGTGTCGTATCCGATATACATATCGTATCTATGCATCACAGACAGTAATTAACACATCCTTAAATTTCCACTCTTGATTTTAATATTTTTAAACCATCATAACATTTTTTAAATTATTCTGTTACGCATTATTATTATTATTATGGCGATTGTGTGTACACATTTTTTATATATGAATAATAATATGTTAGTATGCGATAATAGTGTAATATTATTAAGTTAATATATAAAATAAATTTATATTTATTAAAAATAAAGTGAAATGAATAGAGAAATTAATTGTTGATGAATAAAAAAAAGATAAAAATTTTTACAAAATTAGGTAAAAATAACTGTTAATTTTAAAATATTTAATAAATAATTATATTGTAAAAGGTAGAATTGACATTATGAAATGTGAATCCAAAAGAGGAAATTCTCTTTATATATTGTTGTAGATTATGAGTAATTAATAAAACTATAAAAACTATTAAAAAACAATCAATAATAATAATAATCACATTCTTAATAATATGTTAACACAACCTTAAATTTCACTTTAATATTTTAGAACCATCATAACATTTTTAAAATTATTCTGTTACACAATATTATTATTATTACTATTATTATTAAACATTATGAATAATTAATAAAACTAATAAAACTATTAAAAAACAATCAATAATAATCACATTCTTAATAATTGAAGAATTAAAACTATTAAAAAAAATCAATAATAATAATCATTACTATTATTAAACATTATGAATAATTAATAACAATAACAAGCAAATAATAATAATAATAATAAGACTTAAATATACATTTGCACCTTATTTTATTTGTTTTTATTTAATTTGGTCTTCATTTTCGTTTTGTGTTCAATTAGGTCCTAATTTTTGTCAAATTTCTGTCAATTTGGTTCTTCTGACTAACAGTGTTTAACTAGTTAACATTTTTAAACAGTACAGGTGTAAGCTCCTGGTTTTTTTATTTTTTTTATTTTTTTTATTTTTTTTAATTTTAAAAAAATTGTCCACATGTCAAGTCACAATTGTGTCATGTGTCAATGTTAGTGCCACATGTCAGTTTGTGATTGTATTAATTTTTTTTGTTCAATTTAGTCTCGATATTCATTATTTTTGTTTAGTTAAAAAACAAAACAACCAGGAGCTGACACGTGACATGTACATGTAAAAAACGTTAACTACATAAACACCGTTAGTGAAAAGGACCAAAATGACCAAAATTTGACGAAAATAAGGAACTAATTGAATACAAAACGAGAATAATGACCAAATGTATATTTAAGCCTAATAATAATAATTGTAAAACTAATAAAAATAATAATAGTAATAATAATAATTATAATAAAATATTATATATGGAAAAACCTCATAAAAAATAATATAATATAATGTTATACTAAAATTAAAAAAAAAGAGTCTTATAATAAAATAAAAAAAGTAAACAGATAAATCAAATAAATAATATAATATAATATTAGATGAGACAATAAGAAGAAAGTAAGAATTCATAAGAAATTTATTAAAATTTTCATCATTACTAACAAGGAGGATGATTGAGGGTAAATCAATTAGATATCTTATGTTCTTGTGTTGGGTTAAATATTCTTTCATATGTTTTGGTTATGTATGGGTTATGGTTATAGTTATTGAGAGATTGTGGTTCAATATGGTTATATGACATTGGTCTTACACATATAAGACATTTGATACCACTTTTACCAAAAAATCTTAAGACAATAGTGTTATGAGCCTTTATTCTTATATATTATCTATTCTATCCAATGTAGGAACTTTTGACTCACATTTAAACTATTCCCAACGTCTAATAAACTAAAATTTATTAGTTTCTAGATAGTCTCTTGGGAATATTTTCCTGAATTTAGTTTATTTATAAATAAAAGGAATAAATTACAAAAAATTGTTCTATTATTATAAATATTATTTAATTAATAAAATTGATTTAAGTAGATAAATTAAATTAAAATATGTAAAATATAATAACAATTTTATTTAAATTTAATGTGAAAACGTAGTTTTGAATTGTTAGATTCAAAAATTGTAAAAGATATGTTTGAAATAAATCACATAGAACTGACAATCGTAGTATGAGCAATGGATAGTTTTATGGATTGAATAATAAAAACCAACTTTTTCTATATGCTTACTTTGTCATAATGGAGTAACAAATACCTACATTCACATAGAAGTTGATATTGAAGTACACATAAGTAGTTTCAAATATCAAATGTTTATGTAAATTAAGGTAGATATGAAGAAGAATTTTACAATATCTCAAAACTTGATATTCATATTAGAATGCTTTTATTAAGAAGGAAGTTAATTTATTTGTTGTTTCAGAATGGTGTTCATTGACATGTGAACATTCATCAATGTCGTTCCTCATTCACTAAGCAACTCAAAACATAACTTTGATAAACATACCATATAATTGAAATAAAATTTAAAATAACAAGAAGGTCTATACTTTAAATGTATAGTTAAATGTTGTAAATGTTTTTTTTAAGAGTTTAGAAGATTTTTTGTACACAACATGTCTAGTTGTGGTATTGATATTTTTATCTTTGTCCCGAATCAAGATTTTCAATCATTCTTGAGGTTTGACAGTAGAAACAAATACATAGAATTGACCGGTGTGAATATTGGATGCGGGAGATCAAGTCTAATCCTCGTAAAAGAGATTATTCTTGACTCTTATTAATTACCATTGCAAAATAGATTAATATTAGAAATTGTGTCTTTGAACTGGATTGACTAGACTGACATGTCATAATATATAACCGCCACGTGTAATTTTAATTTTCTTTTCTTTCCTTTTATTTTTTTTTATATTTTTTGATTTTAGTTTTAGACCACATATTTCATGCATAACTAAAATATAAAGATAAATTTTATATGAACTTTTAGAAAGATAGACAAACTTCAATTTTGCATATAAATACAGAAACTAAAAGCATAGGTAAAAAAAAATAGTTGTTTGAAGTAATTATTTGATATTATATAAGTATTAAATGATAATACTTATATAAATTAATATTGAGATGAAAAAATAATTTATTTTATTTTTAACATTTTTCCAACTTAATTTATATGTTTGAAATTTTAACGTTTTTCTAAAGTTAATATAAGTTAGTTAAATTAAGTATTTATTGAATTGTTAAGTATTTTCTAAATTTTAAAAATATTAAGCTTATTATAGATTAATATCTTATTATGTATAATTAATGTATTACAAAAATTGTGATAAATTTACTAAAATTCATTTGGTGAATACATATAATTAGAGTTGTCAAAATGGATTGCAACCCGTGAGCCAACCTGGCAACCCGGCTCATCCGGGTTGAACCCGTGATGAGCCGAGTTTGCTCACCAACCTGCAAATAAAGGGTCACACAAGTGTTTTTTATTAAGTTGGACTTTTTATTTAGGTCATGTTAGGTTATTTTTTTTAGTCAACACATAGATAATTTGTATTTTTGTGATTTTGATTTGTATTTGGATTGTATTAAAGTTTATTTAGATTTTAATTAGAATTATAATTTAGTTTTGACTGAAAAAAATGTATTTTTTTTTAATTAAGCGAGTATGAGTTGTGTTGACTCACTAAGTAGTGATCAATCCGTGATGGGTCGAGTTATCCGTTTTGATAGCTCTATATATAATATAAAAATAATTTTTAAAATAATTTAATCTACAGTGAATATATAAATAACTTTTAAATTTATTAAATTGACTAAGTGAATATATATCACTCGAATACACATAATCTACACTTAGTAAATATATAAATAATTTTTAAAATAATTTAATCTATACTTAATGAATATATAAATTATTTTTATAATATATTAACTGTATATAATAATATATAAATTTATAATAAGTTTTAATTTTTTAAAATTTAGAAAATACTTAATATTTTAATAAATACTTGATTAAACCAATATTAATTAACATAAGTAATATCATTAATATTTATATAACATAATAATCAATTAATTAATTTAAAATATCTTTTATGTTAAGTATATTTTTAGTTTATGTTTTACATGCGAAATTAAAATTCCTTTCTTTTTATCAAAATTTATATAAAATTTCTCTTTATACTTTCTTTCTGGTGTACATGGAATACAACTTTTAGAACTAAAAAAAAATAGAAAGAGAAAAAAAATAAAATAAAAAATTATTTTTTTAAAATTACAAGTGAGTTTTGACATATCAGTTCGATCACCTCAAAATTAATGTCAGCTGCTTTATTGGACAAATTCCATAAATTACCAAATTATAAGAATAAAATTTAAATGAAATTTAAGGTAGAGAAGAATTTCAATTTCGCAAAAGACAAGTTTGATATGAACATGTAAAGAACTAAAAATATACCGTAAATGTCCATTTGATATTTTCAATTACTTATTATTTATCACATCATATTATTTGATATTCATATTTTATTTCTCTATCTATTTATAAATGAGATTGTAATCACCTATTTGTCATCTTTTTATTATATAAAGCACACGTCATACTTGCTCGGTTCTTCTGCCTTTGGTCCACAGAAACTAAATGAGAGTTCATTATTAAAATTCTACTTTCTAAATTTTGTCTAGACCTTTTTAGTAAAGTTGTCAAAATGGATTGGAATTGGCGAGTCAACTCGACCTACCATAAGTTTGGACTAGGTTGAGTTGAAATTTTTTTAAAAATTTTAATACAGGTTAATTTTTTATCTGGCTCACCTAGAACCTGGTTCACCCGAATTGAACTCGTAGTGAGTCGGGTTGGTAATAAAGGGTCATGCAAGTATTTTTTATTAAGTTGGACTTTGTATTTTGGTCATGTTAGGTTATTTTTTTTAGCCAACACATAAATAATTTGAAATTTTTTTGATTTTAGTTTGTATTTGGATTATATTGAAGTTTATTTATATTTTAATTATAATTATAATTTAGTTTTGACCAAAAACATAAAAAAATATATTTTTTTTAATTAAGTGAGCCTGTGAGCCAACCCGTGGTGGGCCAGATTGGATTCAAATTTTTTTGGCTTACTAATAAATAAGTCGAATTAGGTTAGTTCACTAAATAATCAATCTGAGTGGTCCAATTGGACCAAGCCAAATTACACATTTTGGCAACTCTACTTTTAAGAAATGTTGCTCAGCTTCTGCATTGCTGTAAAAGTGAAACCTTTTGCAGAATGGCTTTCTACACCCTAAAGAAAATTCAATAACATTCCAAAATATATTTTGATATTGATTTTTTAGTATATATAAAGAAATGTCCCTTGTTAGAGAGACTTCCTGCAGCAATATGTGTTTGGTAGAGTGTTTTCTAATTTTTTTTTATTAAATATATTTTTAGTCTTTTAATGAAAATAAATAAATAAAAACTTTTCCCGAGTCAACTAAAAATGATGTGTGTGTAAGAATTAATTTCTTGTGATATCTCTCACTTTTTTTCATTCCTATGTATTCCCTTTCCTCCATTTGTATACCAGTGTTTCATTAAAATTACAAATATCAAAATAAATAAAAAAAATTACAATAAAAGTATCAAGTTTATAACTTTTTTTTATAACTAGATTTAGCACACAAAAATAAGAATTAAAACAATTAAGAAGGAACAATAATAAATGAGACAGTAAAATCTTCCGGATCAGTTTAGCTTAACACAAGATTGGAATAAATTTACATCTCATTGCTCTCTAAAAAAACAAAAAAGACAGATAAATGGCGTGAATATTGAATATCAACTTCATAAGTGTACAACTTTGGGCGTTGAATGAGGTTGACAAATGTAAAACACTGAAATTGGTGTCTAAAAACACTGCAAATTCTAATTTTGTTATGCTTCCAGTATAAAGAATTGAAGAAGAAAAACATTTAGTTATATATAACAAGTGAAACTGATTAGATAACATAAAAAGGAAAAAAAAATCACATTTTCCCTTAGAAAAAATGTAATACTGGGCCAAATACCTTCACCTTGATTTTAATAATTAATCCCATAGTTTTCTTTAAATATCTATCGAGCAAATTTTAAGATCAAATATATAAACAAATGTCAAAGACATTAGACAGTAAAAAAATTGTGACCAAGATCATAAAGTTAGACAAAAATACACGCTCAACTAAGGGTGAGCAAAAAATCCATTTTTTATGATTTGATTCATTTTTTTTATGATCCAATTCATTTAATATCCATTCTATTAAAAATCCAATCCATTTAAAATCCATTTTATTGGATATGGATATCAATCTAATCTACATTTTATATATTTTATGGATTGGATATCCATTCTCGAAATCTAGATTTTCAAAATGGATAATCCAAAATATCCAATCCAAAATTTTCACTTTATATTTTTTGTTAGGTTAGGCTAAAGGTTGAGACAGACAAGTCCAAATTTAGTCGTATTTGATTGAGTTGACGTGACCCTGTATAAAATTTGGCCGAATTAGGCCAAATTCTATCAAGTCGGTCCCGATTGAGATTTGACTCAGTTGGTCCTGGACAAAATTTAGAAGTATTCTGCCAAATCTGTCAAATTCTTTGGTGTCAGCCCTATGGACACAAATTTGGATGCACATCCATTATTTGGATCCAAACTGGATGTGAGTTAGATTTTCGATAGGGTTGACACCATAGAATTTGGCAAATTTTTTGTTGAGGCCAACGAGGCCAAATTTCAGCATGGGATGAACTTGGATGACTTTCGAACGAATTTCGATCGGGGATGATGTGACCAAATTTGGGCTAAGGTCGACTCGACAAAATTTCAGTCAAGATCGACTTGACTGGATTCGACTAAAATTCAGCCAGAGCAGATTTTTTCCTAATATGACCAAATTTTGGCTAGAGTCAACTTGGTCAAATATGGCCACATTTGGGTCAGGTCCTGATCAGTCAAATTTTGGTCAGAGTTGACTCCACTAAATTCGTCAGTCGAGACCGACTTGACTGAATATGGCCAATTTTCGATCACAGCCGACTAAGTTGAATATAGTCAAATTTCGTTCGGGACTTAGTCGACCGAATACCGCTAAATTTGGGCAAGTGCCGACTTGACCAAATTTTGGTCATGACCAACTCGACTGAATTTGGCCAAAATTTAGGTTAGGAGTGACTCGCCTAAATTTGACCAAATTTAAAGTTTGGGAATCATACACCGGTGCAAGCCGCCAAGAGGTCTGATGTTAATTGCATATATCCGGATAATTGAGTCTAGAGTTGAATGGCGTGTGAGTATTGGAATGTTTCTGTGTGAATTTGTGATAATTGATTGTTATTATGCTCTTACTCTAATATAACATTCTTTAAATCATTATTAAGTGTTTTATGTTTGTCTACCCTTTGTTTTATTCTTTGCAATGATCACTTAAATGTGTGAGCAGAGGAGGCTGCCGGTGGAGAGTTTCGCGTGGTGTTGATAGTAGGACTGCCAGAGGTCCTGTAGATAGGTGTGTTTTGTAGTAAATGGTTAGAATTTACCTCTTTCCTTTCTTCGAAGAGTGTTGTACATATAGTATTGTCATTACTGTTTTGGATGACGGTCTAAAATTATATTTAACTTCTATGCTATCTGCTTTGTATTATCACTATATAATGCTTTATTTAATAATTTAAAAGCTATTAAATGAGATGTTACAAATATAACGGATGCTAATTAATATATGCTATTAAATTAAATTGATGATTGTTTTCATTACAACCGTCACTTAATGTTTATCAATTGTAACCGATGTCAGTTAATGTTCATTATTAATGTAACCGATGTCAATTAATATTTGTCCATAGTACTTGATTGACGTCTCTCTAGAGATAATAGACGGACTAGAAATAATAGACATCACGTGTCTTATTCTAGTGTCCGACTTTCAACATTCATTAAAAACATAAATAATAGTTAAAAGTCTTTTTTTTTAATATATAATTATGAAGTCAACTCCCCATAATGACAAACCAAATTAACTGATTAGTATAATCACAATTTATATGTATGTTCCACTGATCCTAGGTCGTATCTGTAGGTATAAATTGTTTTGTCATGTAGTTAAAATATTGTTAAAATATTTGTCCTTCATGTGATATGCTCGCAAATTAGTATCCATGGTACCTATATATAAGAGGAAGTTGCAGAAGAACAAATCACATCTAGAGAGATAGAGAGAAAGAACAAGTGAGAGAAAGAATATGACGATATCATGTTTTGATTTTTGGAAGGGTGGAAAAACAATAGAGGAAGGGAGTGAGGAATGGAAGGAGATGAGCATGAAAGTGAGAGAAGCATGTGAGAGTTATGGTTGCTTCCTCTTGAGGTGTGATGAGATGAACTCCAATGGTGCACGCGAAGAACTGTTTAAGAATATGAAAACATTGTTTGATTTGCCTCAAGAAACAAAGCAAAAACACACGAGTCCAAAGCCTTTCAAAGGCTTCAACTCGTATAACTATCTGTCCACTGTCTATGAAAGTTTTGCAATCGATGATGTTCTTCTCTCAACATCTGTGAACAACTTGACCAACCTCATGTGGCCTCAAGGAAACCCACATTTTTGGTATTCATTTTCTTACATTCAATGCAATATTCCGGTAAATTAATGATAACTTGTAAGACCTCATCGTAACGTGTGTTTTTTTCTATGCAGCGAGACACTGAAGGGTACGAGCTTAAAGATGTCGGATTTAAGCTTGGTGATCTTGAAAATGATTGTGGAGGGTTATGGGCTTCCCCAGCATCACATTTCAGATGTTGAAAACCTGAAGAGTTCTTGCAACGTACGAATGAACATGTACGATACTGACAAAAAAAACACTGTGAACAGGAATATCGCCAATGATCACATTGACAAAAACACCTTAACCATTTTGAGTGAAAATGAAGTTCCGGGTTTGCAGGTGCAATCCAAAACAGGGGAATGGGTTGAGGTAGTCATACCCAAGAATTGTTTTGTGGTTATTGTTGGTGATGCATTGAAGGTATATATATACGTAGAAAATTGTATACTTATATAATTTTTACATTATAATTATGAAGTTGTGGTTATAGCTACGTTAATGAAACAGGCATGGAGCAATGCAAGGATTCATGCAGCGATGCATAGAGTGGTGACGAATGAAGAGAAACAGAGATTCACTTTTGGAGTTTTTGTGGCACCAAGGGAAGATATGAAGATTGAGGTGCCTCATGAGTTGGTTGATGAAAAAATTCATCCTCTTCGGTATCGTGCATTTAATTATGGAGAGTTTCTCAGTTTCTATGCTTCAAATTTCCGTAACAACAACGGAAATGCACTTGAAGTGTTTGCTGGTCTGTGAAAGTAATTCATGATTAGGATCCATATGCACCAGATCAAGTCAAAATATTCAGGGGATCGCTCATATAATTCTACCTCCTTTTCAATAAAATCAATTATGTTGCTTCATCTATAAAATTTGATAAAATAACTGGCAGATATTTTTATATTCGTCACTTGTGTTGTGTTTTTAGGAATGAATATCAATTATCAGGGATGTCAACGGAACGGGTAGGGTATGGGTAGTAGCTTCCCGTACCCTATTTTCCGGATAAACATTCGTCACGTACCCGTATCCATATCCATCGGGTATCCGTTATGTGGGTATCCGTATATTTTTTTCATATCCATGAGTATCCACGGGTACCGCGGGTATTTACAAAATTATTTAAAACATAAATATTTAATCATAAATTCAAATAAAATAAAATAAAATACATCATTGTCATAAATTTTAAATAAAGTTCAAACAAACTCAGGTCCATACAATTCAAATAATTATAAAAATAAATATAAAATGACATTCAACACAATGTAAATTCTTTAATTAGTGTTTTGATCAACAAGTTCAGTTTCTCCAATTGATTCTTCAAAAATAATCAAATAATAAACCCCAACTGCCACGTACTAAGTATTCTTATTTTTATTCCATCATTTGACAACAAACATACCATAAACGTCACTGTTTATATAAGGTTTGATGTATATGCCCAATTTCAAAAAAGGAAAAGAGAAGAATGTCAAGGGATGCAACTTAGAATGTCAATACTTAAAGCCGGAAGAATGAAGACAAAAAAAGATAAGATGTGCAACTTAGAAAATATTAGATCAGAATGTTTTTTTACTAATATATATATATATATATATATATATATATATATATATATATATATATATATATAT
>Ga0209589_1011713_pt1 | contig 12215 bp, 5 predicted proteins | sample CowpeawhiteBW_FD_187525 | JGI IMG/M metagenome (GOLD analysis project Ga0209589, IMG submission 187525) | Root nodule microbial communities of legume samples collected from California USA - Cow pea white BW (SPAdes) (version 2) | ecosystem: Host-associated > Plants > Roots > Nodule | place: USA...
ATATATATATATATATATATATATATATATATATTTTTTTTTTTTGAAAACTTGAATCCGGTCAGCCAATTATTATGCCAGAAAAATTGATGAACTAATAAGACGTTCCATATACTTAACCCGAAAAAAAGAAGGTTGGTTTTGCATCTGATGAAAACTATTGCAAAATTAACGAGGGAAACTAAGTGTTCTAATTCACTAATTTTTCATTTAAAAAATATTTTTCAGTCAATAAAAGACCCAGAGTCAAGAAAGAAAGGTCTACTATACGGAAGTTCATTTACAAATTATTCAACTACTTATTATTTGGCTTCCTTTTTAGCATACTTAATGTATAATCTGACCATTTTAAATTCATTTAAAATTTTACCAGACATTTATCGCATTTCATCACTTAATGTAATGCAACTTTTAGGATATTTATTTTTAACTGCCAATAGTTCAACTAAGATCAAAGTAATGAACTAATCGATTCTATTACCAGTCCAATTTTGAGAATGTCAATGATTTTAACAATACAACTCTTTCTGCAAATATCAGCAAACGTGCCACATAAAATGCCTGAGAAGGGGAAAATTTAATGAAAAAACGAACGAAGACAACAGAGAAGATAAAAGATAAAAGGGAGCATCACCTTTATGATAAAATAAAGGGCTTGCCATTTATTTCGTGCCTAACACAATACCAAAAGCAAAAATTATGTGGACACTTGAGGCGCTCATTCAAATAGCTTCTTTAAAATTGGCAGTAGAGTAAACCAACAAAACATGTCTAACTTATGTTTCCACAAAAATATAAACAAGATGGTCCATCCATGTATGAATAGTCCCAATTAAAATTTATGACAAATGCTTCTTTCTGCAACATGGTAGAAAATGAAAACTCTCACAAACACCTACTCTCTGCTAAGCGAAAAAACGTGTATACATTGTCGGGAAGGTGCAAGTAAATACAATTTTTCCCATATACAAATTAATGTAAAAAAAAATGAAAGGAGAGACTAGAATGAATCATATAACTTCAAAAAAAAAAATCTCAGAATTTTGATCTCTATAAATTGAGCCTAATTGGAATGGGGGGGAGGCAACACTGATATTTATTGTTTTAACTTACTTTAGGAAAACAATTACGTTTTTCGTTCTAAAATTGAAAAACAAAAGGGTGATTATTTTTTGAAGATAAACTAACCCAAACACATAATAAATAAAAAATAAATAATTAAATAGAAAAAAAAAATTAATACCTTTAGATCCCACTCAAGCCAGTCTATGACCACTCCAATAAAAAGGCTGGTGACATGTTGGTCAGTCATTTTGAGCCAAAAGGCATTGCTGATTTTTATTAACAGAAATTGGAGGGATAATCTGGGATCAGAACCTGAGAAACCCCGTTGCCTATGTCCAGCCCCTGAAACTGTCCGATAGATTCATTCGACAACATTTCGGACATATCATAGGGAATGTCTAGATCAAACAGAGGCTCATTGGAAGTAGACACATTAGATGAGAGTGAATGCATCTGCGGCATTTGCGTGGCCTGAAATGCACTCTGCCCATGTTGTGGCTGATGTGAGAAAAACGGTCCTTGAGAATATGTAAGCTGATGCATTCCCAAGCCATAGTTATCAGCGGGCATTGCTATCTCTCCAGTTGCAATCCTCAGCCTATCAAGTTCTTTCTTCAGTGCTTCATTTAGAGCTGTGCATTTTACAATTTTTGGAAGCAGGAATGTGAGTTATAAATAACAGTATTAGCTGAAAATTTAACATAACACAAACACTATCAGTGGGATATCAAAGATAACCAAGATATATGTAACACATTTCAAATATAAACGTGTACAGTGACTACCGAGTAGCAAGTGGAAACAGGATAGCTTTTGTATGGATGAAACGTACCATCACACAACTTAGCTTGTTGTTCCATGGCTTGTAACCTAAGCTTCAACTCCGTATTTTCAGAACTCAGACCAGTTGTATCTCTCTGAAAAAGATGTTTTAGAAAGAACTAGTCTCAGGTGGCATAACATGAAAGCCACCATAACATTAAATTGAGTTTAATGAATTTGAAATAAAGTGCAGTAAAGGAAACAAAAGCAAATTAATAAGCGAAGACAAAATCACCTAACATTGGGGTAAGTTACTATTCATGCCTGACATTGACAAAGCAGCCTACTCAAAATTTAAAAAAGCAAATAAAGCAAATCCAACAGGAAATGAATCCTATCATAGCACCTGATCATCATGTCACAGAGACAATGATTCAGAACAGACATCTAAAAGCCCCGTCTTTCAATTTGAAAAAAAAAAGGTATTTTACATATATAAGAAATATTAGCAACACTCCTTTTACCCATGCAAGATTTCTCCCAAAAAGTAGTGTAAAAAAAGCATAAAGAATGTATTACTAGCATTCCTTAAATATAGACATACACAGAACAATGCTTGGTGATCATTAAAACTGGACACAATGGCTTACATATGTGCGAAGGGATCAATATCATTAGCAGTGTTTACACTAGACATAGTGCCGTTCATCCAAATCATTCATTTTACATCTATAAACAATCTCAACTATATTTAATCAAATCTAAATTGTCGAAATGCAAACTGCACCACATGCAGTTTGTTTGGAGCGAAAGCGATTGAATTACTGCACGAAGCGATCAAACTGTGTATGACTAGCTAAGTACTGTGTAGATGCTAATGTGATTTATGTGTCATGTGTGCAACTAAATGTTGGATACTGGAATAATAAATAACACGAGAAGAATGCTAAATGCACACTTTTCAAAGATTGATCCCGCATGAATTTCACTCGGGTGCATGGGAGAAAGCGTCACTAGCATTTCTTATGACAGAGTTATCAGTAATCATATGCATCGATTCTCCCTCCCCGACTTTAAAGAAAGGGAGTCTAATATTTAAAGCATTACTTGTTGGTTGACTATGTTATATACGAGTGACTGTGTATAAAAACACTTCTCATGCAAATACGTAAGAGTTACTTCTACGCATAATCACTTTCATAACTTAAAATACAATAAATTCTGGCTGCAAAACACAAGGACAACTGAAAAGAACATGCATTACTAGAAACAACTAAGGGGGCATTTTGAAGAACTTATGGAAAGTTTATCTGAGCTTATGAAAATAGTTAAGAGTATCATAGTTTCCTTTTAACTTATTTCGGTAAGCTTGATGGTTTAGCTTATCAAAATTAGATTATATCTTTGGTCAAATGTACCTTTTAGCTGAATCTAGGTATTCCCAACTGGAACAAAGGACTAAATTTTTGATACAATGAGATTCATTTAAGGTTTTTTTGACATCTCTCAATAAATATTTTCCATACATACTTAAAAGTTTATTTGATATGCCTGATAAGTGAATTGATTTTTCAATATGTTTCGAAAAAGAAAATTCAGGTAATGTCACATCACGTTAATGAAAAAGATGACGTGACCATAGAGTATATTCGAACACAAAATGTTATACTTAACCATAGCAAATATGAATTGAACTGTAAGTGTTTTAACTATGCTGTATCCCCAAACAAACACACAACCTAAATTGGACATAATCCAGATGACAAGATCTATCCAACGTGGTTACTTATGAATGAAGCAATGCAGATTTAAAATTTAAGAGGAAGAGGAACCTGGAAAAGACTTAATTGAGCAGAGAGAGTGGTTGCTTCCGTTTGAAGGGATTGAAATTTCCTTTCAAGCTCCGACACGTAACAAGCTTTCCTCTCTTTGGAGCGCGCCGCGGATTGACGGTTAGCGAGAATCCTGCATCACATGCCCCATTCCCTTAAGTCACAACGCAAGAAAGTGACAATTGAAACCAGGAATTGAAATCGAAACGACATCACAATGTGAAGGAGAGAAAGGAACCTCTTGGCACGTTTGGGATCAACGGTCCAGAGTTCGGCGAGCTTATCGGGGGACAAGGCCTTCTTGGCCTCAATGCCTTCGAGCTGCGAGGAGGAAGAGGTGTCCGCGGAATTACTCCTCCGGTGACCCGAGCGGGCGGTCTCATGCGGCGGAGATTCGGGTTTGGGTCCGGATTGGTTGGGCGGGGTGGGATCTTGGAAATGCGGAGGAGAGAGATCGACCTCGAGGTCAAAGTCGTCGTTGATCCGGAAAAGCATCTCCGATTGGGTTCGACGGTGGTGAGCGAACGACATCGTTTCGGGGGAGGGGTGATAGTGACCGGGTTGTCGGTATGTTCGGATCCGATGGGTATGAACCGGTCACTGGTCCGTTTCCCTCCCCTTTTGGCTCTCACTAGCGCGGTCTCTGCCTACGGAGGGGATTCCGAACGTCGTCGTTTAGGCTTCTTTTTCTTCTTAATCGTAATGAATCAGAAAATGTCCCATCATGCTCTTCTTTTCATTTGTTTATTTCTGCTATTTTTTCTTGTCCCGCTGTTAACGTTTCTCCCTCATACCTCCCACTAACTATGCTCGCGATAAATAAATAAATAAATAAATAAATTAATTAATTAATTAAATAAGTTTTTCTCTATAATTATTTCACATTTTTATTTTTAATCTCTCCTTAATTTTTCTATCAATATTAAATAGTGGTGCCTCTGAGTGGGTAAATTATGTTGTTAGGTTGATGAATGGGTTGACATTTGAGAAAGGGGAAATGATTAAGCAACAGATGATTCCTTGAAGATGTTGAATAAAGTATTAAATTTCATTTGTGATCGTACAAAGTTGGATATTTAAATAATACATGTGTTCCTAGAGTCTTAAAATACAACTCTCGAAACACCGTGTAGTTTTCTAAGGTTAAATCATGTAGATAAACGATTAGTTACCAGGTAGTAATCATGTAGATATCCATTACTAATTAACTGGTATATGATTATTGCTCATTGCAGAAAAGTCGCATCTATTTTAAGGAAATAGTAGAGTGTAATTAACGTTAATTTCAATTTATGTAGGAACATTAATTAAATCTAATTAATATATTTTACTACAATATATTTTAGAAATAACATTTTAAAGGGAAAATTAAATGTAAAGCTGACATGGCTATATCTAAAAATTATTATTCATTAAATACGTATTATTTATTAAATACGTATTATTTGATTGTTTTTATTCTTAAATTAATTATTTTAAGTAAGTTTTTGTATGGTCATCGAGGTCCAACCTGACTTAATTTAAATTCTAGGAACCTTGGCTTCCCATTTTTTTTAATAAAAAAAATTATATATAAATAAAAAACATTTCTTTTATGTATTTGAAAATTAATATAATATTTTCTTATATTGAAATATTTTAACCACTAAATTTTACTATTTAGAATTGTTAGTTAAATGTAAGATTTATAATAATTTCAAAACTTCATATTTACTATCAAAGCCCAAACAAACACAAATAAATTTGTTTCTCAGCCCTTTGCTTATGACTTGCTTATAATAATTTCAAAACTCCAGATAGACCCAAACAAACAGCTCAATCATTTAAGTGATTCAATTTCTTATCTTTTTACATAGGACCAAATAGATAAATATTATAAATTATTTTTAATTTTATTTTTTAGAAAGAGGTATATTAATAAAGAATAAAGAAATATATTATTTGTTAAAAGTGATAAAACTAAATTTACATATTTGAAGATGAAAATAAAATAGATTCAATTCTTTGTATATTTGTAAGCATGATAATAATAATCTAATGATTTCAGTAGGAGAATCATTTCTTTAAATTTGACCAAGTGAGAAATTTAATATTAATTATTTGTATCATAATAAAAAAATATTAATTATTTGTATCATAATAAAAAAACATAATCAAATATGGAAAGAAATATCCAATAAATTGAAGAGTTAAAATTTAAAAAATAAATATCCAAATAGATTTAAATATTAAATTATGTAATTTTATTACTTTAATATAATGATTAAATATATAATTTTGAATATAATATTTGGATCCCTCCAAAATTTTTAGTTAAAATCTGTTATTGTCCAACATTGACCTTAAAGTTTATGGATTCAAAAATTGGACTCAAGTTTGTCTGAGTAATAGTTGATATTTAATTAAAATATTTTATATAAAAAAGATATTTTGATCGATCTTTGTAACTACTTTTCCTATAAATTAAAAATTAACTCAGAGGTTAAAGAAAACTATTTTCTGATTTCGGTGCTTTTCTTGACCTCGGTGTTTTAATACTTATTTTTTATTTCGATAAAATCATTCAATTTTTTGTTGTAACATTTATATTGAACTATAATATAATATATATTTGAGAGTATAAATATATTTACTGTGTAACGCAATAAATATAACTATCGGAGGAGAGTTTGAAATTAATTAATTTAATTTATGCGCGAACATTAATTAAATATTATTTATTAAAATAGATTTTAGATATAACACTTTAAAAGGTAATTAAGTGGAAAGCTAATAATTTAACAAAATTAACAGGTGCGTTTGTCGTACCTTCCTGAACATGTAGATTCATCACCGTATAAAGTTGACATGGTTATATCTCGAAATTATTAATTTTATTAAATATGAATTATTTGATTGTTTTTACTTATAAATTAAACATTTTAATTAGGTTTTATATTGAACTAGTAACACACGTCATTTTGAGGGAAGTTGAATTAATTCTGTATTGCTTTATGGGACAATTGTACTTAGAATATAGAAATTCATTTTATTAGATCTAGATGGAACAGAGAAAACCCTTACTCGTAGGAGTGCACTTAGAAATTGTGGTGGTACAGGAAGCAAAAGCCTTGCATGCTCTGAAAACCTTGATCCATCATCATGCACTAAACCGTTCCTGAGATTCTATTACAAAAATATCTTGTGAAATGGTGAATTAGTGTAGCAACACAATAAATATGCAGACCAAAGTTTGGCGTGACACAATTGTGTGAGAGAATGTATTGGTGGCATTGATGGAAGTTGTGTATGAGAGATAAAGTGAATGGATTGTTGAAATTTGAAGCACATCACCTCTTCATTTGGTGCTTATTTGTTAATCGCTGTATATAATTTTGCAGCTATGTGTTGCCTTCTTTCGCAATCGCCTAATCCATATCATTTTGCTGTATCGAACTTTGGCCTTTATCCCATAGTGCCCCACAAAAGTATGCTCCAACAAATATCAAACACTTTCTTAAATGAATGGCGTAGTGTGTTGTGCTTTCTATTTAAACCCAAACACAATTTCATTAACTCTCACATCATTATATCTTACTCCCACATCTCTCTCCAACCAACCTTCATATATGTATATTGGTTTTTAGAAAACGTAAAGTAACCTCCATTCACGTTGTATCACATCATTATATCTTACTCGCATTCTTTCAACTTCACTAATAGTTAATATGACTTTTCTTTCTATTAATTATTAAATATGTTTATTAAAAAGATTAGTATTAATATATAATTAATTTTGAAAAAATCATTAAAGAATTTATATTTATAAAATAAAAGACAAAGGGTTAAAAACTCCTTTTATGTTTAGTTATATATTAACATTAACTTTTTACCCAACAATATATTTTCATTGTTCAAATTAAACAACAATGAGTATTATTTATAAACTTTATTAGGTGTAACGGTAAGAAACAAAATATTAACTACATGTATATAATTTTAGATTTGGTTAAATATGTTTTTGTCTCTTAACTTTGAGTAAAAATTAGAATGAGTCTCTCTTTAAAATTTTAGTCTCCCATCTTTAGAAATGTGTGAATTTAACCTTTTTAACCAAAATTTGTTAAGTTCATTTGACATTTCAAATGCATTTCTCAGCTAATATTGAAGTGAAAATGTGTCAAATAATGTAAACAACTCAAATGTTATCATGAAATGCGTTTGAAAAGTCAAATAACTTAACAAAATTTGGTTAAAAAGATTAAATCCATGCATTTCTAAAGTTGAGGGACTAAATTGGGCAAAAGTTTCACTAATTCCAATTTTCACTTAGAGTTAAGAAAGTTAAGGAACCAAAAACATATTTAACTATTTTAAATTTAATGATTTAGTTCACACAAAATAAATTATTTGTTTATTTTCCATTTGTATTAAATCTTGTCATTAATTTATACTTTTTTATTCATATATTTTATCCAAAAGTTATGTTATGACTTAGACTACTTAATATAGTCTAAAAGTAAGATATTGTCCTGTACTTTTAACAATACTAAAAATATAGTCTAGTGATTCCTCCATGCATGAGGTCGATCATCAAGCAAAGCTCCATGAAAGTTGTTCAATGTTCATTAGGAGATCTTCTTCACAAAAGCTGTGAATTTGCTCTACGATTTGCTTCGTGATCATAGAAGAGGTTCACCCATGAAATTTTTGTTATTCTTTCGAGATTTCCTCTCCACTGAAACACTCTTCTTTTCCAAACAGTGCAGTTCGTTGCGCATGTCATGGTTGGACTTTAGCCACAAGTTGTTTCCTTTTCAGTAGAGATATATGCTTCATGCAAAAAGTTCAGCTTCATCCATGGAATGTTGGGGTTTCTCACCCTATCCCCCACTTATAAATAATTGCTTTTGCACTCCTCAAAAACATATATTCACTCATTCTCATCTCTTATCTTTATTTGGTCCTGGGTTATTTTTATCTCAAAGAGTTTTTTTTTTTGCTAGTTTTGAGTTCTTGGGAGACTTCTGAGAAGATCTTATTGTATCATAGGAAACTTCTGCAATACACTGCAAATAAATCCTTCAAGGCAATGATCATTCACGCCTCAAGAAACCCATCTTATTTGTGTTCTCATTAATTTATACAAAAATCTTAAGAACTTAATGACTGAGGACATGAACATCGACAACAAATCTACACAAAGAAGTCAAATCGCAACATAAACTATATTTACAAAATTGTTCTAAAAAATTAAAGTTTTCACTGACCAAACTTTTTATGCTAGAAGTTTTCAGTTTTACTCTTACCACTTCCAAACTCAACTCCAGTACACCCGCAAGACAAATTGAAGACTAGACCCATGTGAATTAAATGTATTGTCACACCTTGCTTGGCACATTATCTAACGATTTATTCGATGTGTATTGCTCTTATAAGGAAGCCAAAGACATTTGGGATTCTCTGATTCTCGAATACATTACTGAAGATTTCATTAAACAAAGGTTTGTCATAAAAAACTACTACCATTGAGAGATGATCGAACACAAAGACAACAAGATCCAAATCAACGAGTACCGCAAGCTGCTTAAAGATATTAAAGTAGGGAACATAGTCTTACCTGATGAATTTGTTTCATAACCTCTAATAGAAAAAACTTTCATAATCTTGGACTGACTACAAACAACAACTGAAGCATATGCATAGAAAAATGTCATTGCCAAACCTTTTCACTCATATCATGATCAAAGTACTAACAGAAAGGAATACACTATTGCAAGGGCTAAAGCATTGTCTACTAAGGTAAACATGGTAGAAGATAAACTAACTCTTTAAATGTTTGAGGAAAAACCTGATCACAAAAAGAAAAATAAATTTAAATATTATCATCCCAATGGATCTAACACCACTTTCAAGAAAAAGAAAACTTATTTTGTTTGAGGAAAGTCAAGCCACCATGCACCTTAGTCTAAACATGGAGTAAGAAAAGATAATCCTCATAAAGCAAATATAGTTAGAGGAGACTATGCAATTGTTGTGGTCCTTTGACAAATAAACATTGTGACTCTAGGGCCACTAGGCACATCTGTAAAAAAAATGTTTTCATCCGACACTACTGCGGGGGATGGAGAAGAACACGTGTATCTTGATGATTCTAGGACAACTCTTGGCACGGAAAAAGAAAAAGTTCTTTTAAAGCTCACATATGGGAAAACTCTAGCCATAAACAATGTGCTACATGTGCTATCTATTATATTTAATTTATATTTGTAGCATTGTTGGAAAAAAGTTGGGGTTAAGGTATCCTTTGAATCTGATATGATTGTTATGAAAAAAAAAGTGTTTGTGGGGAAGAGATTCCTGGGCATTGATTTTGTTGTATTTTGATTGTGCATACAATTGGAATGTTGTGTGGCGTACTTTGAGTGAGAGATACTTTGGTATGATCACATGAAGTTAGTCCCTTTTCAAACATGAGAGTAAGATCGTACTTTTAAATATTTGAGTGTTCTGAGCTTTTGTGTAAAGAGCTGTAAGGGAAACAATTATTGCCATTAAATTAATTTTTGCTTTATTCTTTTTAATATAATCACATATCTGGTTGGAAAGGATAAAGGCACTTATTGATATGTTTAACCTACTTAGCTAAATAACCAATCCTGATATATATTAATTGTTTGTTGTTACCCTTTTTGAGCCTAATTGTTTCGTTTGTTTACTCATAGCCTTTAAAGAAAAGATATTTTATCTCGTATCTTAGTAAAAAAGAATAGGTATGTGTTAAGTAGAACAAAGGTATGAGATGAGATCAGTTTGGAATAGGGTATAAACACCCCATCAGGGTATGAGATTGAATAAGTTTGGGGTAGACTTTTTTTAAAAACCCTATCCCAGGAAAAGGAAAAAGAGAAAAGACAACAAGTACCATGCACTGAAAAAGGGTTGTGTAAAGCATATCCAATTTTGAAAGGTTGATTTCAAAGGAGAATACTCATAATATAATGAATTATTCACATGTTATTCTCTTAAGGCTTAGTGGTGTCTTTGAATTCCTGAAAAACCCATTGTTCTTTCTAAACCAAGCCTCATTACAACATAGGTAGACATTTTGATCTTATCAATTATGTGAAGTGTATAAATTAGATGATGGGCAAATGTGAGTGATTATTACTATACACATGTGTGCTGAGTGAAACACTGAATTTCTGTGAGTTATTTCAATTGTTTGGTTATTATTTCTTATATTGATTAAGGATTGAAGTGGATAAATAAAAATCACACTATTCTGTCTTGAACTTTGGGGTTACAATTATAATTCTTTATTGTGGCATAATTAGGATTGAGAAGTCATTTTCACTTGAAAATATTTTGATCAGTTGGTCTGGGTTTTCTAATCCATAATTCTAAGCTTTCATGAGGACATGAAAATTCTTATGTTTGGGGTATTTTGATAATTGGTATTATCATGTTTTTATTTTTTATTATTATTTTATTATTATTTTTAGATATTTCAAGTATTATTTAATAAATTTGGAAAAGATAAATATTTGGTTTATATTTTGCAGATAAATGAAAATCTCATATATTTAAAAAGATTATCAATAGAATCAGTGAATATTACTAAATATTAACATAATATATCAAAAAAATCAATTATTTAGCGAGTTGGTTACTTCAATTACAAATCATAAGATTTGAAGAATATATCAAGGATATGAAATCTCTAAAGATTAAAAGATATATATATATATATATATATATATATATATATATATATATATATATATATATATATATATATATCAAGGATTATCTATTACAATTTATTCAAGTACAAAATCAAGTCCAAATTTTAGACCTTGCCCAATTATGAAAGTCTATAAATAAAAGGTCTCACATAGTTAAAAATCATTTTCGGTAGAGCCGCATTCTGAAGACTAGAGGCATTCATTTTAATCATTATTCTAGGATTCAAAATGTTTATGAGTAGCTAACTCCCTCATTCACGGGGGTTAGACGTAATTAGGGGTCGCAAAACGGGTCAGTTCGACCCGTGTTGGCCTGCACCGCCTTTGGCTTGCCAGAAAGGTTGGGGCGGGCTAGCCTGCCACTGGAAAACGGGGGGGCTAGAAACTGCAACCCACCCTGCCATAGGACGGGCTAGCCTGTCACTTTTTTTTATAATTTTTATTATAAAATTTGTTTATATATATAGAGCATATTTAATCATATAAATATTTTCTAAGCTTTTAATTGATCGATTAATATCTTTAATTGGATAAATTAAAATAATTATTATATTTACATGTTAAATTACTCTATTATAATTAATAATTAGAACTTAATTTGTAAGTGTCAATGATTTAAATTATAATAGTATTGTACTGCATATTTATATTTATACAAAAATGTAATATAGAAAATTTAATTTTTTTTATTTTTTTTTTAAATTTTAAAAATAAAAATAAAAATTAAAAAATCGATGCGTGTTACAAAATGTGAGTACGAGAGAAGAGAATATATATATATATATATATATATATATATATATATATATATATATATATATATATATAT